>Ga0302325_10003617_pt1 | contig 36290 bp, 36 predicted proteins | sample Palsa_T0_2_FD_201948 | JGI IMG/M metagenome (GOLD analysis project Ga0302325, IMG submission 201948) | Peat permafrost microbial communities from Stordalen Mire near Abisko, Sweden - Palsa_T0_2 | ecosystem: Environmental > Terrestrial > Soil > Palsa > Peat permafrost | place: Sweden: Abisko...
TGCAGGCCGAGGCGCAGGGTCTGGACATTGCCGGCATCCTGGCGGAGATCGATAGCCCGATCCCCATTTACCGGTTCACTTACCTGCTGCAAAAGGTGAGGGAATTTACCGATGAGGTAGTCGCGTTGGGCAGTGCGCTGTTGTCGGCGAATGAGAAACAGGATGCCGAACAGCTGGCACGTCTTCGTCAAACCCAGGAAATAGACCTGCTCAATATGGTTACCGATGTGAAGGCCCGGCAGGTGCTGGAAGCGCAGTCTGCACTGGACAACCTGAATTCAAGCCGTACGACGGCCTTGTATAAGCTGAACTATTACTCCGAATCACTGCTGGGCTACGAGACGGTCTCGCCGCCCCCACCACCGACGCTGGACCCCGACCTGGATGAGAACAGCGACCTGCCGGAAGAAACCATCATCAACCAGATCAGCGTACCGATCGATACTACCCCCACGGCGACAAGCGAGAGCGGCGTCAAGGTCATTCCGGAAGAAAGTCTCAACATGACGCTCAATGAATCGGCGGAATACATCCAGCTGGCCGGTAACGCAGGCGAGACCCTGGCCGGTATTTTACACGTCTTGCCGGATTTCAGTTTATTTACGACCTTTCTGGGCGTTGGCCCGAAAACGGAAATTCCCGCCGGCAAAAAGCTTGGCGACGCCATTTCCGCGGGCGCGAGGGCCCTCCTCGGCGCAGGCAGCTTCCTCTCCGCCCAGGCCGCCAGCGCGGCCCAGCTGGCTTCCTTTATCCGCCGCGAACAGGAGTGGGAGTTCCAGGCCAATCTCGCGGCAAGGGAGATTGTGAGTATCGACAGACAAATCACCGCAGCAACCATTCGCCTGCAGATAGCCCAACATGAATTGGCTAACCATCGTCAGCAGATTCAAAACGCGCAGGCCATCGAACAATTCCTGGAAACCAAATTCAGCAAACAGGAGCTTTATGACTGGATGAGCAACAAATTGCAGGACGCTCACAAACAGGCCTACCAACTCGCCTTCGATATGGCGCGGAGCGCTGAGACCGCTTATCGGTTTGAGCTGGGAGTTCAGGATACCAGCTTCATACAATACGGCTATTACAACGACACCTGGCTGGGTATCACGGCGGGAGAGCAGTTACAGGTTGCGCTCAAACAAATGGATGCAGCCTATACGCAAAACAATACCCGCGAGTTCGAATTGACCAAACATGTCTCCGTCCTGCAGCTCAACCCGCTTGCCTTGATCCAGTTAAAGGAATCCGGTTCCTGCAACATCGATCTGCCCGAAACCCTTTTCGATATGGACTACCCCGGCCATTTCTTCCGGCGTATCAAAGCCGTGAGCATAACCATCCCCTGTGTTGCCGGTCCCTATACGACGGTGAACAGCACGCTTCGGCTGACCAACAACAGCATCAGGACGAGTACGGCGACCCCGGCGACATTTGCAACGAACAATATTCCCGTCATCGCCATTGCCACCAGCGCGGGGCTCAACGACAGCGGCATGTTCGAATTGAATTTCCGGGATGAACGCTACCTTCCCTTCGAGGGCGCGGGAGTGATTAGTTCCTGGACACTCGAACTGAATGGCAAGTATAGCACGCCGAATGGGATAACGGATCTTTCCCAATTCGACTATGATACGATCAGCGATGTCCTGATCCATATCAAATACACTTCCAGGGAAGATACCGGGCAGTTCCGGCAAACCGTGATCCAAAACCTGACCAACATCAAAGGCCCGTTCACAAGGCTCTTTAGTATCCGTCATGAATTCCCCAATGCCTGGTATGCCTTCCTGAACCAGCCTGCCGCCACCGGCGACCAGACCTTCAGCCTTCAGATCGACACGAGAAAATTGCCTTATTTTGTCGCCAGATCGGGCCCGGTCATTACGGATATCGCCATTTACGCCGACGCCGCGCAGATGCCCGCCTTGCAAGTGACCTCGCCAGCCGGCACAGTTAACAACAATTTTGCTTTCGCCCCGGCAGGCCAGGCTTTTGGCTCTTTGCTCGTCAGCGATCCGCAGCCCCAGAATTGGGGGAACAATACCCTCGGCGTCTGGACGATCGTCAAACCCGGCAATCCTCAGCTGGCCGCGGGCGCGGTGAATGATATTTATGTGTTGGTAACGTATTCGATCAGTTGACCGTATGGCCCCTAAACCAGAGAAGTTATAACTTTTATGAAAGCTACTTAAGGTATGTCGTTTCAGCAGATCCGGCCAGATTTCGGGAAATTACCAGAGCGCCGAAATGAAAAGAGATCAACGTTTCTGAAATGGGGTCGGTGTTGAAGGAGGCTGCGCAGCGGTATTTGAGCGGGGTAAATTATATTCGGTTGGAGCTGTTGCCGGAGCTGGCGAAGCCGTGAGTAAATGATAGCATACTTTGCTCCCAAACGAAAAAAAGGGCCCGGATTTACGGGCTTCAAGACGATTAAACCGGACGTCAGGCGGCTTCCTTTTGCTTATGTCTTTCGACAAATAAGTCATGGTAGACCTGCACCCGCATCCAGTATTCCGCGGGAATGTCCAGGAGCTTTTCCAGTTTTAAGGCCATGGCGGCACTGACATGCCGCTTGCCATGCAACAGTTCGCTGAAATGGCTGAGCTTCATGCCCAGCTCCGCTGCAAACGCGGTCTTTTTAATGGACCTGGCTTCCAGTTCGTCTGCTAAAACTTCACCCGGATGGAGAACAATATCAGTTTGTATCTCCTTTCCCCGGGAATTAACTACTTTGTAGTTGTTCATTTGTTCCTCCTTTGCCTGAAAAGTGCCTTCAATGGACCCGACCTTGAAACGGTCAGTCGTCGTTCCGTAAGCGATCACTTTTACCTCGGCCAAAGGATTGTTGCTGCGCAACAGCACAATATGCAGGATTTGGCCTGCTTCCTTTCCGGCTAATTTCACTTCCCGTCCGGTGTTATCGCCCGCTTGGTTCCATTCACCGCAACAGATGCACCCGCCAGCAGATTGCCCGCTGTATCAGTGACGTGTCCACGAATGTCAAGGGTGATCCGCTGGGCATTGCTCCCGGTATCGACATAGCACCTCATATTTTTTTCAATTGCCGTAATCGCCACTGGTACGATTGCCAGTAATGCCGTTGGGTCTTAGGATCGAGGTAGGAAGCAAAGGTGAGCCTTTCCACCTCGTCCGTTTTGGAAAGCAATAGGTCGGCGATCCCCGCGAAGATTTTTTGGGGGATACTAACCTGCTCGGCGAGCACGGAAAATTGATGCATAACTTTACCTTGTGCCAGCGGCTTCGGCAACAGCCCATCATCCAGTGCAAAATCGTGATCCTGGCTATGGATTTGGCTGTTGAGCAGATCGTAAGCTGGACTCAACCGGTAATCACCCAGGGGCGTTTCCAGCAGGGAGAAATTCTTAAAATGCGCGTCGCCGTTAGAAAACAAATAATTGAATAAAAGAAGTTTTAACAGTTTAGGCTTTTCCACGGTGTAGGCCGGGACGTATTTTTCTAGTAACTGAAAAAGTTCCAGGTAGTTACCAAGGTATTTATAATGTTCGCCGTGGGTTTGCGGCGTTCGGCCGGCCAGCGAGGCAAAATCATCCTGCGCGAGTTTGCTCCCATCTTCCGCGACGTCAAAACGCTTGGTAATATAAGCGGGAGCGCCATTCTGGAAAAAGATCAGGGCATTCTCGGCCGTTTCAATCCCATACACCTGCCTGGCAATTTGCATAGTGAGATGTTCATTGGCGGGCATTTGATCGGGCTTTTTGCCCGCGGCCGGAATCGGCTTTAGGATATAGCCTCCCCGCTCGCCATCTTTGATCAGTCGAAGTTTATTTTTTTCGAGCAAGACAGAGAATTTCTCCTGGACGCCTGAGATGGACATGCGCCCTCTGTTCTCCGCGAAGAGTTCATCCGTGGCAGGGTTCGACGCAGGAGCGTCATACGGTAGGATATGGCTGACTTTCTTACCATGGAAGACGCGCTTTAACGCCGTTGGACTGTAGGTGTGATAATCAGGGGCCAGCGTGCCGGGGCAATAATTGATATCGGGTAATGGCATAAGGTTATTGTTTACGGACGGTGACGGCACCAATCGTGTCATTCGCGGCAGTGGTTAAGAGCAGTCCGAAATAATCATTCCGGTCGATCCGGTTCAACTGACACACGACCTGCTTGTTGGAGCCTTCCGGCAGGAGGTTATAAAAAAAAGGGAAGAGGAACGGAGAGCAATATGCCAACTTCGTTTTCGGCAACGTGAGGCTGATCGCTGGTTTACTATCGTCGTCCACCCAAGAATGGGCATATTGAAACACAAACGACCCGTCATCTGGCTGCGTTAAGGTCCCGGCTTCCTGGCCTTTAAAAAATACTGTTGCTTGTCTCATGATGGAGTGGCTGTTGTGGCTGTAGTGGTAGTTGTGGATGTCGTTCCTGTACTTTTAACGGTAATCGTCACTTCAAGGCCTAGTGCGTCCCCCACCTTTTGTAAGGTGAGCAAGGTGGGATTCCCCTTGCCGCTCTCGAATTGTTTCAAGGTCCGCAGCCCGACACCGGACAACATGGCTAGCATTTCCTGGGTCACCTGAAGCGATTCTCTTCGGGCCTTGATGATGTTGATAATATCTTTGTAGTGCATTATATTGCCCTATTTAAAGCAAATATATGTCTTTTTCAATGAGATATTTAAAAAAGTGCAATTTAGAGCACTTGTTGAGTTAGTTCCCCTAAACCGCACAAAAAATATAATAGAAGGTGCATTATATTGCTTTTTTGTTTACAAAATGGCCTTTTGGCCGTCGAAATACCCCTCCGGCAAAACGTCCACCCCTCCCTGAATGGCTGATGAAGTTTTTTGCGAGTAAGGTGATCCGTAAGAAGGGAGGCGAGCATTTGAACCTGAGCGATCTGAATCGTTGGTTTAAATATAATTTTGGCCACGAATTCAGCAAACTGTTTGACAAGTTGAATATTCTTAGCAACCGAAAGATCGATCCGCTCCGGTTTTTGCATAAACGGATGCGGGAAACGGAGCAGTGGATGGAGAAAAAGAATGGGAGGAGGTAGGGGTATTTCATCGCAGAAGAACGAGCCACCTCACATACCGTATCTATCTTGCTGTGGTATCATTCAGTACGATGATATCTCTATCATTCTCTACAGTAATATCATACTTCTTTCTATTTTCGGGTAGCCCTAAATATGCATAGACAACATCAGCCTCAAACAAATTCTTAACGTTTACAATTGTGTCTACCTGAAACAAATTGTTTAAATCAACTTTCGATCGGCTCTTAAATTCATGTCTGAGGAATGACGAAAGCGGAAGAAAGAGGCGAACAAACGGCGAACAGGCAAAAATATTACTGTAAATCAATGACTTACAGGCTTTCTGAGTGCGCGGGATGAGATTGCCTCCGGCGATCTCTGACGGGGGCTCTTACCCAAAGCCTTCATCCCGCTTCGCGGGATGGGGCATTTCAGTTTGTCCGCTTTTGCGAACAAGTTCGCACCGCTACCAAACTAAAATGCCCTCCGGACTTCGTCCGGAAGGCATTTGTGCACCTAAGGAGATTTCTATCGAACTCTTTTGGGGAATTTATGACTTATTTGTAGCGTGAACAATCCTGATAATCAATTAAATGAAGAAATTATTTAATTGATGTTTATCGAACTCGTTAAGCGCCCGTGCCCACAAACGCTGAGGGTCGACTTCAAACTCCCGACATTTTACCTCGACAAAAATAATTGCATATAAATTTGCGCAACTCAAAAGTTGCGTATATATTTGCAACCTGGAAGTTGCGTAATTAAATATTGAAAAATGAAACAAGACATATTCCAAGCCATAGCTGACCCAACACGCAGGGCTATTTTAACTTTAATTGCTATTCAATCATTAACGCCAAATGCAATGGCGGAAAAATTTGATATGAGCCGACAAGCAGTATCAAAACATATTAAAGTATTACACGAATGCGAATTGATTAAACCTGAGCAGTCTGGCAGAGAAATTTATTATCACTTTAATCCAAAAAAAATGCAAGAGTTTGACGATTGGTTGGCCCAATTCAGGAAAATTTGGGAAACTCAATTTAATCAACTTGACCAGGTATTATCAACAATTAAAAAAAAGAAAAAATGACAAACAGTTTGCTATTTGATTTTACTGTAGACAAAGCAACAAAAACGGTATTCATAACCAGAGAGTTTGATGCCGACCTTTCACTGGTATGGGATGCTTTTACAAAACCAGAAATTCTTGACCAATGGGTGGCACCTAAACCATGGATGTCAAAGACAAAATTTATGGACTTTAAGGTTGGTGGACGAAGATTTTATGCGATGGTAAGCCCTGAAGGACAAGAGCGTTGGGCAATTCAGAAATACACTTCAATTAGCCCAAAAACCAATTTCAAAATGTTTAATGCTTTTGCGGACAAAGATGAAAACCCTGAATTACCCGGTTCTGATTGGGATTACACTTTTAGCGAACAGAACGGAAAGACAACAGTGCGTATTACTATTTATAATGAATCTCTTGCCCGCATGGAGAAGATGATTGAAATGGGCTTCACAGAAGGATATAAGATGTCAATGAACAATTTGGAAAATGTGTTGGCAACTTTATCCGGGAAATGATCTCCGTTGAAAATATTTTGAATAAACTTTTAATAGAACAGACAATTTAACAATCTAAAAAAATAATAACTATGGCACTAATCAATCCTCACATTAACTTCAACGGAAATGCCGAAGAAGCATTTACCTTTTACAAATCAGTGTTTGGCGGAGAGTTTGCAAAAGTTATTCGTTTCAAAGACATTGCAAGCCCTGAATTCCCGATAGCGAAAAAAGAAGAAAATAAAATTATGCATATTGCTTTGCCTATCGGTAAAAGTAATTTTTTGATGGCAAATGATGTTCCGGAAAGTATGGGAAGAACAAACGAAAATGAGAACAGAAGTAAAATTGTAATAACTGCGGAAAGTAAAGAAGAAGCAGACAAATTATTTAATGGGCTTTCAGTAGGAGGACAAATAGAAGGGCCTATTGGTGACAGTCCCTGGGGTTCATATTTTGGTTGTTTTAGAGACAAATACGGCATTGAATGGATTGTGGAATTTGACTCCTGAAAGGAATCCCATCTTTGTCTTGTCAATAAAATTCAAACAAAAGCTAAATCACGTTATGCAAAATTTACTCAAAACGAATAATCCACTTAGATCAATACTGCTAATTGGAATCATTATGTTGACAGCATCCCGATCAAACGGGCAGCAAATCAAACCTTCCAAAAGTGGTTACGCACCCGTTAATGGCATCAAAGTTTATTACGAAGTATATGGCGAGGGTAGGCCTATCGTTTTACTACACGGGGCCTTTTACACGATCGATATGAACTGGGGCCAATTAATCCCTGATCTGTCAAAAACCAGGAAAGTAATCGCAATAGAAATGCAGGGACATGGGCATACTCCCTTTTCAGATAGAAAATTATCGATTACTACTTTAGCAAGTGATGTGGAGGGTGTGATGGATTACCTGAAAATTGACAGTGCTGATGTAGCAGGATATAGTATGGGCGGCTCTGTAGCTTACCAGTTTGCTGTACAAAGCCCTAAACGCTTAAGAAAATTAGTGATCATTTCTTCCACTTATAAAACAGATGGTTGGTTACCCATAGTAAACAGCGCGTTTAAAAAATTTAAACCCGAATTTTTTGATAATACGCCTTTTCAAACCGGATACGATGCAGTGGCGCCTGATAAAGCAAAATGGACGAACTTCTTAAAGCAGATGTTTGACTTCGCTAAAGTTCCATTCAACGTGGGTGACTCGAATATTGCGAAAATTGCTGCGCCTGTATTAATTATATCGGGTGACAATGACGGATTGGATAAAATTGAGTTGATGAAAACATATCAATTGTTGGGTGGTGGTGTTACCGCAGACCTGCAACCAATGCCAAAATCGCATTTGGCTATTGTTCCTTCGCAAGGACATGTGAGCCTGATGATGCAAACAACAACGATTTTGAATTACTTAAATGGTTTTTTAAAATAACTAGCCAGCCTGAACCAAAAAGGCCTTGTAAATCAATTATTTACAAGGCCTTTACGTGCGCGGGATGAGATTGCCTCCGGCGATCTCTGACGGGGGCTCTTACCCAAAGCCTTCATCCCGCTTCGCGGGATGGGGCATTTCAGTTTGTCCGCTTTTGCGAACAAGTTCGCATCGCTGCCAAACTAAAATGCCCTCCGGACTTCGTCCGGAAGGCATTTGTGCGCGGGATGAGATTCGAACTCACACGCCCTTTCGAGCGCTACCACCTCAAAGTAGTGCGTCTACCAATTTCGCCACCCACGCAGGGGAAAAGTGTCAAAATTTTAAGGTGGGTGCAAAAATAGCGTTTTTAGATTAAATTTTCACCCCAAAACCACCTTATTTCCGGAGAACGATCCTAAAAGTAGTCCCCTTGCCCAGCTCGGATTGGCGGACAAAAAGCTGTCCTTTATGGTATTGTTCGATGATGCGTTTGGACAGGCTCAGACCCAGGCCCCAGCCTCTTTTTTTGGTGGTGAAGCCCGGTTTAAAGACTTTTTGGAGGTTCCTGGCAGCAATACCTTTGCCGGTGTCGCTAACATCAATCAGGATTTCCTTCTCATGTTCTTGAATGGCAATCGTGATAGAGCCTTTTCCATCCATGGCGTCGAGAGCGTTTTTTAGCAAATTTTCGATCACCCAGTCGAATAACGGGCCGGAGATCCGCGCGTCGAGGCGGGCCTCACCGGGCCCGGCAATGGGGTCCGCAGCGGAGGAGGGGCCGGCAGGAAGGCCGGCTACCTGCAGCCCAAACTGCACCTTCCCGGTCGCCCGCTTGCGGATATATTCCATCATGCTGCGGATCTGACTCACCAGGTCCCGTTCCTCGAGATGAGGCTGGCTGCCGATCTTACCAAAGCGGTCGGATATGAGTTTCAACCTGTCGACATCCTTTTGTATCTCCTGCACCGTCCGGGGATCGGTATTGCTTTCTTTTAGCATTTCCACCCAGCCTTCCAGCGAGGATACAGGCGTGCCCAACTGATGCGCCGTTTCTTTGGCCATACCCGCCCAAAGCTGATTTTGCGTGGCCTTATTACGGATGGAGATGGAATAGAGGGTGAAAAAGATAAACAGCGCTACGATGAACAGCTGGATCAGCGGGTAATACTTTACCTCGTCCAACAGGCTTGTGTGACCGTAATAATAGCGGTTGGCGATATATGGTTTCTGACTAAAGGTAACTTCCAGCGGGCTGCTTTCAGCCTTGAACTTTTGTAGCTGGCGATAGAGATAGGCCTTATCCCGGCTGGCGCTGCCGGAGTCCAGGTTGATATACTCGATTATACTGTCCTGCTCATTGGTTTCGATGATTGGGATCGCCTGTTGCCCGTTGCGGATCAGGTTGGGCAGGGTGGGGTCCATTCCTGGATTCTTGAGGATCGCCTTGCTTGCTGCCACCCAGGTTTCCACCTTTTGCCGTTCGTCCATGGCAATCTTCCGGGCCAGGTATTGAGAATAGAAGATCGTGGCGCTTACGATCACAATGGCTATAAGTGCCAGGAACGACCTCCAATTCAATAATGATCGAATCATAGGCCGAATTTATACAAACCGCAGCACTTTGCAGGGCTGCACTCCGCCCAGTTTAACCCTATTCCCTTATTTTTGGACTTTATTTAAAATAAGTGACGCCGACAACCGCTATTGTTATACTTAATTGGAACGGACGCAGTTTCCTGGAAAAATTCCTCCCTTTTGTAACGGCCACCACTTGCCCCGGTGCTGAAGTGATCATAGCGGACAATGCTTCCAGCGATGATTCGGTAGCGTTTGTAAAGCAACACTACCCTCAACTTCGGGTCATTGAAATGGATAAAAACCGGGGGTTTGCCGGAGGTTACAACGAGGCGCTCCGGCAGGTAAACAGCGATTATTATGTGCTGCTGAATTCCGACGTGGAGGTGGCGCCGGGCTGGCTGGAACCGGTTATCGGATTAATGGAGAAGGACCCTTCTATCGGCGCCTGCCAGCCTAAGATCCTCATGTATGCCGACAAGGGGTCTTTTGAATATGCCGGGGCCGCCGGCGGATGGCTGGACTCTCTTGGGTATCCATTTGCCCGGGGACGGATATTCGACGTCTGTGAGGACGACATGGGGCAATATAATCAGCCTGAACCGATCTTTTGGGCCAGCGGCGCCGCTTTATTTATCCGGAGCCGGTTATTCCATGAAATGGGAGGATTGGACACCTATTTCTTCGCTCACCAGGAAGAGATCGACCTGTGCTGGCGCCTTCAGCTGGCAGGCTATACCATTTATTCCTGTCCGCAATCGGTAGTCTATCATGTCGGCGGCGGGACTCTTCCAAAAGGAAATGAACGCAAGGTTTTTCTCAATTTTCGCAATAACCTCATCATGATGGCGAAAAACCTGCCCCCGGCTCAATGGGCCTGGAAAATACCTTTCCGTTTCGTCCTGGATTCTATTTCGGCCTGGAAGTCGCTTTTTGCCGGGGAAGGCGTCTATTTTGCGGCCATCCTGGAAGCGCATCTGGCCTTTCTCAAATGGGTCGCTTTCAAGCAAAAACAAAGCATTTTCCCGCAAAAAAGAAAAGGAACGCTGCGTGGATGGTATACGGGGAGCATTGTCTGGCAGTACTTTGTGATGGGAAAGAAAACTTTTACCGAAATTGTAAAGCATAAACCTTGATTTTTTCAGACAAAGCCCTATTTTTGCAGGGCAATTAAATAGCTATGGATCAACCAATAACGGATCAGCCGATAGAATTGAAAGACCCCAAGTTGAAAGATTTTGCCAGCAATTGGGTCGATTCTTCTGTATTTCTGTTTTATCTGGAAGTATTTTGCATTATCGCATTATTTGTAGGGATGTCCTACGGGCTGTATACGCATCGTTACAAGGGCAAGCCCGAGGTAGAAGTTCCTGGTAATACGCTGTATACGCCCCAGTACAAATAGGATTCCAATAATTTTTTTTGAGAAAAAATTTTTCGGGGATTATACATTATCCTATTTTTGCAGCCCCTTTGAGAAAACGAGGGTAGTTCTTTCCATAAGATATTCAATGCGGAAGTAGCTCAGTTGGTAGAGCGCAACCTTGCCAAGGTTGAGGTCGCGGGTTCGAGCCTCGTCTTCCGCTCTGTAGATTCCATCGGTCTTTACCGGTGGAATTTTTTATTTACGCTATCTTTATAGCGCGGTTGCCCGGGTGGCGGAACTGGTAGACGCGCAGGACTTAAAATCCTGTTTCCCGCAACGGAAGTACGGGTTCGATTCCCGTCCCGGGCACGAAGGCCCCGACGATAGTCGGGGTCTTTGTATTTTGGAGCGGGCGAACTTGTTCGCCTAAGCGTAAAAATGCAAAGACCTGAGCGCCGAAGGCGCGGGGGCCTTCGAGTAAGTCCCTCGTGAGAGTCCAGGGAACAGCGCGGCGTGAAGCGCGCTAATCCCGTCCCGGGCAACCTTACGGGAAAATCATGAAAAATTCATATCTTTCTGAAGAGCAGATCTTTCCCCTGTCGCTGGCCAGAATGAAAAATACCGTTATTATCATTGTGTGCCTTGTCGCCCTTGCGGGATGCAGGAAGCAATCCGGCGGACAAAACGGGCCGCTGCCTCCCGGCAGTGTCGTGGGGGTCCGGTATCATGACGAAATCAACAAAACGGTGCTAACGACCGAGTTTGAATTTCAGGGTGCGCAACTGATCACCATCCGGCAACAGAATGTAGATAGTGATCGTGGTTACTCTCGCGGTAATCTGGCAATAGAAAATCTGGTCTATAGTTTTCAGTACCTGGGCAGCAGTTTGCAACCCGTCTCGTATGCCGTAACCGATACTGCCTACTGGACCGGCAGTCCGATAACATCGAATCAGGAAAAGCACTTTCAGTTTGGGTATGACAGCCTGGGCAGAATTATTTCGGATTCCTTGCTGGATTCGAGTGCGGCATCGTCATCTTATCCCTCGGTCTTTTATTGGCATTATGGTGCCGCGGGTATCGGAGTTTATGGGTCGGGATGGTATGCTCTATGGGATACGATAAATTATGTCGGGGACCTGATAGATTGGTATTCTCAGGGGTGGGCGGTCTATACGTTTGGCGGGACGCCGAATCCCTTGTATGATCCGGCACTCGGTAATGGTATCGGGCCGTTGATGTTCATTATCGGAGGGGGTCAGGTAATTCCTCCCCGGAGCCTTCCGATTGACTTTTTCTCGCAGCATCTGCCGGTGTCGGGGCAGGATTTGGGGGGGAATTTCAATTTTACCTGGGAGAAGGATCGAAATGGAAGAGTTACCGGAGGCATTGCGGTTCCCAATGGCAACACTGAGTATGGAACGACGGATATCACCTTCAGCTACCACTAGCGTGAAAAGGAGATACTCCAGCGGTTCCGGTCAGCGGAAGGGATTATTGATCACAGGATGTCATTGCTGGTTTTACCGATGGATGTAAATCCGGTATTGGGTGGTGGTGTCGGAAAACAACACTTGCGTGCTGTCCAGTTGCAGGGAGGGGATCAGGTTGCCGCAGCTGCACACGACTTTGTCGTCGACCAGGGGAAAGCCGGTATGGCATTTTACCGATCGGCTCTCGCTGCCGATATGGGAGATGGAGATGACCCTATTGACCGTGGGGATATAGATCTGCCAGTCGTAGCCTGTCTGGATCTGGCCGGTAAAAAGCGGCAAGCTGTCAACACCGGCCTGGATGTTCACGTTGATCGTGTCGTTGGCGACCTGGTATTGACTATATGGGGCGAAGACCATAAACGAGTCTATCGCGACAGAAAAACTGCCGTTTGCCGGGAATCGTCTCAGGATGAGCGTATCGACTTCAGTCAATGCAAAACCGACGAAGGATGGATTGATCGCCCGGTTGAAGCAAGGCTGTTCCCGAACACAACCAGGAAACGGGAATAGTGCGGGGAAGGCCAGCAAAAGGAGCAGTCGGTGGCGCATGAACGCATTTTTTTGTTGACAACCGGGCGGCAACAAACGTTGCATGCAACCTTATTTCGAAAAGGAGCTACGGTTGCCCCAATTTCGGAGCCAGTTCACCGTACCAATATGCAGCAGTAACTCCGCCATCCATCAAAAAATCGCTCCCGGTAATAAATGCGCCTTCCGGCCCCATCAACAAGGCCCCAACGGCTCCTACCTCATCGGGAGTGCCGGCCCGTCCCACAGCAGAAATCTCAATCATCCGGCGATATCCATCACCTCGTGGCCCGGCCAATTCATCTTTTGCCAGCGGAGTAATTATGATCCCCGGACTTATCGTATTGATCCGGGCTCCTCGTTTACCCCATCGTACCGCCTCCGCCATCACCCGCAGTGAGTTTCCTCTTTTGGATAGTTGATAGGCGTGTAGTGAATCCTTCACCTGATCAGGTTGAACCATAGCCAGCGATAATAGCTGGTCGGCAGGCGTGGTTGCAAGAGCTTTGTCCTGCTCCGGCGTCAGTGCCGGCAGGCGATGTCCCGATTGTGAAGCGATCACCACACCCGAGCCGCCGCTCCGGATGCTGTTGCCAAATTCCTCCAATACGAGTGCAGTGCCATATAAATCTACTTTTAGTATTGTCGATGGAGATGCCTGCGTGGGAGAAACACCGGCGGCATGGATAAGTCCGGTAATGCCTCCGATTGCCGTGGCAGTCGCTATAAGAGAACGAACCGATTCTTTGGATGATACGTCAACGATCGTTGTGCTGACTTCGAAACCGGCTTCGCTGAGCACTTTTGCAGCTGAATCACTGTTGTCCTGGCGAAGATCGGCGAGAAGTATATGATGCCCCGCGCCCACCCGCCGGGCAATTGCCTGACCAATCGATCCTGCACCGATGACTACGATTACGTTTACAGATTTGTTTTTCATAAGTCTTATTTTTGACGATGAGGGTCGCTTTCAGGAGGGTTGATGAGATACTGCTCATCGGTTACCTGTTCCATCCAATCGACGGGTGAGCCGTTTAGCTTTTCCTGGATGGCTATGTGGCTCATTGCGGTGGTAGCGGTAGCGCCATGCCAATGCCGTTCACCCGGCGTGAAGTACACGACGTCTCCCTGATGGATGTCTTCTCTTGGTCCGCCTTCGCGCCGCACCCAGCCGGAACCTGCGGTAATAATTAAAGTCTGACCAAACGGATGGGTATGCCATGCCGTCCGGGCGCCCGGCTCGAAGGTCACCAGCGCCATCGCGACGCGTGCCGGTTCCGGTGGGTTTATAAGCGGGTCGATCCTGACCGAACCGGTAAAATAGTCGGAGGGTCCTTTACCGGAAGGCTGTGAACCACTGCGTTTGATTTCCATTTTATTTTCTTTTAAAGATAATAAGTTTAAGCGTGGTAAATGTCCAAACTCATCCTGTTCACTGACGCCCGTCAATAAATGACTCCAATAACAGAGATACTTTTACGCCGATCCGTCAACAGCGACAGACTTACAAGCAGACAGATTGATAAACAGTTAAAAATCTTCATATGAAACAAGTACTTATTGTCGGAGCCGGCCACCATTTTCCCAAAGGGCCAATCACTTTTCTTCATTCGATGCAAGGGCAAGAGCGCGTCCATGTCAAGGGGCTCTTCTTCCGGCCCGTGGAATATTCCACCCTTGCCGCTTCTCGAATGGGCGCCAATATGATCCCCGTTCTGGACCTGGAGGACAACGAAAAAGAAGTGATCGCCGTCCACAAGGCCCTCTTCTCCCGCCAGTGTGAGCAGTATCATATTTCTTATTCACTCCATGACAATGACCGGGAATGGAGTAAAGACCTGCTCCAAAAAGAAAGCCGCTTCGCCGACCTGATCCTGATCAGCGGAGAACTGTTCTATGCCGAAACGGACAACAGGCAACCCAACCAGTACCTGCGCGAGGCGCTTCATTCCGCCGAATGCCCCGTGCTGCTCGTTCCGGAGAACTTTACAACTGTCCAGCACTTATACATGGCCTATGATGGATCCCGGGATAGCCTTTATGCCCTCAAGCAATTCTGCTACCTCTTTCCCGACTTAACCGACCTTCCGACTGAAATCCTTTATATCAACGAAGAGACCAGCGATACCATCCCCGACCTCGACAACCTGAAACAATATACGCAGGCCAAATTCGATTGCATGAGCTTTTCCAGGCTCCATTTTAACGCCACCGACTACTTAGCCACCTGGATCAGCGAAAAAAAGGACGCCTTGCTGGTCAGCGGCTCCTTCGGCCGGTCACGCCTTTCCTATATCGGCAACCGGAGTTTTTCAGAAGACGTTATCCACGAGAATCAACTACCCATTTTCATCGCCCACCGGTAGGGAATTGCCCTCCCTCCATTTCAGACAAATTGCAGTAATTTCACCTACAGGAAGAACATTTACCATTAATTATCATCCCTTCCCATGGTCATTTCCGGGCGTACACTTATTATAATATTCGCCAGCCTCGCCACGGGTGGTCTCGTGCTGATCCTGGCGGCGCTCCTCAGTCCCCGCCAGACCATTACCCTGCCCTTCGGCCTGGGCATCCTGTTGCTGCTGCTTTTCACCCTTTTCTTCCTGCTGTTGTATAATTTCACTGGCCGCAAGGCGGCCGAGAGAGAGCGGCGTGAGCTGGAACAACGATTCAGCTTCCTTGTCCGGCACATTAAGGACTACGCCATTTTTTTCATCGACCCCGAGGGCCGGGTCATGAGCTGGAATAAAGGCGCCCAACAGATCAAAGGCTACACCGAGGCCGAGATCATCGGCAAGCCCATTTCCCTCTTCTACACCGAAGAAGACAACCGGTTGGGCGAGCCCTTTCAAAACCTGAAAAAGGCATTGGAAGATGGCAGCTATGAAAGCATCGGGCTGCGCAAACGCAAAGACGGGTCTATCTTCTATGCCGATGTCGTCTTCACCCCGATCTATGACGAAAAGAACATCCTGAAAGGATTCGCCAAGATAACCCGTGACATTACCCACCAAAAAAAGGCCCAGGAAGATATCCAGGTCACCCTACGGCGGGAAAAAGAGCTCAATGAATTGAAGTCCCGCTTCGTCACCCTCGCCTCCCACGAATTCAAAACGCCGCTCAGCGTCATCCTTTCCTCCGTCTCCCTGATCGAAAAATACCCGGAAACCGACATGCAGGACAAACGGCTCAAACATATTCACCGGATCAAATCCAATGTCAACAATCTCAAGCAGATCCTCAATGATTTTCTCTCGCTGGAAAAGCTTGAAGGCGGCATGGTCAGCAACAGCCCGGTCGAAGCCGACCTCATCCCCATCACCCGCGAGATCATCCAGGACATGGAAGAGGCCTTTAAAGAAGGCCAGCAGGTACACCTTTATACCGAAGGCACGCCGCGGACCATCCTTGTGGACGGACATCTCCTGCATAATGTCCTTAACAACCTCCTGTCCAATGCCGTCAAATATTCACCCGACGGCTCATCGATCGACTGTTCGCTCCTATACCATCCGACTACCGTCGACATCATTTTCAAAGACCGGGGAATCGGCATCCCTCCTGAAGAACAGGAAAGACTCTTCGAACGTTTTTTCCGGGCCACCAATACCACGGGGATTTCCGGCACCGGTCTCGGCCTCAGCATTGTCAAAAGATACCTCGACCTCATGGGTGGTGAAATCCGCCTGACCAGCCTTCCCGGCCAGGGCTCGACCTTCACTGTCACCCTGCCTGCGTAAGTAGTCGTCCTGGCCGGCGCAGACCTCCGACCAGCAAAGCCGGCCGCTTCGAAAAGGCCGACCAGATCCTTACCGGTGCGCGATAAAAATCGGCAGGTTGATCGTGCGGAGCAGCAGGCTCGCATGGCTGGGCTTCAGGAACCTTGAAAGGATACCCCGCCCATAAGCTCCCAGCACTACGATGGCGTTCTTTCGTTCCAGGAGATAGCCGAACAGCTCGTCCGAAGGATCCCCTTTCAACAGCACGAAATCCACCTCCAGGTAGTGCGCCGAAAGCCATTCCTTCATCTTATATTGTTCCTCGATAGCCGTTTCCTCTCCCTTGCGGACATCGACCACGACGGCCCTCTTCCGTTTGAATTCAGGGAACAGGTAGGTGAACTGCTTGATCGAAAAGACCGAAGAACTGGTCCCGTCATAGGCAAAAATCACTTCGTCAAGGCTCTCGAACCGGTAGGGCGAAACGACCACCGGGCATTCCGCTGCCAGCAGCACATCCCGGATAAAACGTCCTGGAAATTCTGTTTCCACTTTGCGAAAACTCGTCTCAGGATCCACGACGATCAGGTCGGAAAAGCGGCTTTCCAGCAGTATATCGCTCACCGGCACACCCCTGTCCCGGTGCACTTTTGCGGCGACCTCCCGGCCAAGGCAGGCCTCGCGGAACCGTTTCACACGCTGCAAGACGGGGTCTGCTGTAAAGACGCCCCCGGATAATTCCGCGACAGCCTGCGGTGCTGCCCCCCGGACGATCTCCTCTTCGCCGTCCTCCGGATCCCCTTCCAGGAAGACTCCCGTCAGCCGGGAGTGGGTCAATTTTGCCAGGTAACAGGCAAAATCGATCGCATATGTATTTTGTTTATATCCATCCATCGCCAGCAATATCTTTTCCATGGTATTTTTTCTTAAAGGTCCGGCCGTTTGGACAGCCAGGCAATGAGCGTCCTCACCAGCCGGCGTGACTTTCATCATTCCTGATCAAGATCAGTGAAGAACATGACCGCTCTCATCTCTTCGGCCCTCCGCGCGCAATATATTTGACAATGTTCAAGGGAAAGTCACTCCATATCCTGCTCTTTTACTCCGGGGTCGCCCTCGTCATCCTTGCCTCCTTTTACCTTCCCGATGGCGCCGGCGGGGGGCAGCTGATTCTCCGGCATCTTTTTTCGTTTATTATCATCGTGCTGGCCGTCATTTTAATTCTTTACGTCAGAAAACTCTATCGTTCCATCGAATCCGACGAGCACCAGGTCAACGCGCTTTTTGAACACGCCACCGAAGGTATTATTCTCACAGATGACAAAGGCAAGATCGTCCTGCTCAATCCCGCTGCCGCCAGCCTGTTCCACTACGACCCTAAGGAGCTTCCGGGACAGTCCATCGACCTCCTGATCCCCCAACGTTTTCACCACCGCCACGAACAAGACAGAAAGGGCTTCTACGAGCAACCCGGCCACCGCAGCATGGGCAAGGGCCGGGATTTGTTCGCCCGCAAAAAAGATGGAAAGGAATTCCCTGTGGAAGTCAGCCTTGGCTATTATCGCCAGGAAGAAAGGCTATTTGTCATCGCCTTCATCGTCGATATCACGGCGCGTAAACACAGCGAACAGGAACTGCTCAACCGCCAGCAGCAACTGGAAAAGATCACCGAAGAAATGCGGCGCCTCAATACCGATTTGGAAGCCAAGGTCGAACAGCGGACCTTTATCCTCCGCGATGCCTTGCAGGAACTGGAAAAATCCCAGGAAGAGCTCAGCGAAGCGTTGAGTAAAGAAAAGGAGCTGGGCGAGATCAAATCCCGCTTCGTGTCCATGGCCTCCCACGAGTTCCGTACTCCCCTGAGCACCATCCTCTCCTCCGCCACGCTGCTGTCCCGCTACACCAGAACGGAAGACCAGGACAAGCGCGACAAGCATATCAAACGCACCAGGGACGCCGTTAAACACCTGGACGTGCTGCTGGAAGACTTTCTTTCCGTCGGCAGGCTGGAAGAAGGAAAGATCAGGGCTGAGCACGTCCCTTTCCACCTATGCGACCTGCTGGAAGAAGTCACCGAAGAAACACAATCTCTCGCCAGGCCCGGTCAGATCATCCATTGCCATTGCCGCGGCGACCAGGTCCTGACCAGCGATAAACGCCTGGTCAAAAACATCCTTATCAACCTGCTTAGCAATGCCGTGAAATTCTCGGAAGAAGGCGCACGCATCGAATTGCGCGCCGAGCCCAGCTCCGAAGGCGGAGCCCTTCTCTCGGTCCGGGACAAAGGCATCGGTATTTCCGCCGGGGACCGACAGCACCTCTTCAGCAGCTTCTTCCGCGGCGCCAACGCCGTCAACATAGAAGGCACTGGCCTGGGACTGCATATCGTCCGACGCTACCTCGACCTGCTCCATGGCAGGATCAGCCTGGAAAGCGTCCTCGGCGAAGGCACCGTGGTCACCGTCGAAATCCCCCTTTATGACGGCAGTCAGGGAAAACCCTGATCATAATCAGTTGCCGGCCCCCCCGAATGGCGTAGATTTGCACATGCGCAGATTACTCGTTATTGACGACCACCACGATATCCGGGAAAATACTGCCGAGATCCTCTCGCTCGCCGGCTACGAAGTATTCACGGCGGAGAACGGCAAAAGAGGAGTGGAGATGGCCCTTAAAGAAAACCCCGAGCTGATCATCTGCGATATCATGATGCCGGAGCTCGATGGATATGGCGTCCTCCACCTGCTGCGTAAAAATGAAGCCACCCTGGAGACCCCTTTTATCTTCCTCACCGCCAAGACCGAACGCGTCGATTTCCGGAAGGGAATGGAAATGGGCGCCGACGACTATATCACCAAGCCTTTCGACGAGATCGAACTGCTCAACGCCATTGAAATCCGGCTGAAGAAAAACGATATCATCCATAGCAAATACTCCGTAAACGAAAGAGGCGCCAGCGAGTTCATCGCGGACCTCAGCGCCTCGGGTATCCTGCGCCTCAATGCCGATACCGCCGAGAGCCGGGAGCTGTCAAAAAAAATGTTCCTTTACCAGGAAGGCAAGCGGCCCAAAGACCTATTTCTGCTAAAAAGCGGCAAGATCAAGGCCTTCCGCATCAACGAAGATGGCAAAGAATATATCACTAATCTCTATGTTCCCGGCGACTATATCGGTTATCTTCCGCTGCTCGAAGACAGATCCTATGAAGATACCGCCGAAGTCCTTGAAGATGCCGAATTAGCCCTCCTCCCCAAAGAAGAATTCCTGAACGCACTCTACCGGGATCTTCCCGTCGCGGTTAAGTTCATCCGGCTCATTGCCCTCAACGTGAAGGAAAAAGAAGAGCGCTTGCTCAGCCTTGCCTATGGCTCCCTGCGCAAGCGCGTCGCCAAAGGGTTGATCGATATTCACGCCAAATTTGGCGTATCGTCCATTGCCCTCTCCATCTCCCGGGAAGACATCGCCCAATACATCGGCACCGCCACCGAATCCCTCATTCGCACGCTCAGCGACTTCAAAGCCGAAAAGCTCATCGATATACAAGAGGGCAAAATAAGGATAACCGATGTTCAGAAACTGCAAAACCTTCTGTACTAAAAACAACAAAGTCATGAAATCCATCGTCGTTCCCGTCAACTTCTCTCTTTGTGCCGCCAATGCCGCTCATTATGCGGCAGACCTTGCGTTGGTCATCAAAGCGGATATCCACCTTATCCACGTTCTCCAGGTCCGCGTCAGTTCCGCTGAACTGATGATGACCGACGACGTTTACCAGGAGATCATCGAAGCTGCCAATCTCGCGCTGCAGCAGCTACAGGTCGAACTGATCAGGCGAACCCACCAAAAGATCAAGGTCGATTATACGCTGGAAAGCGGCATCGTATCTGTCAAGGTACAAGAGCTCTGCCTGCAAATGAAGCCTTATGCCGTCGTTCTCGGCGCCGCCGCGTCCACGCTTGAAAAATTTCTGGGCGGCAGCCCCGTCGCCTCCCTGCTCCAGCATCTGGATTTTCCCATTCTTGTCGTACCCCAAGCGGCGGCTTTCCACCGTTTCAGCCGCATCCTCCTGGCCTGCGACCTGGACGATCTCGGTTCCGGAATGCCGAATTTCCTGCCGCTGCTCAAGGATTTGCGGGCGCATTTTGGCTCCCGCTTCGATATCGTTACCGTCGAAACAAATAAGGCACTTCACGATGAAGCCTTCGCTCTCGAATCAGGTGGCTGGAAAGAGCAGCTCAAAGACCTTTACCCTGATATCCACTATATCCGTAAGCCAAAAGTCGAAGACGGCATCCTGGAATACCTCAGTCATCATGACGCCGACCTCGTCATGGTCTTCCCGAAAAAACACGACCTGTTCGATTTCCGTACCAGCCAGTCCCGGAGGCTCGCCCAACACAGTCCCGTGCCTGTTTTAAGCCTCCATGAATGAAAGCATGCCCCCCTTATGTTCAGACATCTAGGTATTAAACGGACCCACCAACACAATGTCAGATTAGCCTCCCTGCTCGGCATGACCGCCGGATTCGTCAACGCCGCGGGTTTCCTGGGATTCGCCACCTTAACCACCAACGTCACCGGCCATGCGGCGCTGTTCGCGGAAAGGATCGCCTTGCAGGATTGGACTAATGCCAGGGTCATTGCGCTCTGGATGTTCCTTTTCCTGGCCGGCGCCTTTTTTTCCAGCTTCATCGTTTCCCGCACTGGCAGGAACAGTCAATACTCCTATGTCGTTCCCATTCTGATCGAAACATTGATCCTGGTGGTTGTGGCTATGGAAGGTCACCGGTACGACGGAAGCATTTTGTCCAGAGAATTATTTGCCGGAAGCCTGCTCTTTGCCATGGGGCTGCAAAACGCGCTGGTCTCCATGATCTCCGGCTCCGTCGTCCGGACCACCCACCTTACCGGAACATTTACCGATCTGGGCATCGAGCTCGCGCAAATTCTCGATAAAAACAGGAAGGATAAGCCGTCTCTCCGGTCAAAGATGAAGCTTCGGCTAATCATCATCTTTTTTTTCATGGCCGGTGCACTCGCCGGCGCTTATCTGTTCCATGCATTCCGATTCCCCGCTTTTCTATTCCCCGTCGCTCTTTTGCTTTTTACCTTGTTCTATGATATCCTGAGAATTAAGTTGAAACGGTACTACCGGCATGCCTTCACAGCAAAATCAAATACATTATTATGAATACGCAGCAACCGATCTTCTGGCTTTTCATTCTCGCCATTCCCGTCGCCTGTATCGCCTGGACAGTGACCCATGAAGAGATATTTGCCGAACCGAGAAATTATTGTAAAAAACAGAGTTTATCCGGCAAGACCCTTTTACACAGGAAATTCTTTTACCTATTCACTTGCGAATATTGTTTCAGCTTTTACGTAACCGCTTTACTGCTGCTGATCACAAAATATCAATTACTCTATCAGGACTGGCGCGGCTACGTGATATCGGGCTTTTCCCTGATCTGGATAGCCAATGTTTATATGAGCCTGTTCTTTCTTATTCGTACCGATCTCAAAAATGACGGACTTGACAGTAAGATCAAAGAGTCGGAATTGGAAAAATGTGCCGCCTTACAGGAGGAAGTTCGGCAGGCACCCCTTCATCCTTCAACGCACGATCAATGAAAATCCTCCTATTCGGTTCCGGAGTTATCGGCAGCATCTATGCAGCCAAGCTGCACGAGGCAGGATATCCTGTTACGCTCCTGGCCCGATGCAACCGGTATGAAGAAATAAGCCGCAACGGCGTGACCATCAGAAATACCCTGACTGGAGAACAAATCACCTGCCGCATTCCCCTCATCAGGGAACTAACGCCCGGCGACGTTTACGATTTGATCATTGTGACCGTACGCCTCGATCAGGTAGCCGGTGTGATCCCTGTCTTGAAACTAAACGAGGTATGCCCGCTAATCCTTTTTATGCTCAACAACCCGGAAGACGAGACTCTTTTGAAGACAGAATTGAATTCAAAACATATACTGTTGGGTTTCCCGGGCGTAGGCGGCGTTAACCATGGCGGTCGGATAGACTATATACAAATCAAACAGCAACCCACCACTTTCGGTGAGATTGGCGGTAAGATCACCAATCAACTCAAAGAAATAAAAGACATTTTTGAAAAGGCAGGATTCGAAGTCGTTATTCCCGAAAATATGCATGCCTGGTTAAAAACACATGCCGTATTCATTTCCTGTATGACAGCTGCGATCATTCAGGCTGGAGGCGACAGTATTCGGCTCAGCAAAGACAGATACGCTGTCCGGTCCCTGGTCAGCAGTATCCGGGAAGGCTTTGTCGCCTGCAAAGCAGCCGGCATGCCCATCCAACCCTTCAACCTGAAAATCATTTTTATGATTATGCCCAAGTGGTTCAGTGTGCTATACTGGCGCAATGCTCTAAAAGGTACGATCGGCACGATGGCTATGGCCCCTCATGCCAAGGCTGCAACCGGTGAAATGCGGTTGTTGGCCGAGAAAGTGTTCGCCATGGTACGAAAATCTTCTGTCCCTACTCCGACCCTGGACAAATTGCTCCTATCCTTTATTAAAAAATGACAACGCTGGAAAATACATCTCCAAGCCAGCGCTATTAAACAGCCGCTGCCTCCAGAACTTTGTCTTTCTTTTCGGATGCAGACCGGCTGGTCTTACCCTCCGAAGACGAGATATCCAGCACGATCCGGCCTTCTATCTCGCCCTTCTTCATTTCCGAAAATACGGCATTGATATTTTCTATTTTGGCGGTATGGACAGTAGCCTTTACCTTACCTTCTATGGCAAAAGCGACGGCCTCCTGCATATCCTTTCGCGTTCCCACAATAGACCCTCTTATCGTATAGCCGTTGATCACGGTATCAAAAATGGACAGGTCGAAACTTCCGGGCGGCAAGCCATTCAGCGAAATCGTCCCTTTTCGTCTGAGGGCAGACAGGCCCTGTTTAAAAGCGATCGGAGAAGGGGCCGTCACCAGCACCCCGTGCATCCCACCCGTTTCTTTTTTCAAAAAAGCGCCCGGATCCTGCTCCCTCGCATTGACCGTTAAATCAGCGCCTAACCGTTTGGCCAGTTGGAGCTTATCATCCGACACGTCTATGGCAGCCACATGCAAACCCATCGCTTTGGCATACTGCACGGCCAGATGACCCAGTCCACCTACGCCAGAAATAGCCACCCATTCGCCGGGTTTGGTATCCGTTTCCTTTAACCCTTTGTACACCGTGACTCCTGCACAAATGATCGGCGCCATTTCAATAAAATTGATGTCGGAAGGAAATTGAGCCACATAGCGGGCATCCGCGACCACATATTCGGCATATCCGCCGTCTACGCTATATCCGCCGTTTTGCTGCGCTTCACAAAGCGTTTCCCATCCCGTGATACAATATTCGCAACATCCGCAGGCGCTGAACAACCAGGGAACGCCCACAATATCCCCTTCCTTCACATTTTGTACCCCACGTCCCAGGGCTACCACGTAACCGATAGCCTCATGTCCCGGTATCAACGGAATCTTGGGCTTTACAGGCCAGTCACCCTGGCAGGCGTGGAGGTCCGTATGACAAACCCCGCAGGAAACCACCTTTACCAGGATCTGGTTCTCACCCGGTTCTTTGACCGGCATTTCTTCGATGGTGAGCTGTCCGCCGAACTCGCGGAGGACCGCCGCTTTCATTTTTTTTGGTAACATAAAAGTTTTTTTAAAGATGATCTCATTAAAATGCTATAGAGGCTTCCATCACGGTCCCATAGAACTTACCCCCGTTGAGGATATTGTTGGCCGGGTAACCCATATAAACCTGGTTGACATATTCAGCCTTCAGCATGATATTCCGGGTGAGGAACCAGCCTGCAGATGCTGCTTCCCGCTGCACCGTAATATTGCTGGTATACCCTTGCAGGGCAGCCGTTACGGTATTGTAGCGGCACCCGACCCAGAAATTTTCCCTGTTCGCGGGAAACCTATAGATCAGGTCAGCCGCATATTGGGTGGCCTGGCGTTGGCTGACTTCCGTGATGGTCCTGCCCCGGGCATTTTCATAGGTGCCGAAGAATGCAAGACCCTTATATTTCAATAGCGTGTTGACCATGTACGTGTTCACCTCTTCGCTGAATCCGGGATTATGAGAGCAAAGTTATCTTCCGCAAAGGATCAAATCAGTGACCATCGTCATACCGACCGCTGACTTACTTCATACGGAAGCCTGACGGGAAAGACATAAAAAGGGCTGCAAGTCTCCTTTTGGATACAACAATAGTAGATTTGGCTACATCTGTTTGTTCATTGTTGCGCAACTTTACCACATTAAAAAACACAGAAATGAAAATTACAATTACGGGCTCGTTAGGGCATATCAGCAAGCCGCTGACAAAAGAGTTAGTGGAAAAAGGGCATAGGATCACGGTGATCAGCAGTAAACCCGAAAGGCGGAAAGATATTGAGGCTTTGGGAGCTGCAGCTGCCATCGGATCAGTAGAAGATGGTAATTTTCTTGCAACTGTCTTTGCCGGGGCAGATGCGGTTTACAGCATGGTACCACCGACTAACTACCTTAACCCTGACCTTGACCCAATGGCATATTGTCGCGGAATCGGCCATAGTTTTGCACATGCTATCGAAGAGTCGGGTGTAAAGCGGGTCGTTCACCTGAGTAGTATTGGCGCTCATTTGAAGAAGGGCTCGGGTCTCATTCTTTTTCACCGTGCTGTAGAAGATATCCTGGACAAACTGTCCGGTGTTGCCATCACTTTCATGCGCCCGGTTGGATTCTATTACAACTTGTTCGGCTTTATACCTATGATAAAAAGTCAGGGTGTTATTGAAGCAAATTATGGTGCAGACGACGACCTGGTATGGGTTTCTCCCATAGATATTGCCGCTGCGGTTGCCGAAGAACTCGAAATGCCGCTTGCGGGCAGAAAAGTGCGGTATGTGGCAAGCGATGAGTTGACGGGTAACGAAACCGCAAGTATACTGGGTGCGGCTATCGGGAAACCGGATCTGAAATGGGTATTAATTTCGGATGAGCAAAGGCTGAGTATTTTAAAAGAAGTCGGGGTGAATCCGCGCATCGCTGCCGGATTGGTTGAAATGTTTGCAAGCCAGCATAACGGGATGTTAATGGAGGATTATTACCGCAATAGACCAACGGTTATGGGAAAAGTGAAGCTGAAGGATTTTGCAAAGGAATTTGCCGCCGCGTATAACCAAAAATGAGTAAATTGTCCTATGCCAAACATTCAACCTCATCGGATAAAAACGATCAGCGAATATCATCAGGTCATGGGACTTCCCAAGCCGGAGCATCCATTGATCAGCGTGATAAATTTTGAGTCCATCAAGCAGCTGCCCTATGCTGAATCGATAAGTTTGGTATTTAATTTTTATTCCATTTCACTGAAAAGAGATTTCAACGGCAGGATGAAATACGGACAGCAGGAATATGATTTTGATGAAGGCATCCTATTTTTCATGTCACCCGGTCAGGTTTTTGGAATCGAGATTGAGAAAGGTGAAGCATTAAAGCATTCGGGATGGTTGTTACTCATCCATCCCGATTTTTTATGGAACACGCCTTTAGCCAAAACGATAAAGCAATATGAATATTTTGATTATTCGGTACATGAAGCCCTCTATCTTTCTGAGAAAGAGGAAACAACGATTATAAACCTTATGCAGACCATCGGGCAGGAATATCATTCCAACATCGATAAGTTCAGTCAGGACATCATCATTGCTCAACTTGAATTATTGCTCTCTTATTCGGAGCGGTTTTACCATCGTCAGTTTATAACCCGAAAAATAACCAACCACAAAATCCTCGGTCGGCTGGAAGAGATCCTTACAGGGTATTTCTCCGGCGACAAATTGGTAAAAGAGGGCTTACCCACCGTTCACTATATTGCCGAAGCCCTGCACGTCTCGCCCAATTATCTTAGTGGGGTGCTTAAAGTATTGACAGGTCAAAGCACCCAACAACATATACACGAAAAACTGATCGAAAAAGCAAAGGAGAAATTAACCACCACCGATTTATCGGTAAGCGAAATTGCTTACGAATTGGGGTTTGAGCACCCACAATCTTTCAGCAAGCTGTTTAAAAATAAGATGAAAGTGACGCCTTTGGAATTCAGGCAATCGTTTAACTGAAAATGGTCTACCCCTACAGATGGGTGCTGATCTCAATGGTATCCCCGGTAATGCCTGGCGAGCTGGCCTGCACGCGGATAACTCCGGCTGCTGCGGAGGTATGGGCAGACGACAGGCCCGACGAGGGAGGGCGGCCCGACGATTGAATTATGGCAAGGGCGAGTCCATGAAATACATTCCGCCTGTTGCTTTTCATGGGGGTATGGTCCATCGGATCACCATTGTCCAGCCCGATTAAATGACCTGGCCCTTCCACCGCAAGGACGATATTGTTTGCTGCATCCGGTACCGGATAGCCATCTTTATCGAGGACAGAAATTTTTACCTGCGCAACATCCCGGCCGTCCGCCAGGATCTTGTTGCTGTCTACGGTCAGCCGGATGGCTGCCGGCGGCCCTGTTGTGCGGATATCTTCCTCACAGACGATCCTGCCTCCTTTTCTTCCGATGGCCTGCAGCAGGCCGGGTTCATAGGGAACATCCCATTCCAGATGCAGATCTCCCGTTGTAATTCCCACCGGCTGGCGATCATATTTGTTCCAGGCGCCGGAATTACCGGGTCGTGGAAATTGCAGGCATTTGGTGCCGAAGGAGCGTCCATTGACGAAAAGCTGGACGCTATCACAATTGGTGAAGACGACGACCGGGATCACTTTTCCTTCTTTGCCTGCCGGGTTCCAGTCGGTGCAGAGGTGGATCATCGGCTTATCGGTCCATTGGCTTTGGTAGAAATAATAACCGTCTTTTGGAAATCCGCAGAGATCGATGACCCCTGAGCCGGAGTTCTTGTATGGCCATCTGGATTCACCCAGGTAATCGATGCCGGTCCACATAAAATCGCCGATGATGTAGTCATGGAGCGAGACAAATTTCCAAAGCTGTTCTGCACGGATCACCGCCGGCAATGACGGGGACTGACCGCGGATGCCGGGTATGGAGACGCTTTCAGTGCCAACCATTTTCCAATCCGGGTGGTCATGACGGTCGGTGCTGGTGAAAAGCTCCCTGCGTTCGTGCCATCGGTCCATATAGTTATACCCAACAATGTCCAGCATTTTTAGAAAAGGCAGTCTGGCCGACCCATTATCGGCGGCAATTTCGTCGTTGGCCGTCGTCACCGGCCGGGTGGGGTCCTCCCGATGGAAGGTGCTGATCAGGGGGGCGAGGATCTGATCGCCATTCGCCTCCTTCTGTTCGCCAATTTCGTTGCCGGCGCTCCATAGGACAATAGAGGGATGATTGCGGTCCCGGTGGATGAACCCGACGAGGTCGGACTGCGACCATTCATCAAAATACTTATGATACCCGTATTTGACTTTCGCCTGCGTCCATTCATCAAAGATCTCATCCATGACCAGGAACCCCATCCGGTCGCAAAGGTCCAGCCATTCCGGCGCCTCGGGGTTATGGGATGTCCGGATAGCGTTACAGCCCATTTCTTTCAGGATCTGAAAGCGTCTTACCCATAGCGCTTCCGGGACGGCGGACCCCACGCTGCCGGCGTCCTGGTGGATGCAAACGCCTTTCATCTTTATCCGCCGGCCATTTAGAAAAAACCCGCTGTCGGCATCATACCGGATCGTTCGGATCCCGAAATCGTTGGAGGCGGCGTCAATTATTTTTGTACCGCGTACTATCATCGAATGCAGGGTATAGAGCGCCGGCGTTTCCAATGACCATAGCATGGGCGCTGTTATGGTCATTTTTTGATCGAGTTCCTGCGCTTTGCCTCCGGGGATACTAAATGGGGACTCTGTTTTTGTTACTTCCCTTCCGGTTGAATCGGTAACGACAAGACGGAGAACGGCATTTTCGGTTGCCCCGCTGTTATTTTCGATGCTGGTCCGGACCAGCACTTCCGCGGCAGCGGAATCAACGGCGGGGGTCGTTATGCAGGCGCCCCATTGCGCTACATGTAAATGGTCAGCGATATGGAGCCAGACATGCCGGTAGATGCCTGAACCTGAATACCAACGGGTATTGGGCTGTAAAGAGTTATCCACCCGGACGGAAATAATATTTTCGCCTTTCCTGGTATAGGGGGACAGATCGTAGTAAAAGCTCATATACCCATTTGGATAATGCCCGAGGTGATGACCATTGATCCACACATCGCTGTTTTGATATACGCCTTCAAATTCTATCCAGTCGGTCTTCCCCGCTGCCGCCTTTGGCAGGATGAAATGTTTGCGGTACCAGCCGACACCGGTGGGCAGGTATCCGCCTCCACCCCGGGTAGGGGCAGTTGAATCGAAGTCACCTTCGATGCTCCAATCATGGGGCAGGTCAAGGGTCCGCCATTGGCTGTCATTGAAGCCGGGTTTGTCTGCGCCGGCGGTGTCGGTTTGGGAGAATTTCCAGCCGGGATCCAGGTTGATCTTTGTTCCCGGGGACGGTGATACAGCCTGTTGGGAGCGACAGGGAATGACGGCCACACATAAACAGATAAGCGGGAATATTTTTTTCATATAAGATGGTGCATTTACTTTTTAAGCCACACTGATTCTACTTCTATGCCGTATGGGGCGCCGGCCCTGGTTGCGGGTGCGCCGGCTCCGGTTGTTCCGGGATCGACGGTCACTTGTAATCGTTCTGCGTCAGTCAGGGAAAAGGCTTGCTGCCCGGGCGGGCTGAACCACAACGGCATAAAATCAGGGTAAGGTCTTGGCAAAAGAAGCAGGGAGTCCTTTTGCAGGCTATCGATGGGTATTTCAATATCACGGAATCCGGGGCCCAGGGTCAGCACACCCGTGAAAGGGATGGCGTCTTTTGTAATGAGGGTCAGGGTAGCCTTTACCGGTAGTGTACCGATGCTTCGCGCGCGGATGACGATCGTGTGGAAGCCGGCAAGTTCGGATGATCGGCCGGCGATGCGATCACCGAACCAGGTCTGGAACCCCAGGAGGGAAGGGCCGGCCAGGTGGAATACCAATTCCCCCGCATCGCCGGCCGGTATCAGCCTGGTTTCGATACCACGCCGGAAAACCGGGTAAGCCATGGTATGGCGGTCGGTGGCCGCATCATACAACAGTAGCCCGGTACCCGGAGGGACCACGGCCAACTCATAGCTGTCAGTATGGTAATAATCCCAATCGGAGGGATTGCCTTTGTAGTTGCCGGGATAGGAATAATAATCGCTTCCTTTTTGAATGAGGATACGATAGTTAAGTATTCCTGGAGTCAACAACTCTACCGGCAACCCGGCGGAATAATTGTAAGCGCTGTTACGTTGGAACGGGATCGGCCTCATTGGTCTTGTGCCGGTCAGTTGAAGCGAGACTTTATCCTCCGGGTCGAGACCGGCGACTGTTATGCGGATCGTATCCGGCTTACCGGCGGATATTTCGGAGCGGGGATCATAGACAAGGGTGGGGGTGGAGTCGGCTGGTGCAGGGGTACGGGCGGCCTGTGCAGGGGTACGGGCGGCCTGTGGGGGCGCTACAAACTCTCCAAGCCGCCAAAGGCCCGGCCGGCTATCCGCTGTCCAATGACCGGTTTCTTTTCCCTGTTGTACGATGAGGTAGGCGCCCGGTCTTATCAAAAAGCCACTATCCGTTGCCGTCGCGGACCAGTCATTACCGGAGTTGAGGGGCCGCACGCTAAAATGGTTACCCAGGTCGGGAAGGAGGATCTGCATGAGTTGAGACTCCCACTGGATACGGACGACTTCTTTTGCCGGCGAGGCTTTTTCGAAAGGGTCCCTGACGGTAATTGCGTCGGGCATGACTTCCAGTCGCCATACACCAGCTGAAAGCCTGTCCAGAAAATAAGCGCCGTATCCCCCATAGTGTACTACCGGCGAGCTGCCAACGCCGGCAATATGCAGAAGGGAGGGGGGATGCAGGGGTTTGTCTTCGGTGGTATTCGAATAATAAAAAGCGGTGTCGGCGTTCATCTGACTAAGGTTGTTCCGATAGCTGACCCGGAATACATCGAAAACGCTGTCGGCGGGGTAGCTTCCATAGCTTTTATTCAGCGGCAGGAGGTGAAAGGCCCGGGAGGCGATCAAAAGACTGATTGCCTTGGAGGGCGTATAGGCCAGGTTGAGGAAATGGGTTTGGTATTCTGTATTGGCGTAGGCAAGATGGATAGGATCGTAGGCGAATTGGGTAGCCCACTGCAGACCCGCCCCTCTGAAACTCCGGGCCATGGCCGGGTACATATCCGACTGCAGCAGGTCGGCCGCATCGAATTCGTAGGCCATTTTCGCCTTATGGTGGTAGGCGGGGATGGTATCGTAAGGGATCGTGTATTTGTCTACATTCGGAAGGAAATTCCCTTTCGACTCATGGCCTGCCACCAGGCCGACGGGGTACCACTGGAAGCTAAAGCCATCGACGCCGGAGGCCGCTACGGCATCCGCGTACCAGGGGTTCTGGCTGATGTTATAGAATAAAGGCTTGGTCCATCCATTTGTCTTCATGACAGTAACCAGGCGATTGATGTAAGCCGTGACGCCGCTTTTTGGACCGCTATGGCTGGGCTCGTTATTCAGCTCTACGGCGATCACATCAGGGTCATCCTGGTAGGTGAGTTTTGTATATGGATTGACGTGACGGAAGAATTGGCGCAGGTAATTCTCCTGGGCCCGGATGGCTGTGTCATTGATGGTGGCCCTGCCCTTTCCGAAAACCCGGGAAAACCCGGGTGTCTGCTCGTCTCTTTCCGGGTATCCGTTGCCCCAAAAGGCGATTGGAGTCAGGATGATACGGATATTACGCTGTTTCAATTCCGCCAGCAGGAAATCGAACAGCCGCAGGTGCTCATTGTCCAGAAGATTCCCAAGCGAATCGGAAATTTCGGTATCCCAGACATGGACCCGGAAGGCATCGAGCCCAAGCCTCGACAAATGATAGACATCCTCCCGGATGGCCTGCCCGGGGTCTACCCCCAGCGCCTTGTGGGCCCGGTAAGAATAGGCGAAAGGAACGGTATAGTTCACACCCCAGAAGGTGGCTTCGGTATTATTTTTCGTCCACCGGAGGATGCCCTGCTTGTCGACAAATACTAAATTGTTGGTATGTGATTGGGCCCGGGTGGTTCCGTTAAGCAGTAAAGCAAATCCGAGTAATATCAGCTGGTGCAGGCATTTTTTCAAGCGCATCGTTTTTATATGTAGCGTAGCCATTTCTTATCCGGATTTTGCGCTTTATATTTCATATATTTCTTGCAGACCAGGAACAAGACAATTTCTACAAGGATAAACACCAGGTAAAGCAAGGGCAGCCCCCATCGACCGTTGTCCGGCACATGCGTGTAGGGGGCTGTCGTATAGCGCTCCTGATGAACGCCGCCTTCCCGAAGCAGGTTGACCATCAACGCGGCAATATGAATAAGGGGGATATGGATAAGGTAATAGAACAGCGGCACCCGGCCGAAGACAATAAACGCATCTGCTATCTTCCCCTTTACCCTTTCGGCAAAGGGTATCAAAGCGATAACGGGTCCCAGGGTCATCAATAAATACCATACCGAGGGCGGGTATTTTCGCTGATCCAGGAACCGGTAAATAAATGCCCTGTCATCTTCCTGTCCTTTGTTGCCCAGTGTAAGGATACAGGAAGCGACTATAAAAATGACAATAGCCAGGAACCCTATGCCGAGGCACCATCTCCTTCGCCTTGCCGGGTCCATCAATATTATTTGCCCGAAACAATACCCCAGCATCATCACTCCGATCCAGGGCACAATCACATATAAAATGGTGATGCCTGTGTGATCTTCCATGCCTGTAGGATAGATGAAGGCCCAATACCAGCTAAAACCAGCGCGGGCGCCCGACGGTAATAACCGGGGCAGGTCGGTAAAAAGATACTGAAAAATGATCATCAGGACACCGATAACAGCCATCAGTTTTTGGGGAATCCAAATCAGCAGCCCCATCAAAATCATACAGCACCCGAGCATCCAGATGACGCCGGCTAAAGTAAAGGCCGCGTAGTTCAGGTTGAATGTCCAGGAAAACCGGATAATCGTCCATTCGAGGATGATCAGCAAAAGTCCCCTGATAAAAAGAAAGCGGGAAAGCTCCTTCCTGTCGTTGATCTTATTACCATATAAAAACGCAGCTGTCCCTGCAAAGAACACGAAAGTGGGAACACAAAAATGAGTTACCCACCTTGTAAAGAAGATCCCCGGCGTGGCGCCCCAGGATGGCATGCCCGAATACACCCTGACATGGTCAATAGCCATCAATACCATGACGAGGCCGCGTAAAAAATCAAGCGACCGAATCCTTGTTTTAGACGTCAAATCGAAGTGCTGCATTGACGAATATATTTATAGGAAATTTAGTCAATATTTTTAAAAGATATATTTTCCAGCTGGTTTTTCTATTCCGGGGTAGCGGCCGCGCGGATTTTTCTGCTCAACAAGGGGAGCCGATAGAAGAACTCCATCCGGAGCGGGCTGCCGGGTCCGTCATTCTTTGATATGGGGTTAAAGGGAATCCCTATGCGGAAGCCTGTCTGCCAGGAACCCTTGTTGTAAAGTAACTGTGCGAATACATTTAGCTGGAAAGTAAAGAAATTGCTCCAATCTGTTTTGCTCAATGCGGTGGTATTCCGGGATGTATTTTTTATATCCATCGAGGGATTGTTGAGCGGTTCTTTTTCTTCATCGGTGCTGGTGGTTGCGATGGCATGTGTCCACCAGGTCGTTTGGATGCCACCTCCGGCCCACCAGTTGCCGCCAAGGGAAGCGGCATAGCTGATGCTGGCCGATAAGCCGAATAACTTATTCAATGTTTTTGACTGGGAGATCGTTATGGTGGTATCCAGCCGGGTAGACGTGTTTGTCCCCTGGCTAAATGGCCGGGCGGGTACGAGGTTGGAATAAAAGGGATCGAGCGTTACTTCGAATAGAGATTTTTCCAGTTGCAGATGCATCCATGCGGCCGGCAACAATACCCGGTATGGACGGGAATGCCCGCTGATGCCGGCAAGATAGGAGCCGGCGTTGCCGGTAGGAACCTGTGCGGTCCATTGCAGTCCTAACTGCAATAAGAAATGATCGTTCTGCTGGATTTGCGTTTCTGCTACCTGGGTTTTGGCGGTATGTGTTGTGATAGAGTCACCGGCGGCGGGGCGGGCAGTAGTGGGGTTGTTTGCCGGTTGTTGGGAATCAACGGATGCCTGGTTGCCGGGGTTTGCGCCACTGGCGTCTGCCGCACCGGTTATAGCAGGGGGTTTATGGCGGGAGCGGGTGGAGGAATGGCGGCGCGACAGAGTTGGAGCGGGCGGGGCTGGATCGGTGGGTAGACCGGTATTGGGGTGGGTGGGGAGGAAGTAAGGGGGAAAGGTTAAGACCCCGGGTTGGCGATCGATAGGGGAACGGGTCGGGGCGACGTTAGCAGAGGGAACGGTGATGGAGGCGGTGCCGGAGGGATGCACGGCTGTGGTGGGAAGATAGATTGGCCACAGCAAAGCGATCAGTAAGAACAGGGTGATCCAGTTTGCCCTGGTAATGAAAGGGCGGGCGTGGCCGGCTATCGCGGAGGCGGGGTAGGGGTCCGTCGCGGAGGTGGGGTAGGGGTCCGTCGCGGAGGAGGGACCATGGTCCGGTGTGGAAGCGGGGCCAGGGTTTGCTGCGCTAAGCGGATCGGGCGCATTTTCCTTTAGCCGGGAGCGCATGTCCTTCCAGGCTTCATCCGGGTGGGGGATGGAGATCGGGGAATCCTGATATTTTATTATTTCTTTCAATTTTATTGAAGATGATAGTATCGTTCCAAAACCGGTTTTAATTTTTTTCGGGTTTCGTTCAAATGCCATTTCACCGTTCCCGGACGCAGTTGAAGGCGTTCGCCGATGTCGCGAATGCTAAATCCTTCCAGGTAAAACAGGTTACATACGATGCGGGTAGCGGGCGGCAGCGTGTCCAAAAAGACATAGATATCCTTCCATTCGAGTAAGTGGAAAGGGTTGCCGGCGATGACAACCGGGCAATCGTCTTTTAGCTCCTGCGCCTCGTGATGCCGGACCCCCTTACATTTATTGATAGCTGTATTGAGGATGATCGTGTATACCCAGTTAAAGAAGGCGCCTTTTTCGGCCTTGTAATGACCGATGTTCCGAAATACCTTTATCATCCCGTCATTGAGCGTTTCCATGGCCTGATGTTCGTCCGAAAAAAAGCGTTTGCACAATAAAAACAGGACCGGATAAAACTTTCGGTAAAGTCTTTCCTGGCTCAATGTGTCATTGGCTGCACAAGCTTGTATGAGTTGATCTAGGTCCTCCAATCCTACGCTCTCGATTTATTGATAATAGTAAGTTGTTTGTACTACCGCGTTGCCGTTCACGCTGATGGCCGTCCCACCGCGGGCGGAGGAGGCCGGTTTTTTGTCCGATCTGTATTGATAGGTGACGGTGACGTTATTGTCGGGCAGCAGGGTGGTACCGTAATGATTGGTCTGGACCAACAGGTTATTGGGGGACGCGGATGTATACCATTCGACGGGCAGCCGGGAATCGTCGTATGAAAATAGGGGATTTATGTCATTGTCATACGTGAAATCGTACCCGATATTCAGGGACAGCTGGCCGTTGGCATCGGGGATAAAGGACTGTAACCGGGTGAGATTTCCGCCAGTTTCCCACGAGAAGCTGTCGATGCCGCTGAACTGCACCGGCGCGGTGGTATAGCTGGCTATGCTGATGGGATAATGGTCCTGGTTGTAGGTATAAACGGCGCTGTCCCTGAAGGTGGGTCCCGACTGTTCGATGGTATAGCTGATGATGCCTGAAGATGGACTGGCATACCAGACCTGAACAATATCCGAATCGTTTTCCTGGATATCGAGGCTTTCGGTGATCCTGCCCTGGTTATCCCGGTAATAATAGGTGTCATAGGGAAGGGTACCGGTGGAATGTATGGCGGTTAGCAAACGGCCTGAGTCATATTGAAAGGTGGTGACTACACTGTCGCCGCCGCCCCAGTTGTCGACTTGTCTAATGAGCAAGGCGCCTTCGGTAGCGGGATTGGGGGCGGTAAAGGAGCGGACGCCGGTTCCGGAACCCGTGGTGGTTTTTCCGCAGGAGCTCAGTAATAATAAGAGGACCGCAGCCGGCGCAAGAGCGAAGACCGGTACAAGAGGGAAAATTTTTTTCATCATGCAAAGTTTGGAACCTGGGATAACGGCTTCTGCTATGATGAACAGTATTCAGGGGAAGAAAGGTTGGGTAAGGCGATTTATTATATAAGGCGGCCCCAGGTCGGGCCGCCTTAAAAGGGGTGGTCTTGGGTGGGGTGGATTTTGGGTGGCCTTAGCGGATAGATATCATTTGTCGGGTATTTACAAGATTCCCGTTTACAATGAGGGAGTAGTTGTAGGTTCCCGAGGCAAAACCGTTGACGTTGGCCGTGAGGGTGTTCTTGCCGCTGCCCGAGAGGGGGATGAGGGCCAGGACTTTGCCGGTGAGATCCGTGATCT
>Ga0302325_10003618_pt1 | contig 36277 bp, 35 predicted proteins | sample Palsa_T0_2_FD_201948 | JGI IMG/M metagenome (GOLD analysis project Ga0302325, IMG submission 201948) | Peat permafrost microbial communities from Stordalen Mire near Abisko, Sweden - Palsa_T0_2 | ecosystem: Environmental > Terrestrial > Soil > Palsa > Peat permafrost | place: Sweden: Abisko...
CCCGGCTCGCCGCGAGCCGGCTCGCCGCGAGCCGGCTCGCCCGGCCCAGGACCGCTGGGGTCCTCAGCCGCGCCGGGAGGAGGAGGGTCGTTGGGCGCCATCGAAGGTCACCTCGAGCGCGCCGCCCTCGAACGTGGCCTGGCTGGGGCGGAAGGCGGCGAGCGCGGGGGGGAGGATGATAGTTCGCTTCTGTCCGTCGACCCGGACGATCAGCTCGAGGCCGATCTTCTTCAGGGTCACTTCGCCTTTGCGGGCGAAGGGCAGCGAGAGCCGCAGCCGGGCGCCGTCCTCGGACACCGTCAGCTCCTGAGTGATCGCATCATGCAACACCGCCGCCGGGTCGTGCCGCTCGAACAGGCTGGACGCAAGTCGGTCGAGCATCTCGGCCCCCGCGACCTCCTGCTCGAAATAAGGCGCCCTCAGCACGGGCACAGGCGCGAACGCGGACTGCACCAGCTCGAGATGCTCCTCCTGCAGCATCCGCCAGTGCGTGAAGTAGTTGCCGACCTCTTCCGGGAACACGCGGTTGACGATGACGGCGTCGGTCAGATAGCCGTAGAGGTTCAGGTAGGTGAAGGTGCGCATCGCCTCTCCGATCACCATCTTGTCCGGGTTCATCACCAGGCGGATGGTGGATCGCTTGCGGTCACGAAGGATCTCGTTCATTGCGATCAGGTTCTCCGAAAGCCGGTGGACGTCGGCGAAGACCGCCTCGGTCGGCAGCGGAATGTCCAGCAGCGAACGCGCGATCGGCCGCGCGGCGGCGAGGATCTGGCGCTCCTTCGGAAAGACCTTCTCGATCCACCACCGCGCGATGTCGGGAAATGACAGCAGCCGCAGGGTCTCGCCGGTCGGAGCGCAGTCGACGATGATCACGTCCCAGTCGCCAGAGGCGTGGTGCGCCTGCAGCAGAAGCAGCGAGAACAGCTCATCCATGCCGGGGGGGACACTCAGTTCCTCGGCCGAGATGCGGTCCACGCCGCGCTCGACCAACAGCTCGCCGAGCCAGTCCTGCACGCCTGACCAGTGGCGCTCCATCTCGTCCTGGGCCTTGACCTCCTGTCCCCAGAGCCGGACCCCGACCTCGACCGGCTCGGCGCCAAGCTCGGTTCCGAGTGACTCGGACAGGCTGTGCGCCGGGTCGGTGGAGAGGACCAAGGTGCGCAGGCCGTCGCGGGCGGTGCGTCGGGCTGTGCACGCCGCGACCGATGTCTTCCCGACTCCGCCCTTGCCTGTGTAGAGGATCGTCCGTGGCCGCATCAGCTGGCGCGAGTCTACGAGGGCGGTAACCGAAGCGGCTGCTCCCTGACCGGCTGCGCTACCGTCGACGCTTCGCGGGGGCGACCTGGAGCGTCCCCACGATCCGGCTGAAGTTGCCGGCGAGATCGGTGGCGGCCAACCGCACGCTGTAAGTACCTGCCGTTCGCGGCGTCGGAATCGCGAACTCATCAGTGCCGTACCCGATTTCGGCACTGGTCAGGTAGGTCGTCCTCCCGTTGAGGGTGACCACGATTCCGACGTGCGACTCCTTCGAGAGCCAGAAGTGGACATAGGTGGGAACGCCGACGCGCGAGTGGTGGGTGATCAGCTTCAGAGCCGGCGGCGTCGTCAGGTCGTTCTGGAAGTCCTGCGCGGTCGTGCAGTACACGCTTGCGTTGGTGCGCGAGCAGAGCTCGTGGAGGAATCCGGTCACGAGTACGTGATAGCTGAGGGTGTCCTCCTGGCCGGGCTGGTAGAGCGACCAAGCGCCTATGTTGTAGTGCGGGACCTCGGCGAGGGCTTCGGCGTTGCCGGCGTTGAACAGCTGCTCGGCGACGGTGTTGCCGCTCATCTGAGCGTAGTCGTAGAGGCCGATCAGGGATTGGAGGAACGCATTGATGATCGAGACGCCGGGGGCGAAGGAGTACTGGAGATATCGGGCGCCGAGGCGCGTCGCGATGTGAACTCCGATCGGGGGGGCGACCGAGAACAGCGGGAGTGCACGAGCCGCGATGCTGAGGTACGACGAATCATGAAACGCCTCGTACGCGCGAGTGAGTGCCTCCAGGGCGGTTCCCTGGGCCATCGCGCTGACCCAGGGTGGACGGCCGCCGTCGAAGCTGAAGTAGTACTCCCAGGCCAGGCCGCCGCCCCGGTCGACCGCTAGCGGGATCAGCTCCGACATCAGCTGGTGCAACTCGGGGTAGTCGGAGGGGCCGCCGGTGTAGAAGCCGTCGGCCTCGCCGAAGCTTCCGAGCTCCTGGAGTTCGATGCCCTGGCCGGGGTAGTACTCCCACACCAGCTCTGAGCCGGCGAACTGGACCCGCTGGCCCGATGCGAGCAAGGGACCGGTCGACCACCACTGCCGGTTCTGATCGAGCGTGAGGAACGTCGCCGGCAGTCGCGACGCGGTCAGCTCGCCTTCGACGGCCATGTCGTGCATGTTCGTCAGCACGCTGTAGAGCTCGACAGCGCGAGTCCCACGCAGGCGGGCTGCGGTCCGGATCGCGCGCAGGAGGACGCCGCGGTCGCTTCGGTATTCGGTCAGCGTGATCTCGCCACGCCGGTAGAGCTTCTCGAGGGTGGTCCCGATCGTGACCTGAGGTGCGGCCTTGCGCTTCGCCATACGGATCTGCGTGCCAGAGGCCGCCGGCCCCGTCGCCCTCGGAGTCCCCGCCCTCGACGAGGCCGCCGGCGAGGCGCCCTCGACCGGTGCGGGGGTCAGGGCGGCCGCTGGCAGGAACGGGTTCTGGCGCACGACGGCGTGGCCGCCACGACCGAGGACGAGCACAGGGGCCGCGCCGGCGGCCGGTGCACCACCGAGCACGCCGACGGTGCAGGCGACCGCGACGAGCGGGCCGAACAGGCGCCTACGCACCAGCCCAATGCTACGCTCGGCGCGGTTTCGCGGTCACGGGTGAGGAGGATCTTGCAAATGCGTCATCGCGTGCAGGCGGCCGGAGGCCGCTTCCACGGCATCGGTCTCGCGGTCGCCGCCTGTCTCACCGCTGCTGCGATGGCGGGGTGCGGCGGGGGAACGAGCGCATCCCAGCTGCTGAAGGACACCTTCAGCGGCTCACATAAGATCACGAGCGCCACCGTCGACGTCGACCTCACCGTGACACCGTCGGGGTCGAGCACGCTGACATCTCCGATTACGCTCAGCTTCAGCGGACCGTTTCAGGATCTGGGAAAGGGGAGAGCTCCGAATTCCGACTTCACGCTGAGCCTGGGCTCGCTCGACCGGAGCCTGCTGTCGATCGGCTTGGAATCGCTTGACGGTAAGGGTTACATCAACCTTGGCGGGAGCAGCTATCCGCTGCCTGCCAGCGAGTACCAGCAGCTCGAGTCGCGCCTCACGCACGCCGGATCGGGGTCGGGCTCGACCTCGGGAATCCTCGGCAAACTCGGGATTGATCCGCTCCGGTGGCTGGTCGATCCGACCGTGGCCGGCACCGGCACTATCGGCGGTGCGAGCACGACCCAGATCAGTGCCGGCTTGAACATGGGCGCGCTGCTGGACGACGTCGGCACGTTCCTCGGGAAGGCATCGTCGCTCGGCGTCCCGGATGCCGGCGACATCTCGACGTCGATCTCCCCGGCGACGAAGGCGAAGATCCTCGCCGAGGTCCGCCGGCCGAGCGTTGAAATCTGGACCGGCACCGATGACCAGACGCTACGCAAGCTCGCTCTGAGCGTGACGATCCCGGTGACGGGAGGCCTCTCCGGCCAGCTCGGCGGTCTCAAGTCCGCGGTCCTGTCACTAGATGTCCTCTACCAGAACCTCAATCGGCCGCAGAGCATCATTGCTCCAACCGACGTCAAGCCATACAGCCAGTTCGAATCGCGGGTCCAGACGCTGATCACGGCGATCCGCGGCGCGGTCTCTGGCTCGCTGGAAGGCTCCAGCGTGGCCGGGACATCGGGGGCAGCGTCCGCCGGATCGACCGCGGGCGGCTCGGCGCCCACGGCGGCAGGATCGACCGCGGCTCCCTCCGGCACCGGGGAGAGCGGCTCGAGCGGAGGGGTCCCCAGCGCTTACGCGCAGTGCGTCGGCGCGGCGGGTGACGATTACGCCAAGATGTACAAGTGCGCCCCGCTGCTGAGCGGCAGCCACTAGTTACTCGAGCTCGTCCGCCTCGAGCTCGTCTTCGTCTTCGTCATCCTCGTCTTCGTCGTCCCCGGTGACCTCGGTCCGCCCGGCTGGGTGATACCGGATCTGGAACGCTTCGATCAGCTCGTCGCGCTGGTGCTCGTCGACGGGGACCTCATCTGAGATCAGAACCCACTCGGCGCCCTCAGCCCCGTCTGTGCTGAAGATGTCGGCGTCAAGCTCGGGCGAGTCGTCGACGACGATCAGGACCTCCGTGTGCGGGTTGAAGTACGTCCCGGGACGGATCAGGAACTCGTCGGGTTCGAAGCGGCGTGGGTCGGCCATGAGAAGGTCGCGAAGCCTACATATCGCCGCGCGGTCAGGCCACCTCGGTCAGCCGGGCGATTTCTCGCTCGATCTCCTCCTCGACATCCAGCCGGGGCTTGCCGGCGCGTGCGCGGCGGTGGTTGCGAGCGATCACGAGGTCGCGGATCTCTTCGCGGATGCCGGAGTCGATCACCGGGGTGGTCAGGCGCCGAAGCTCGGCCTCGACGTCCAATGGGGCCTCTCCGCGCCGAAGGCGGCGGGCATTCTTGGCCTCGAGGAACTCGCGGATCTCTTCGTCGCGCTCGCGGATCGCGGCGGGCGATCCATCGAACTGTGCGCCCGGCTCCGGGCGGGCATCCCGGTCCATCACGAGGTGATCGCGACCGTAGTTCTCCCACTGCTTGCCGCTGCTGATCAGGGCGACGAACCCGGCCACGAAACTGAGCCCGGTCACGATCCAGAGCACAGTGCCAAATGACGTCTGGATGCCCTCCATGCTCTAAGTCTGACAGGGATCGCGGTCCAGCTCACGGCCCCGGGCAGAAGGCCAAATGACCGGACGCGTTTGCGGTTCTAGCAGGATGGGGTACCCTTTGAGAAGATCATTGACTGACTAGTCAATCTACCTTGGGTAGGGGCCCGGATCCCCTGTGTCGAACAGGGCCGCGGCAGCCTCGACGAGGTAGCCAGAACCACTCTTCAAGGAGCCATCAACCGTGGTCGATTTCACGCTCACCGACGAGCAGAAGAGCATGCGGGAGCTCGCACACGACTTCGCCCAGAAGGAGATCAGGCCCGTCGCCTGGGAGTACGACAAGGAGGGCACGTGGCCTCAGGGCATCATCGACAAGGCCTGGGAGCTCGGGCTGATGAACGGCCACCTGCCCGAGGCGTACGGTGGTCCAGGTCTCAGCTACCTCGATGGCGCAATCATCGAGGAGGAGATCGCCTGGGGTTGTTCGGGCATCGGTACCTCGCTGACCTGTAACGGCCTCGCGAGCGCCCCGCTCGCGCTCGCGGGATCTGAGGAGCTGAAGAAGGAGTACCTCGGCCGCCTGAGCGAGGCACCGCTACTCGCCTCGTTCTGCCTCACCGAGCCAGATGCCGGTTCCGATGTGTCGGGGATGAAGACCAACGCCGTCCGCAAGGGCGACAAGTGGGTGATCAACGGCTCCAAGTGCTTCATCACCAACGGCAGCTACGCCAACTGGTACACGGTCTATGCCAAGACCGACAAGGAGGCGGGCCACCGCGGCATCTCCTGCTTCATCGTTCCGCGTGACGCCGGAGTCGTCGTCGACAAGAAGGAAGACAAGATGGGGCAGCGGGCGTCGAACACGGCCACCGTGTCCTTCAATGACATCGAGATCCCGCTCGACCACCTCGTGGGCGAGGAGAACAAGGGCTTCAAGATCGCGATGATGACGCTCGACCGGACCCGGCCCGGCGTTGCCGCGATGGCGACCGGAGTCGCCCGGGCGGCGATGGAGTTCGCGATCGACTATTCCAAGGAGCGGGTCCAGTTCGGCGTCCCGATCGCGATGCACCAGGCGATCCAGTTCATGATCGCCGACATGGCGACCAAGGTCCACATGTCACGCCTGGCGACCTGGAACTCAGCTGTGCTGCTCGACCAGGGCCGCCGCAACACGCTCGAGTCCTCGCACGCCAAGCGCTTCGCCGCGGACTCGGCGATGGAGGTCACGACCGACGCCGTGCAGGTGTACGGCGGTTACGGCTTCATCAAGGACTACCCGGTCGAGAAGCTGATGCGCGACGCGAAGATCCTTCAGCTGTACGAAGGTACCGCGCAGATCCAGCGCCTCGTCATCGCCCGCGAGACGCTGCTTCCGCGTCGGGCCGAACAGCCCGCCGCCGCCGCCGTCTAAGGGCCAAGCAGAGCAGCGCGACGGTGATCCCAGGCGGCGCGCCCCCGCCCGCCTGGGATCATGCCGCATCCATCGATCAAGCTTCCGCCCCCGCGAGCTCGATCCCCCGACCCTGCCGGACGCGCCCCCACGTCGTATGGCATGCATGCCGTCCCGCCTCCGGCGGAAATCCTTGCTGAGCGACGGTTACGAACTCCAGCTTCATCCTGAGCACACAGTAGATGTGGGAGCCACGCCCAGGCGGTGATATATGTCACAAGGGTGACAGCGCACTAGTCGGTCGCGCTGAACTCCCAGATCGCGACCGCGAGCATCACCAGGCCGAGCACGACGATGATCCCGGCTTCTAGCAGCGCAGGAACGTGCCAGCCGAACCACGTGACGCCAGGATCGAGCACATGGCGCGCGAGCGGGCTGATATTCAAGTGTGAGAACACCAGCCGCCGCATCGGGTCGACCGCATAGGTCAGCGGGTCAAGCCGGTTCAGGACCGACAGCCAACCCGGCAGGCCGGCGACCGGGAACAGCGCCCCGGAGATGAAGAACATCGGCATCACGACCATCTGCATGACGCCCATGAACGACTGCATCTGAGTGATTCGCGCCGCGACCATCACGCCGAACGCGGTGATCGCGAACGCGAGCAGAACCTGGAGCACGAACACGCCCAGGATCAGCGTCGGGGCGTAGGGGACGTGCACTGCCCCGGCTAGGCAGAGCACGATGACGCCCTGGAAGCTGGCCACGGTCGCACCGCCGAGGCACTTGCCGATGACGATCGAACTGCGTCGCACGGGTGCGACCATCATCTCCCGCAGGAAGCCGAACTCGCGATCCCACACGATCGAAGCGGCCGAGAACATCGCCGTGAACATCACGGAGATGCACAGGATGCCGGGGTAGATGAACGTCTTCAGGTTGACGCCGTGGGTGCTCGCGGCGGACAGGCTCTGAAGGCCAGAGCCGAGGACGAACAGGAACAGCAGCGGCTGCACGAGCGTGGTCGCGATCCGGATCCTGTCGCTGCGGTAGCGGATCAGCTCGCGCTTCCAGACGATCTTGATCGCCCGCAGCTCGCTTGCGAAGCTGCGCTTGGGTACATGCACCCGTACGATCTCGGGCCCGCTGCCGCCGGGGGGCGCGGTTACGGTCGGTCGCGGCTCGGCTGTTGTACTCACCGCCGTCCTCCTCCGCTCATCACCTGCATCATGATCTTGTTCCGATCCGATGTTCCGGACTCCTCGACGTCCCGGATCGAGCTGCCCGTATGGGACATGAAGACGTCGTCGAGCGTCGGGCGCGAGACATGGACGGAGCGGATCTGCACTCCGAGCTCCGCGAACAGCCGCGGCACGAACGCCTCTCCCGACTGGATCCGGAACGTGACTGCGCCCTCGGAGATGACCGCGTCGACGTCAAATGTGTCGTGCAGCGCGGCGATCGCGGCCTGGTCGTCATCGGTCTCGATCCGGATCCGATCAGCCCCGACCTGCGCCTTCAGCGCCTCGGGCGTATCGAGTGCGACGATCACGCCTCGATCCATGATCGCGATCCGGTCGCACCACTCTGCCTCGTCCATGTAGTGCGTGGTCATGAAGATCGTGATCTCCTCACTTTCCTTCAGCGTCCGGATGTAGCTCCAGATCGAGCGTCGCGTCTGAGGGTCGAGCCCGATCGTCGGCTCGTCGAGGAACAGCACCCGCGGGGAATGCATCAGGCCGCGAGCGATCTCGAGCCGCCGCTTCATCCCGCCAGAGAAGGTGCGCACGGGGGAGTCCTTTCGCTCCCACAGGCCGACCATCTCCATCACCTGCCGCATCCTGGCCGGCACGAGCGAGGACTGCACGCCGTACAGCTCGGCATGCAGGCGCAGGTTCTGCTCCGCCGTCATGTACCCGTCGAGGGTGGTCTCCTGAAACACGAGCCCGATGTTGCGCCGGACGTCGTCGCGCTCGCGGACGACGTCGTGGCCGGCGACCGTCGCGGTGCCGCCGGAAGGGGTGGTCAGCGTGCAGCACATATTGATCGTCGTCGTCTTGCCGGCGCCGTTCGGGCCGAGGAACCCGAACACCTCACCCATCGCGACCTCGAAGTTGACGCCGCGGACGGCTTTTACGTCGCCGAAGGACTTCTCGAGATCGCGGACGACGATCGCCGGGACATCCCCGGATCCGTGGCCCTCCACGCGAGCGGCCTGGGTCGCGGGTTCACTCACAGGAACAGAGGTTAGCTGCCCGGCGAGGTCTGCTCGCTGACGCGAGCCTCGGCTCTACCCGTCGTCGTCGGGCGGCGGACCGGAGCCGCCGCCGCGACCGCGCACCCATTCGGCCATCTGCTCGGCCATCCCGCCGACCTGGGCGCCTAGCTTGGTCACGTTCTCGCCGATGTCGCGGAAGATCGAGCGGAAGCGCTCGGCGTAGAACTCGAACGCGTCGCCGGCCTCCTGTCTGACCGGTGGCTCCTCGCCGCGCTTGATGTAGTCGCCGCGGACGATGCGGTCGTACTCGCCACTCTGGACCCAGCGCATGATCTCGGAGACGCGCCTGACCGCGTAGGGGTGGGTCGCATTGATCTCGTAGAAGAACCGTCGCACACGGTCGCTGGGGTCGTCCCAGTCCTCGTACTCCCGCGCCTGGGCGACGAAGGCATCGAGATCGAGCTCGTCGGCTTTCATGCCGCCGGCCAGCACCATCAGCAGCCGGCAGCTGATCCGCGGATCGCGGACGACCAGCGTTTCGACCCGGTCGCAGCTGAGCTCGGCGGCCCGGTACCACTCGAGCAGCACCGTTCTCACTGCCATCGCGGGGATGCCGAGCGGGAACGGCACGTTGCCGCCCATGTTCAGCAGGATGTTGAGCGCGGTCGTGTAGACCATGTGGTCGGAGAGGATGTGACCGACCTCGTGGGCCAGGAGCGAGCGCGTCTCGCCCGGTCCGAGGCGGCCGAGCAGCGGTGTCCCCGCGACCACGATCGGATTCTGCGAGCCCATCGCCATCGCGTTGGAACCGACCGAGTCGGTCACGTAAAGGTCGTAGGTGCGCGGCATGTCGAGGATCCGGCAGACGGCGACCTGATGGGACCACAGGTCGGGAAGCTGGTGTTCGCCGACGCGGACCGAATTGCTGAGGTACATCTGCCGTGTGGCGCGCTCGTAGCGCCACTCGATCAGCTTACGCACGACCGTGTCGAGCATCGGAATCGACTTCAGCGCGGCGGTGGCGGCGCGGTCAGCCGGGTGCTCGTACGCCTTCGAGGAGATGTTCGGATACGGCTGGATCTCCTCGGGAAGCGTCTCTGACATCAGGTTCTCGCATCAGCGTATTACTCCTGGCGCCGCCGCGCGAGCAATAATCGCGCCTGCATGGAATTCGAGACGAGCTCCAGCCACCGGAGCGAGCCGGTGGCGGAGGCAGAACCGACCCCCGCACAGCTCGCGATCGAAGGGCCAGGGACAGCCGATCCGCTGCTCGGCGACATGCGCCGTGCCGGACTGCTCCCGCTGATGGTGCTGCACTACGTGGCGCGCGAGCCCTGCTACGGCAACCAGCTGATCGACCGGATCGCATGGCTGACGGCAGGCACGGTCGCGGTCAACCCGAACACGATGTATCCGCTCCTGCGCTCACTCGAGGCTCGCGGTCTCGTCGCCGGTGATTGGGAGCTTCCGGGTCGTCGCGGCCGGCGCTTCTACCGGATCACCCCCGCTGGAGAGGACGAGCGGCAGCGACTGGCGGGGCGGCTGGGTCCCCATCTCGATGCGGTCGCGGCGAGCGTAGAGGTCATCCGCGCCGAGCTGCTCGAGCGCTGATGCGCCGGACGAGCGCGACCGGTTCATACGCGGCATCGATCGAGCAAGCCGAAGGGCTCTGGTACGACACCGAACACTGGCCGGCGTGGATCGACGGACTCGCGCGCGTCACCGGCCTCGAGGGCAACTGGCCCGCTCTCGGCGCCGCGGTCACCTGGGAATCGAATCCGGCAGGCCGCGGACGGGTGCTCGAGCGGGTCGTCGGCTACGAGCCTGGGCGAGGGCAGACGCTCGACGTCGAGGACGACTCTATCCGCGGACGCCAGAGCGTGGCCTTCGAAGAGCTGGATGGAGGCGTAAAGGTGGAGCTGACGCTCGAGTACGAGCTGAAGGCGCGGTCGCTGATCACCCCAGTGGTCGACGTGCTCTTCATCCGGCGGGCGATGACGACCTCGCTCGAGTCGACGCTCGCGCGGTTCGGCGGCGAACTGGCGGGCGCTGAGGCGCGTACGTAGACGTGCGCCCGGATCAGTTCGCAGCTCAGCCCGGCGATCAGCCCCCGAGGATCGCGGGCGCGGCCGGAGCGATGATCTTCGATCGGTCAGGGCGGCTCCTGATCCTCAGGCCGAGCTACAAGCCGCGATGGTCGATACCAGGCGGCCAGATCGAGGCCGACGACGAGTCGCCGTGGGAAGCCTGCAGGCGGGAGGTACTCGAGGAGTGCGGGCTGCACGTGGAAAGAGGACGGCTGGCGTGCGTCGACTTCCGGCGCTCGCGCCGCGACCGGCCCGGCGGGGTGCGGTTCCTGTTCGACTGCGGCGCCTTCTCCGACGAGATCCTGAGCGCGATCAAGCTGCAGCAGGAGGAGATCATCGAGCACCGGTTCGCCGAGTTGGACGACGCGTTCGCGCTGCTCAGCGGCCCCCTCCGCCGGCGGGTGCGAAAGGCGCTCAGCAGCAAGCGCTGCCTCTACCTGGAGGAGGGGCGAAGGCTCCGCTCGGTGCGCTGACCGGATCGCTTCACGCCCCGGTCGGCCCAAAGCGCTCGGCGCGAACCCTGCTCGGCTGATGGCCGAGGTCGACCAGCAGGTCGGCCACGTGTTCGACAAACGCCGTCGGGCCGCACACGTAGATCCGCGGCTGCTGCGCCGGGCCCGGCGCGATCTCGGCCAGCATCGCGGCGTCGACCCGGCGCGCGAAACCGTTCCAGCCCGGCGGCTGCCTGCGAGTCAGCGCGTAGCTCACGGTGACGCCGGGCCGTTCGCCGAGCGTCGCCAGCTCGGCGGCGAAGAGCACATCCTCGATGCCTCGGGCGGAGACGAGCAGCTGTGCCGGCACGGTGCTGTTCCTGGCGGCGTGGTGGCGCATCATCGACATCAGCGGGACCAGCCCCGACCCGCCCGCGAGCAGCAGCAGCGGGCCACCGTCCTCGACACGCCAGGTGAAGTAACCGCCGATCGGGCCGCGCAGCTCGAACTGGTCGCCGGCGCGCAGCTCGTCGACCAGGTATGGAGAGACCTCGCCATCCTCGATCCGCTCGACGGCGAGTGACAGCTCCGGGGTCTCGGGCGCCGAGGCGATCGAATAGGACCGCTCGGCTTGGTAGCCGTCCTGCGCCGTCAGCCGCAGGTCGACATGCTGGCCGGCCAGGTGCCCGGGCCAGGCGGGAACGTCGAGCACGATCGACCTTGCGCGCGGTCTCGGGAATCGTCTCGCGAACGGTCGCGGTCCGCCAGATGATCGGTATACGCGCCGCGCTCAATCGTTCCAGTAGCGCTGCTCAGCCCACGGGTCACCGCGGTTGTGGTACCCGGCGGCCTCCCAGAACCCCGGATGATCGTCCGTGGTCAGCGTCAGTCCGCGAATCCATTTCGCGCTCTTCCAGAAGTAGAGGTGTGGCACCAGCAGACGTGCCGGACCGCCATGCTCAGGATGCAGCGGAGCTCCCTCGTATTCGTATGCGACCCAGGCGCGGCCGAGCCTTAGGTCCGCGAGCGGCAGGTTCGTCGTGTAGCCGCCCTCGCACCACGCTGTCACGTACCGTGCCCCGGTCTCGACGCCCTCGAGCAGCGTGTCGATCGAGACGCCGGTCCAGCTCGTGTTCAGCTTCGACCACTTCGTGACGCAGTGGATATCGACGGTGAACGTCTCGGATGGCAGGGCGAGGAGCTCATCCCACTGCCAGCTCGTCTCTGCGCTGACCTCGCCCTGGATCGTGAAGCTCCATTGCTCGGTCGGAACGCGTGGGGTGGGGCCGGCTGAGAGGACCGGGAAGTCCTCGACGATGTATTGGCCCGGCGGGATACGCCCGGGATCGACGTCGGGTCGCCGGCGGCCACGAAAACCACGAGAGATAGGCGGCATCGTCGAACGAAGTATGCCGCTCTAAACGAGGCACAGGGCTGTGGTCCGAGGGCCCGCTCACGTGCGGCCAATAGACTGCGCCGAGCAAATGTTCGTCTTCAAGGCCGCCGTGGTCGGCGCAGGCACGATGGGCGGGGAGATCGCGCAGACGATCGCCAACGCCGGGATTCCCGTCGTGCTCAAAGATGTCAAAGAGGAATTCGTGGAGCTCGGGCTGGCGAAGGCCCGTTCGGTTTGGCAGGCCGCCGTCGACGCGGGCAAGCTCGAACCGGGCGAGCTCGAGCGACGGCTGGGGCTGATCACAGGGACGACCGAGTACTCCGGGTTCGGTGACGTCGACTTCGTGATCGAGGCTGTGCCGGAGCGGATGGAGGTCAAGCAGGCGGTGTTCTCCGAGCTCGACGAGGTCACCCCCGGTCACGCAATCCTCGCCTCCAATACGTCCTCGCTGTCCGTGACCGAGATGGGAGAGGCCACGAGTAGGCCGCACCTCGTGGTCGGGTTCCACTTCTTCTATCCGGCTTCTGTGCTCCGGCTGATCGAAGTGATCGAGGGCGAGGAGACCGCGCCCCAGACGGTCCAGGATGCCGTCAACTTTGCGACCGCGATCAGGAAGATGCCGATCCGCTGCGGCGAAGCGCCCGGCTTCGTCGTCAACAGGATCCTGAACTCTGCCGTGTCAGAGCTGTGGCGGCTTCAGGAGGAGACGGGGATCGACATGCGGGAGCTGGACGAGGCTGTGAGGGAAAGCAAGGCGGCGCCGATGGGACCGTTCTTCCTCGCCGACCTGCTCGGCCTGGACACGGTTCTCCACGTGGCGGAGTACCTACAGGAGGCATACGGCGACCGCTTCTTCGTCCATCGGCAGCTGCGGGAGCTCGTCGCTGCCGGCGACCTCGGCGCGAAGACCGGAAAGGGGTTCTATGAGCACGCCCGCTGACCTCGACTCCGCGAGGCTGGTCGAGCGGTTCACCCTCAAGGCGCTGGTGGAGAGCTGCCTGGTGTTGGAGGAGAACATCGCGACGGTCAAGGACATCGATCTCGGGATGATGGCCGGGGCCGGCATCATCCCACCGCCGTTCGCGCGCGCCGACCAGACCGGCCTCGACGAGGTACTTGTCCAGCTTGAGCGCGCCGCTGAGCATTGGGGAGAGGGCTTCGAGCCACCGGCGATCCTGCGCCGGCTTGTGGCGCAGGGGCGACTCGGCGTCAAATCGGGCCAGGGATTCTTCCCCTACGCGAGGCCGGACGCGGGGTGGGAGGAGAGCCCCGTCAAGCTCGAGACTCGCGGCGAGTACGCGATCGCATGGCTCGACCGTCCGCCGGCGAACTCGATCTCGCCGGAAGTCGTCGAGGCGCTCGAGAGAGCATGGGAGGCGGTCGCCGGGTCAGACGTACGGGCGCTCGTGTTCGCCTCCGCCAACCCGATGCTGTTCTGCGCTGGAGCCGACATCAAGGCGTTCACGACGATGGACGCCGCGGCGGGCAAGAACCTCGTCGACCGGATGCAGGGCCTGCTGCGGACGATGGAGACCTCCCGGATCGCCACGATCGCCGCGGTCAACGCGCTCGCCTTCGGCGGCGGCTGCGAGCTGGCGATGGGATGCGACGTGCGGATCGTCGCCGACTCCGCGACGTTCGGCCAACCGGAGATCAACCTCGGGATCATTCCCGGCTTCGGCGGGACGCAGCGACTGCCACGCCTCGTCGGCGAGTCGAAGGCGCTGGAGATGAACCTGACCGGCGATGCGATCTCAGCGGGCGAGGCGTACGAGCTCGGTCTGGCAGACCGGGTCGTGCCCGACCACGAGCTGCTCGACACCGCCACCGCATGGGCGCGCAAGCTCGCGCGGCAGGCGCCGCTCGCGATCGAGCAGATCAAGCGCGTTTCTGCGAACGGCGATATCGACGCGGGCATCGAGGCGGAGAAGCGTGCGTTCGCGTCCGTGTTCGCGTCCGACGACGCGCACGAGGGGATCGCGGCCTTCCTGCAGAAGCGCACGCCGCGCTTCGAGGGGAAGTGACGGGGAGCGCGGACATTGCCCCCGCGGCGGTTCTCGCGGACCTGATTCGCGGCGCACGCTCGGTCGTTGCGCTGACGGGCGCCGGCATCTCGGTTCCGTCGGGAATCCCTGACTTCCGCTCGCCAGGCACCGGGATGTGGGAGAACGTCGACCCGATGGAGGTCGCCCACATCGATGTCTTCCGGCGCGATCCGGAGCGCTTCTGGAGCTTCTACGGCGCGCGGTTCCAGACGCTCGAGGACAAGCAGCCAAACCGTGCTCACCGGGCACTGGCCGCGCTCGAGCGTGCCGGTCTGCTCGACGCGGTGATCACGCAGAACATCGATCGGCTGCACGCACGTGGAGGTACGCGCGAGCTGATCGAGGTGCACGGCACGATCGCGACCTCGTCGTGCCTGAGCTGTCATGCCGTTTACGGGCTGGCGGAGGTACGCGCTCGCCAGGCGGCCGATCAGCGCGGAGTTCCCGGCTGTGACTGTGGCGAGGCGCTGAAGCCCGATGTGGTCCTGTTCGGCGAATATCTGCCCGCGGACGCATTGGCGCGCGCCGAGAACCTTGCGGAGGGCGCCGACGTGATGCTCTGCATCGGCTCCTCACTCGAGGTCTACCCGGTGGCTCAGCTGCCGCTCGTCACGCTCGCCGCGGGAGGAAAGATCGCGATTCTGACCCAGGGCGAGACACCGCTCGACGCCCGGGCGGCGGTCAGGATGGGCGGCGACATCGTCGAGGAGCTCGAAGCCCTGCTCGATGCCCTGGGCCTGAACGAGGCCGCTCAGCCTCAGTCCATCACGCGCTGATCACCGCACGAGCGCGGAGCGCGGCCTCTACCCGTCCGAGTGTGTCGGCCACCACCTGACGTGACGCGTCGTCGAGCGGCCCGGAGAGTGCCGTCTGCGCCGCTGCAGCGACTGCTTCGCGGCGCCCGCGAAGCTCGGTGAGCCGGCCGGCGAGTGAGGCGGCGTGTGGGTCGAGCGGGAGCTCGGCGAGCGCGGCATCGAGCGCGACCAGGAGCTGAAGGGCGGCCTCGCGGTCGCGTTCGTGGTCGATGTCCGTCCGCGCTCGTAGCGTCAGTTCCTCGCAGGCGAGGACGCGCTGGCGCCCGTTAAGCGCGGCTGCGAGCCGCGCCTGGGGTTGAAGGATGACCGAGCGGCGCCGCCTTCCGGGCGCGACGCTCAGCTCGCGTGCGTCGCTCCACAGGCCGTCGGCTACCTCATCCCCCGCGCCGTAGCCGACCCGGGCGACGAGCGCCTGGTCGCGCGCGATCTCATGCATGTACGGATCGGCGGTGACGACGCGAAACGCGTGCAGGGCACGGTTGATCACCGCGAGCCCGTTGGCGAGCTCGTCCTCGCCCACACGGTCGAGCCATGCGCGGGCGCCGGTCTGGTCGGCCAGGGGATCGCCGACGTCGACGATCGTTGCCCTTCCCGTCATCACCGGCGTAGGCTCGGGTTCAGGTTGAGCCTGAGAGTTCTTCTTCTGGAGCCTGCGCCGCCGCTCGGGGGCTCCCAGGGTCGCGATCACGAGCACGTGGGCCGGCGCAGCGTCGCCCGGTTCGCCCGGGCGACGCAGAAGATAACGGCCGTCAGACGGCCCCAGCGTCCACGGAACCTCGATCTGGACGAAACGAAAGAGCGTCGTGTCGAGGTCGGCGGCGCGGCCCTGTCAGTGACTACTTGACAGGTTGAGGGTGGTGGTGGGGATGGTGGGTTCTGGGATTTGGCTGATCGTGTCGATCAGGTTGATCCATTGTTGTGGTTTGAGTGCGCTGGTGACGGCGGCGGAGAGTTTTTTGTTTTGGCCGAATAGGGGTGTGAAGGCGATTTGGATTCGGTCTGAGTGGTCGGGTAGCGCGAGGGTGTTCGTTTGTCCTGGGTAGCTCATCAGGCTGATGATCTGGTTCGGGCGTAGTGAGCCTTGGAGGGTCAGGAGCCGGCGGATCGTGATGTCGGCGATCGAGCCTGGGCCTTGGTGGCCTTCGATCGGGATGCCGTTGATCGCTGAGATTTCCATGCTGTTCCCGGTCGCGACCGCGTCAGATCCTGGGCTGGCCGTTTTCGCCTGTCCGCACTCGAGACCGGACACGCTCGGGTCAAGGCCCGAGGCGGACAGGAACTCGATCGTCGCGAGGACCCTTCGGTCGATCACGCCGGCTTGGATGTCGCGCTGCCCGCAGGCGTAGATCTGGACGTGCGCGTCGTGTAGCACGACCTGCTCGAGCTGGTCCTTGCTCATCAACAGGACCTGCCCGATCGTGGGGTTCTTCGCGTCCGGTCCGAAGAACGGGTCGATGTTCGCCGCCCGGTAAACGCTCGTGGCCTGCAACAGCTCCCAGCCGTCAAGGATCGGCTTCGGGTCGACCAACGGTGCGTCGCGCCCCGCGGGGCGGATCATGAACAGCAGATGCGAAGCAGCCGACACCGTGCCCGGACCGATCCGCCCGAGGATCGTGCCCGCAACAACGGTCGAGCCGACCGTGAGCGGCTTCAGCGTGTACTGATTACGCGCGAGATGAAGGGTGTCGGAGAAGTAGTTCTGGAAGCTCGAGATCGCATCCGGCGCGTCATCGATCTGCGTCTGCCCACCCGACTTATACGAACCAGGACGAGACGGATTCGCGAACAGTCTCTCCTTCGGAGAACCTGAAGGAACGGCCGGCTTCAGCACCGCCGCCGTCTTCGCGACCGCAGCAGCCGTGCTCTTCGCGGCCGCACCCGTGAGCGCGCTGCTCGCGCCCTTCAAAGCACCGGCCGCGCTCTTCACCGACGTTTTGATCGTCGCGGTCGCGGTGCTCAGTGCCTGGGTGCCCGCGCTCGCCGCGACGGTCGGGGTCGGCGCGGGAGTGCTCGAGAGCTCAGCCGCGATCTCCTTCGCGGTGATCTTCACCGGCTTCGGAACCGGATACGTGCTGGAGATCTGACCGAGCTGCCCGTACGTGTACGTGTTCCCGTTCGAGTCCTGCAACTCGAGATAACGCCCCAGACTCGCGCTATGACCGATCGCGACGATCTTCCCGTCATTGACCGCGATCACCGGCGACCCCCGCTTCGCGAAAATCGAGATTCCCTTCGCACCAGGATTCGAATCGACCGGGATCGCCGCATTCGCGCCATGCACCCGACGGGTCGCTAAACGCTCGACATCATCATCGGCATACGTCGCCGGAGCCGCAACCGGGAAATGCCCCTCAACCAACCCCGACAACGCCCCGATCAGCTGCTCAGGCATCCCACCAATCAACTTCGCCCTGAGCAGCACCGACTGGACATACCAGTTCGCATGGTTATAAGAAAAGATCGCCTTCGCCAAGTTCTTCGACGCACCAGCCGCATTCAAATACCTGGCCGCCGCGAAAATCGCATCAACCGGGTTATACGGATCCGCAGTCCCAGAATCAGTCACATCCAACCCATAACGCTTCCACGTCGAAGGCAAGAACTGCATCCACCCCTCAGCACCCGCAGAACTGATCGACAGATTCCGCCCGTAATCAGTCTCAATGTCATTGATCGCCGCCAACACCTGCCACGGCACGTCGTACTGAATCCCAGCCGCCTGATAAATCGGCAACAAAAACGGCGGAATCTGAAACGAATCAATAAAGAAATTCGGAACACCAATCGGCGCCGGCGACGGCAACGCAAACGAATACGTCGGATTCTGCGGCGTCGGCACCCCAGACGAAGTCCTAAGCGGCGCCAAACCATTCCTCACCGCCGCCAACGAAGTCGGCACCGCACTCCTCAACACCGCCTGACCCTGAACCTGACCTGAAAGCGAGGGGCCGGAATTCGACGAAGGCTTCGGAGCCGCATGCGTCTGCGCAACCGACGGCGACTGCGCGCCAGAGGGACCGGCCGGGGCCGGCGGCGCGGTCGCGGGCACGCTCGGAGCGGCCACCGTCGGGTTCGTCGCCGGTGCGGTCACCGTCGGACACGACTCCGACTCCGACAGAATCGGCAGCTTCACCGGCAACGACAACGACGACAACGGCGTCCCCGGCGGCACATCAATCGTAAACGGAATATGGACGCCGCCAAGCAGCGTCACCGTCACGACGCACTCCTCAGCAGATGCGGCCGGCAACATGGTGAGACCGAGCGCGCCGGCGGCGATGACGATCGCGATTGCGAGGCGTGAAGAGCGGCGTGCGCGAATCATCGTTTGACTCCGGGGTCTCCCGCAAAAGGCGGGCGGCGGCCGCGGATTGATACTTTGGCCGACCGCCCGCCATTCGCGCGGGAGGAGACGTTCAGGCGAGTGATCGCCTGACGCTTCTTATGGAGGAGTCACTATTCAATCCGGCTCGCCGCGGGAGCGCTATACCTCATGGGGCGTATATCGCTACCCCATCGGGCGGTGTGGGCTACGCGGATGGCCACATCACTGTAAGGCCCGCGCTATGACCACGCGCTGAATCTCGTTGGTTCCCTCATAGATCTGCGTCAGCTTCGCGTCGCGCATCATGCGCTCGATCGGGTAATCGCTGACGTACCCGTAGCCGCCGAGCACCTGCACTGCCTCGACAGTGACCTCCATTGCCACGTCCGAGCAGAACAGCTTTGCCATCGCCGAATGCTTGCCGTATCCGGGCTCGTCGCGCTCGGCCTTGGCGGCCGCGCGATAGAGCAGCTCGCGGGCGGCCGCGGTCTTGGTCTCCATGTCGGCAAGCTTAAATTGGATGCCCTGCAGCTGGTTGATCGGCTTGCCGAACGCCACACGTTCTCGGGCGTAAGCGACGGCGTAGTCGGTTGCGCCCTGCGCGATGCCGAGCGCCTGCGCGGCGATCCCGAGCCGCGAGCGGTCGAGTGTGCGCATCGCGATCTTGAACCCCTCGCCCGGCGCGCCGATCACGTTCTCGTCCGGGACGCGCACGTCGTCGAAGACCGGCTGGCCGGTCGGGGATCCGCGCATACCCATCTTGTGTTCGAGCCGGCTGATCGAAAGGCCTGGTGCGTCGCCTGGCACTGCGAAGGCGGTGATCCGGTCGGTCGCTCGCCCGGTGTCGCCGGTGACGGCGAACACGACGTAGAGGCCGGCCACGCCGGCATTGGTGATCCAGTTCTTGGCGCCGTTTAGTACCCATCCGTCGCCGTCCCGTCGGGCGCGCATCCGCATCGCCAGCGGATCGGAGCCGGCGTCGGGCTCGGAGAGCGCGAAGGCGGCCAGCGACTCGCCACTCGCCAGTCCGGGCAGGAATCGACGTTTGAGCTCGTCCGATCCGGCGAGCCGGATCGGCAGCGAGCCGAGATCCTGTACCGCCAGCATCAACGCGGAAGAGGCGCACGCCTTGGCGATCTCTTCGATCGCGATGCAGAGCATCAACTCACCGGTCCCGGTGCCTCCGAACTCCTCGGAGAACGGGAGACGGAACAGGTCGTGCTCGGCGAACAAGCGGCGGATGTCGTCGGGGAACTCGCTGTCGGCATCGATCTGCGCGGCGCGTGGCATCACGCGCTCGGTGACGATGAGGCGGATCGCGTCGCGGAGGTCGATGTGCGATTCGGTCAAACCATAGAGCGGTGTCTCATCAACTGTGATTGTCATCTATGAGACGCTACGTCACTGCAGGTGGCCGATCCTCGGACCCGCCCCCAATGTTCTGGCGTCGCAGTTGGGGATGGCGCACAGGTCGCCGCGGCGACCACGGATTGCCAAGGGCGGCCGCGGCGCTAGCTCGTGTCGCGGCCGTCGATCTCGCGCAACTGCTCCAGATCCTCCTCCTCGGCCGCCAGGCGCGCGCCGGCGCGCGCTCGGGGGTCGAGGTCGAGCAGCTCGACAGCGCTCGGGGCGAAGCGAACGATCGCGGCCACGACAAAGACGACAGCAAGCAGCCCCAGCAAGGCGATGACTGCCGGACTCATTCGCGCTCGGAGGCGATCGACGCCGCGAGCCACAGCGCCTCGTCGATCGCGGGCTTCAAGGCACCTGGCACGCGGATGGCGAAGAGACCGATTGATCTCCCGGTCGGGCTGGGGGCGACGGCCGGGTCCGGTGAGCGGAACAGGATCGCCAAAGGCCCACTCTCATCTGCGATCGCGAGCGATTCGTCGGCGACCGGAGCCGCGTCTGGACCGCGGCCGATGGCTTCACCAGGGCTAGCGACGCGGATGCCGAGAGCGCCGACGAGTGAGTCCGCGTTGATCGCCCACACCGGTACGCCCGTTTCCACCGTCGCGATCGTGCACGCATCCGCCGGCAGACTCTGCGGCAGAAACGCGCCTCGCAGCATGCGCTCGACGATGGCGGCCTCGAGCGGCCCGTGGTCGACATCCGGATCGAGGCCGAGCTGGCGCCGAAAGACTCGGTATGCGGAGACGACCTTGCGCTCCCGCAAGCCGATCGCGCGCCGGGCATCGACCGTGTCTGATAGCTGCTCGAGCTGGCGCCGCACCACTCGAGGGGTCCTCCAAGCAGGGTATGGAACGACGGTCCAGCGGAGCCCCAGCTCGGGGAACTCGTCTGCGACCTCGGGCGCGGTCCACCCACTCCAGATCCGGACCTCGCCCGGGCGCGGAGACCCGGTCACGTACGGGCGCAAGCTGCCCGGCACCGGGCCTACCGAGTTTCGAGTCGCGCTTGCAGTGTCCGCAGAGCGAGGAGCAACTCATCGCGGATCTGCTCGAGCGCGCCGGCGTCCAGCAGAGCCGGCCCACGACGGGGCGTCGCCCGATCAAGCTCCCACGGGGCGAGCAGGCCCTTGAGCCGGGAGTACTCACGCTCGAGCCGCCCGATCTGGCGCCGAAGGTCTCCCCGCATCGGGCCCTCATCGAGCGCCCATAGCTGATCGAAGTCGATCGGCGGGGGCGTCAGGCCGCCGGCATCCGAGAGCACAGTTGGATCCACGAGCGCGAGCGTACCGTGCGATACGAGACAAGCCAAGGGCCGGCGACAACGTTGTGCACCGTCCCCAACTGCGTTCTGCGAACGTTGGTGACGGATCCGAGGACCGGTGACCGGTGAACACCTAAGTTGGCTGGGTCCGCGTAACCGGTGCACGACTCAGAGGGAGCAGCTCAAAAATGTCAACCACTTCCACGAACCCCACGGATCAGGCGGCGGGCCTGGCGGCACCCGAGGTGAGCACCCTGTGCGAGGCCTTCCAAGCGAGCGCCGTGCGCTGTGGCGACGCGCCGGCGCTGCGGACTCCGGGCGGCGCGGTGGAGATCACCTGGCGGGAGTACGCCGACCGCGTGCGTGCGCTCGCCGCCGGCCTCGCGGCGCACGGGATCGGCCACGGCGACACCGTCGCGAGCATGCTCACCAACCGGCCGGAGGCGCATCTGATCGACACGGCAGCTCTTCATCTGGGCGCGACCCCGTTCTCGATCTACAACACATCCTCTCCTGAGCAGCTCGAGTACGTGCTGACCCACGCCGACTGCCGGCTGGTGGTCACCGAGCGCCAGTTTGTCGATCGTGTGCTCGAGGTGCGCGCGAAGCTGCCGGCGCTCCAGTACGTGTTCGTCGTCGAGGGCGCATCGGCTGGGACCGCGGACCTGGAGGAGATGACGGCAGCCGGTGACCCGGACTTCGACTTCGAAGGGACTTGGCGCGCGGTCACGCCGGCCGACATTGCGACCCTGATCTACACGTCGGGAACAACGGGACCGCCGAAGGGCGTCGAGCTCACGCACGACAACCTGGTCTGGACTGGAAAGACCTGGGCCGAGATCACGGACCAGCCGGCCGGCGGGCGGCTGATGTCGTATCTGCCGATGGCGCATCTCGCCGATCGGGTGGTGTCGCACTACCTGGCGATGCTGACCGGCGCCTGCATCACTTGTGTCGCCGAAGCCAAGGCGGCGGTGCCCGCGGTCGCCGAGACGCGGCCGACGCTGTGGCTGGGTGTCCCGCGGGTCTGGGAGAAGCTCCAGGCGTCGCTTGAGGGACGCTTCGGCGCAGAGCCGGACGAGGGCCGTCGCGCGGCGCTCAAGCGGGCAATCGAGGCGGGGATCGAGCGTGTGCGCAAGGAGCAGGCCGGTGAGACCGTCCCCGATGAGCTTCGCAGCGAGTGCGAGCTGGCCGATGCCGAGCTTCTCGCCGGGGTGCGTAAGCAGCTCGGCTTCGATCCGGGGGCGTTCCTACTCAGCGGGGCGGCGCCGCTCGCGATGCATGTGCTCGAGTTCTTCGCCGCACTTGGCTGCCCGATCAACGAGGGATACGGCATGACCGAGTCCTCGGCCGTCGCGACGATGAATACCGAAGGGGCGCGACGTCTGGGCTCCGTCGGTAGACCGCTTCCCGGGACCGAAGCCAGGATTGCGGAAGACGGTGAGCTGCTCGTGCGTGGCAGGCTGGTGATGCGCGGATATCGCAAAGACCCCGAGAAGACCGCGGATGCGGTCGACGCGGACGGTTGGCTGTACACAGGTGACATCGCGGAGATCGATGGCGACGGGTTCGTAAAGATCGTCGATCGTAAGAAGGAGCTGATCATCAACGCCGCGGGCAAGAACATGTCGCCGGCCAACATCGAGGCAGCGATCAAGGCCGGTAGCCCGCTGATCGGGGTCCCGCTCGTGATCGGTGACGCACGCCCGTACAACACCGCTCTGATCGTGCTCGAGCCGGAAGGTGCGGCAGCGTTCGCGGCACAGCACGGCATCGAGTACGAGTCGCTTGAAGACCTCGCGGCAGACGAGCGTGTTCGCGCAGAGGTGGCGGCCGGTGTCGAGCGGGGTAATGCGACGCTGAGCCGCGTCGAGCAGATCAAGAAGCACACGCTGCTGCCCAGCGAGTGGATTCCCGGCGGCGATGAGCTCACGCCCACGCTGAAGCTCAAGCGCAAGCCGATCGCGACGAAGTACGCGGACGTAATCGAAGCGATGTACGGCGGCTAGCCGCCGCCGCTGCGCGTCAGTTACAGGGTCTGAAATGACCGCCAGGACCAGCCAATCATCGGCGGATGATCCGCGCGAGTGGGGCCGCGCGGAAGAGATGACCGCCTTCGAGGCGCTGATGTGGCGCGCCGAGGCCGACCCGGTGCTCCGGTCGCACATGACGGCGGTAGAGATCCTCGACTGCGTACCGCAGTGGGAGCGGTTGGTGGCTGCCCACGAATGGGCTACCCGGACCGTCCCGCGCTTCCGCGAACGGGTCGTGGAACCGCTGTTCAATCTCGGGCCGCCGGTATGGGCGGCGGACGGCGGCTTCGACCTCACCTACCACCTGCGCCGGGCGTCGCTCCCGGCGCCCGGTGGCATGCGTGAACTGCTGGACTTCGTGCAGGCGATCGGGATGGCGCCGCTCGACACCGCGCGGCCGCAATGGGAGGCGGTGCTCGTCGAGGGCCTCGAAGGTGACCGGGCGGCGTACGTACTGAAGCTCAACCATGCGCTCACCGACGGGCTGGGGGCGATCCAGCTGCTCGAGATGATTCACAGTCGCCGGCGCGAGCCGACGCCGGACAAGCTGCAGGTCCCGCCCGCGCCGCCGGCGCAGCCCAACCCCGCACGCTTGCTCGCCCGCCAGCTCGCCCGCCGCGGAGCAGGGGCCCCGCACGGCGTCGCGCAGATGGCGCTCGCCGGCGTGTCCCGCGCGGTGCGCGGACTGGGCCACCCGGACAAGGCCGTCGGTGAGGCCGTCGACTACGCGCGCTCGCTGCGGCGCGTCCTCGGACCGCCGCCCGTCGACGGATCGCCGCTGCTGAAGAACCGAAGCCACTCGTGGTGGTTCGCGGCGCACGACGTGCCGCTCGTCGACCTCCGGGCGGCGGCGAAAGCGGCAGGCGGCTCGGTCAACGACGCGTACCTCGCGGCACTGCTGGGCGCCTTCCGCCGCTACCACGAGCACTTCGGCGTCGCGATCGAAGCGATGCCGATCGCGATCCCGATCAGCACGCGTGGCGGGGATGACTCGAAAGGTGGCAACCGGATCGCCGGCGCGCGCTTCGCGGCGCCGGTCGGCGAGCCCGACCCAGAGGAGCGGATCCGGCTCGTGCGGGAGCTCGTGATCGCCGCTCGCGCTGAACCGGCGATGGACGCCCTCAGCCTCGTCGCGCCGATCGTCAGCCGCCTGCCCGGGCCGCTGGTGACCCGACTGGGCCGCTCCGGTACGGCGGCGAACGACCTGCAGGCCTCGAGCGTTCCCGGGATCCGCCACGCGGCGTTCATCGCCGGCACAAAGGTCACTCACATGTACCCGTTCGGCCCACTCCCGGGGTGCGCCGCGATGGTCACGCTGGTGTCGCACGCCGGCACATGCTGCGTCGGCGCGAACGTCGATCGCGCGGCCTTCACCGACACGGCGCTGTTTGGCGCGTGCCTGGCCGAGGGCTTCGACGAGGTCCTCGCGCTCGCTCAGGGACAGTCCACACCGACGACTAAGGAGAAGACGGGATGACCGAGCTCACACTGAAGGGCACGCGAGGACGGATTGTGATCAGCGAGTGGCGTGCCGGCGAGCCGCGGTACATAGCACTGCTTTCCCACGGTTATGGCGAGCACGTCGCCCGCTACGATCACGTCGCCCGGCGGCTCCTCGACGGCGGCGCGGTCGTCTACGGCCCTGACCACCTCGGCCACGGCAGGTCCGACGGCGAGCGCGTCCTGGTGGAAAGCGTCGATGATCTGGTGTCCGATCTGCGATCGGTCGCGCAGCAGGCGCGGGCCGAGCATCCGGGTCTCCCACTCGCGATCGTCGGCCATTCGATGGGCGCCATCGTCGCAACCCGCTACGCCCAGAGCCACGCCGGCGAACTGGATGCGCTCGTGCTGTCGGGTGCGGTTATCGGCGGCAACCCCGGTTTTGAAGCGCTGCTCGCGATGGACCCGATTCCCGAGATCCCGATCGACCCGGAGACGCTCTCTCGAGATCCGCAGGTCGGGGAGGCCTACGCCGCGGACCCGCTCGTCTGGCACGGCGCGTTCAAGCGCCGGACGCTCGAAGCGATGTTCGAGGCGATCGACGCGATCGCTGCCGGACCGGCGTTGGGCTCGCTGCCGACGCTCTGGGTGCACGGCGAGGAGGATGCGCTCGCGCCACTCGAGCTCACGCGCGAAGCAGTCGCCCGCATTCGTGGGGCCCGGCTCGAGGAGCGGATCTATGAAGGGGCCCGGCACGAGGTGTTCAACGAGATCAACAGCGACGAAGTGCTCGACGACGTTGCGAGCTTTCTCGAGCGGACTCTCACACCCGCGCGCGTGTAAAGCTAAACGGCGTTGCGCCCTCGCCGGATACGAATCGCAATCATCAGCAGCTGCACGTCCCGGAGGTTTCTGACATCGCACCCCGTTCGAGCCTCGATCTTGGCGAGGCGATAGTGCGCGGTGTTCGGGTGCACGAAGAGCTGCTCGGCGGCGAGCTTGACGCTGAGGTCGCAGGCGACGTACGCGAGCAGCGTGTCGCTGAGGACGCTCCCTTGCTGGGCGTCGTCTTCGACGAAGCCGCGGACCGCCGCCGGCACGAGCCGCCACGCCCTGCGGTCGCCCGCGCGGAGGATCAGGTAATCGAGCACGCCCAGGCCGCTCAACGCGAGCACACCGCCTGATTCGCGTACCTGCTCGAGGGCCAGGCACGCGTCCGCATAGGCCGCCGGAACATCGTCCAGACCTTCATGGACCGTGCTTGCGCCGATCGCCAGTGGAATCCCGCGGGTGGCGAGGCCACGCTGGGTGTGTTGGAGGCGAGCGGCGATGTCACGAGTGTCGCGCGTGCGCGTGGGCAGGATCACGACGACCTCGTCGTCGCGGACGGCGGCGAGCGGCTCGACCGCGCTCCCGGCGGCCCGCGCGAGCTCGTTCGCCGCGATTCTGAGCGTTGGCTGACCGACGGTCGGCGATGGTCCTCGCGCCACGACCACCAGCAGCTGAGTGGAATGCTCGAGCCCGGCTGCGCGTGCCGCGTTCAGCGGTGCCCCCGGCGCCGGGGCCGACCCTGACAGCAGCAGCTCCATCAACTCGCCGCGGACCTTGCTCGCGTGCGAAGTCATCGCGTCCCCGGCTTCGAGGTACGCCTTGTTCACCGTGTCGCTGAGGACATCGATGTAGTCGATCAGCGGCCTGGCGAGGATCAGCGCAGCCGCTCTGCCCTCTTCGTCATCACCCGCGAGCTCAACGATCGCGTCCCACAGCACACGCTGGAAGATCCGGACGACGGCCAGCATGTCCCCTTCGGAAACCCCGGCCTCGGTTCGCCTGCGGATGTGAGGCCAGAGGAACGCGACGTCGTCGTCGTCGAACGATCGCTGCTCGGCGATCGCCCGCAGAATCGCGTCAAGACCCTCCCGGACGGTGTCGGCGAAGTCCGCTGTCTGCTCCGGGTCCAACCCGACGTAGCCATCGAGCGTCGCTGCCTGGTCAACGACCTGCCGAACGCAAGCCTCGCGTCGCCGCGCGAGCCCGTCCAGCACTCGCTCAACCGCTCCGGGGGCTGTCGGCGCGTGCATGGTCATAGCTTCTTCAGGGCGGGCGCGGGCGACGCCCTGCCGCGCCCGCCCCGAAGATTCAGGAAGCGAGCAGTGCGCTCGGATCGAAGTCGGCGTCCCAGTAGTGCACCGTCTGCACTGGCAACCCAAGCGCCTGGAAGGCCGGCACGTCGTTCCAGAACGTCGACTCGCGTACGATCCTGCCGTCGTCGCCGTACTGCTGCCAGGTCTGCCCGTGAGTCTTGATCGCGTGGCCTCCCGTGGGAACGCCGCGATAGGTGGCGATGTCCTCCGCGGACCAGTTCCACAGGATCACGCCGGTGCGATCGTCGCCGATCCACTCAGCCGCCTCAAAAGTGTGGATCCCCGTTCCGTTCGCACGGTCCTTGTTGGCGTAGGGAGCCACAACGCCGTGCAGGGTGGGCTTGTCGGTGATCGTGTCGGTAACGACATCCGCGATCCGGCGGTTCTCGCGAGTGAAGTCGTCCGCGTACGCCGCAACCAATCGGTCGGGATCGTCGGTGAGCGCTGACGCCCACGCCTGAGCACGGTCGAGTCCCTTGCCCGGAAGCGCACCGGCTGACGAGCCTCCGTTGGAGGATCCCGACGCGGCCGACGCGCCCTCGGGGAGCCGCGCCACCTCGGTGTCGATGTCGTGTCCCATTGCGCGCAGTACGAAGGCTGCGTCCCAGAACGTCGCCTCGCGCTGGATCTGGCCCTTGTCGTTATAGATGTGATACGTCTGACCCGACGTGGCGACGGTCTTGCCGTCGGTCGGCATGCCGAGGAAGATCGCGCAGTCGATCGCGGACCAGTACCACCGGATCAGGCCCTGATTGCGGTTCCCGACGTACTCGTGGATGGCGAAGTTATGGATCCCGACCCCGTTGCTGGGGTCCGTATTCGCGTACGGAGCGAAGACGCGATGGAGATCGTCCTTGTCGGTGATCGACTGGTCGAGCATCAGGTCCTCGAACAGGCTGTCGTCTGCGTAGAGCTTGCAGACGGTCTCGGGGCTGTCCCGGAATCCCTTCAGCCACATAATGGCGAAGCGGTAATTCATAATTCCCTCCCTTGCGGGGCGGTCGCGGTTTGCGGGCCTTCTCGGCGGGCCCCGCCGAGGGTCGCTCGAGAGGCCGTGAGCAGCACCGTAGTCAACGGTTAACGGGACGCCTTCACCCGTGGGGGGGAAATCGGGTTCTCGATGGGAGTACCCCGCGATCCCGCCTATAGCTGATGGGGGATGCAGGCTCCCCGCGGGTGAGATTGCCGGTATTCCGCGCGCGCCTACGATGGGCAGACAACTCAGGAGGGAGATGCTGATGGGTCAACTTGATGGACACTGCCTGTGTGGCAGTGTCACCTACCGTTGTGACGCCGAGCCGATGGTGACACTGCTCTGCCACTGCACCGACTGCCAGCGGCAGACGGGCACCGCGTTCTCGATCGTCGTCGGCGTCGAACGCGACGCGCTCGCGGTCGAAGGCGACAGCCTTGGCTCCTTCACGACCGTCGGTGAAGACACCAAGGAGGCGGTCGAGCGCCAGTTCTGCTCTGCCTGCGGCTCGCCGATCGTCAGCCTCCCGGCAGCGACGCCGGACCTGGCCTTCATCAAGGCGGGAACGTTGGATGACCGGTCCTGGCTCGAGCCCGAGATGGAGATCTGGTGCCGCTCGGCGCACCCGTACGTGACAATCGACGACGAGGCACGCGGGGCGTTCCCGCGCAGCGTTCCGCTGGACTAGCTACTGCTCGTAACGCCAGACGTCGAGCAGGTCTTCGACTGCCTCGATGATCGATTCGAGCTCGTGCACGAGCGCGGGCTCGAGCGGTCCGGCAGTCGCGAGGTCGACCAGCTCCTGCGCCCGCAGGGCAGGCTCGGCGAGCGATTCGAGGTCGATCCGGTCGGTCCCGGGGCGCGAGCCGAGCTCGACCGGCAGCAGCGTCATCGCGGCGGCCGCTTGGAACGCCGCCGCGCGCGTCCTGCCCTGGTCGAGGTCGACCAGGGCACGCAGGAGCAGGTCCTCGGCTTCGAGCACCTCGCCCTGACCGGACAGCACCACGGCGACCGCCTCCGAGGGACGCAGCCGCTCGATCCGCTTCGGCCGTGAGCGCAGCGGCGGGGGGAGCTCGAGCGCGTCCTGCCAGACGCCATTCTGGACCTCCTCGGTGTTGCCGTAGCCGATTCGCACACGGCGTGCGTCGCGCCGTGTGACCTCCATCGCGTACGGGTCGGGCGCGCCGGTGCGGTAGGCGCGGATGGCGAGGTTCAGGACTCCGAGGCCTTCGCGTACCCAGCGCTGCTGGTCTTCCTCGGAGACCCGAATCGCGTCGAGCCGCCTCGCCGCCTCGTGCCGGCTGCTGAGCGGCTGGGTCCCCTTGACGAACGTCACCAGCGACAGCGGGACCTCCGCCGGCGGTGCCTGCCGTTCGGCCTGACGCGCCTTGCGCAGCAGGCGCGCCTGGCCGGCCGGCGCCGCGACGACGCCGACGACGAGCACGTCGGAGCTACCGATTCCTCGGCTCACACCCGCCACCTGCTGGTTGCGCGCGTCGAGCGCCGGATCCCGCGGTGCGCGGCTGTCCCCGTGCACGGCGTCGATGCCGGCACCGATCGGCGACAACACCGCAGGCGCATCGGGGAGCACGCTGGGGTCGACTACGTAGCGTGCCGCGTGCGGACCGACCGCGTGGGTGAACTCGAACTGGATGAATAGGAAAACGAGGCTCACGATGACACCGGCTGCTGCTGCGCTGAGGACCAGATGGGACCCTAAACCACCTTGACCAGCCCGAGCCCATGATCCTCGAGCAGGTGTCCGAGCCGGCTCGCCTTGGTGCGCAGGTAGTCGCGGTTGTGCTCACCGGCGGGATGCTCGATCGGCAGCTGCCGGCTGACCCGCACGCCATGGCGCTCGAGGCCGGCGATCTTGCTCGGGTTGTTGGTCAGGAGCCGGACCGAGCTCACGCCGAGGTCGGCGAGGATCTCGGCGCCGATCCCGTAGTCACGCATGTCGGCGGGCAGGCCGAGCTGAAGGTTGGCGTCGACGGTGTCGACGCCGTGCTCCTGAAGCTCGTATGCCCTGAGCTTGTTGAGGAGCCCGATCCCTCGCCCCTCCTGCGCGAGGTATAGGACGATCCCTCGTCCCTCCGCTTCTACGCGCCGCATCGCTTCCTCGAGCTGAAGGCCGCAGTCGCAGCGGAGCGAGCCGAAGACGTCGCCGGTCAGGCACTCGGAGTGAACCCGGACGAGCACGTCCTCGAGGCCGCGCACGTCGCCCTTGACCATCGCGACGTGATCCTTCTCGTCCGCCTGCGATCGATAGCCGATCGCGCGGAAGTCCCCGAACTTCGTCGGCATCGTGGTCTCCGCGACTCGCTCGACGAACCGCTCGTGGCGGCGACGGTAGGCGATCAGGTCGGATATCGCGACCATCTTCAAGCCGTGTTCGGCGCAGTAACGCTCGAGGTCGGGCACGCGAGCCATCGAGCCGTCGGGGTTCATGATCTCGCAGATCACTCCGGCCGGATACAGGCCGGCGAGCCGCGCCAGGTCGACCGCCGCCTCGGTCTGGCCTGTGCGTTCGAACACGCCGCCGGGCCTGGCCTTGAGCGGGAACACGTGGCCCGGCGCGACGAGGTCGGCACGGTCTGCCCGGGGGTCGATCGCGACCTCGATCGTGCGCGCGCGGTCGTGCGCCGAGATGCCTGTCTGGATTCCCTCGCGGGCTTCGATCGAGACGGTGAACGCAGTCTGGTACGGCGACTCGTTCTCGGCAACCATAGGCGCGAGCTCCAGTTGCTCGCAGCGCTCCGCGGTCAGCGCGAGGCAGATCAGGCCACGTCCGTGAGTAGCCATGAAGTTGATCGCCTCGGGCCCGGCGAACTGTGCCGCGATCGTCAGATCGCCTTCGTTCTCACGGTCCTCCGCATCGCAGACCACGACCATCTTCCCCGCGCGTACGTCTCCGAGGGCGTCCTCGATCGAGCTGAACGGCTGCCGCGCCGGTCGGGTCAGCGGCGCTCGGCCGATCCGGCCGCGGTCGCGCCGAGACACGAGCTGAATCGTACGGTCGTCCATCGGTTGCAGTGTCACCGCGCGCGGAGATGGGCGCAACACACCGGAGCGTGACTGGGGTCCCCCGACGGGGATACGCGGGAGCCGCCAGCCGATTCCACTCTCCCCAAGGGGGGACGCATCCTCCCCCATCGCCGTATTGAGCTGGGCGAGGATCCCAGCTTACGATGCCGCAGGCTGGATTTCGCGAAGAGCTCGTGCGTGTCAAGCGCCGGGCGAGGAGAGAGTCGATGCAGGCAGGGAAAAGCTAGATGGCCGTCACCGTCTCAAGCGACGTTGCCACCGCCCCGGGTTCCGTCGACGCGCCTGAGCAGGAGGCGTTCAAGCGCCCCAAGCCGACCCCCGGGGCTCTCGGCTGGGTCGAGCAGATCGCCGGGATGGCAATCCTCACTGCGCAGACGGCGGTTGCGGCGGTCACGCCGCCGTACAACTGGGGTGCTGAGTTCCTGGATCAGTCCTGGCTGGTCGTCAAGCGGGCGTTCATTCCGCTCATGTTCTGCACCGCGGTGTTCTCGTGGGGCGCAGCGGGGATCACCGGCGGGAGCATCATCGCGACCCTGGCCACCCCCGACCGGCTCGGCGCGTTCGCGATCATGGCGTCGGTCCGCGAGCTTGCCACGTGGATCAACGGAATGGTCGTCGCGGGGGTCGCCGGCACCGCAATCTGCTCCGACCTGGGAGCACGCAAGATTCGCGAGGAGCTCGACGCGCTAGCCGTGCTCGGGACGGACCTGGTCAAGACGCTGATCGTCCCACGGTTCCTCGCGCTCGGGATCATGACCGTGATCTTCAACTACTGGAACACGCTGATCAGCATCGTGTTCCAGATGGTCGCCGACATGACCGTGTGGCACCAGAGCGCCGCCGGGTTCATCGCCACCTTCTCGTCGAACTTCACGATCCCCGAGGTCGTGTTCAACGGCATCAAGGTGCTCACGTTCGGCTTCATCATCGCGATCGTCTGCTGTTACAAGGGCCTGAACGCCAAAGGCGGCGCAGCCGGGGTGGGTCGGGCAGTCAACCAGGCCGTTGTCATCTCGTTCTGCCTGATCTACGTCTACAACTACATGCTGAACTCGCTGCTGCTTGCAGCCTTTCCGCAGACGTCAACCCTGAGATGAGGTGACCTGAGTGGAGGCTTCTGCACAACCGGCGGCGTATCAACGCAGCGACGAGCCGCAGCCGCCGGGATCGCTGAGGCGTCTCGCGAACGGGTTCACGGAGCCCGTTCGCTCGGCGCTGACGGAGGCCGGCGAGATGGCCGGCTTCGCTGCGACCGCGTTCATGGAGATGCGCGGAGTGTTCCGCTACATGTCGGAGATGCTGCGTCAGGTCGGCATCCTGATCACGGGTTCAGCGCTGGTCCTGCTGGCAATGCAGTTCACGTTCGGGCTCACGTGCGGCAACGAGTCGGTCTACATCCTGCGCGGCTACGGTGCCAGCAGTTACGAGGGCGTGTTCAGCGCGCTGTGCCCGCTCCGTGAGGCGACCCCGTTCATGTTCGCTTACATGGTCGGCGCCAAGATCGGGTGCGGCTACGTGGCCGAGATCGGGTCGATGCGGATCAGCGACGAAATCGACGCGATGGAGACGCTTGGGATCAACTCGATCCGCTACCTCGTGTCGACGAGGCTACTGGCCAACATCCTCATCTCAGCGCCGATCTTCATCATCGGCCTGGCGTTCTTCTACCTCGGCGAGGTGTTCGTGATCTTGTACCAGATCCACGACATCTCGAAGGCGGCGTGGGAGTCCGTGCAGTGGGCTTTCACGAACGGCACCTCGATCTTGTACAGCTACATCAAGACGCTGATCATGTGGGTCTGCATCGTGATCTCGTCGCTGTACTACGGCTACAAAGCGCGAGGTGGGCCTGTCGGGGTGGGCGCCGCGACCGCCCGTTCGATGGTCGTCGCACTGGTGCTGACGATGGTCCTCAACGCCGGCTTCACGTTCTTCTTCTGGGGCGTGAACCCGCAGATCCCCGTTGGCGGGTGAGCGAGCGAGATGCAGCCGCAGCGTACCCGCAGTGTGCGCCGAGCCCTGTCTTGGCCCCTTGACCATCCCTGGATTTTGATCGTTCTCGTCGGAGCGGTCCTGTTCACCTACTGGGCGATCGGCACGCGCTATGAGCCATACCATGTCCGGGCCGAGTTCACGAGCGCGTTCAACCTCTTCAGCGGCGAGTCCGTCGATGTTGACGGACTGGCGGTGGGCAAGATCTCCGGCGTGAGTTATGCGCCCAGCCTCGGCGGCGGCGAGGCGATCGTAAACATCGGGATCAGCGACCACCGCTACTACCCGCTGCACGCGGGCACCACGGTCGAGATCCGCTGGGGCTCGACGATCGGCAACGGCACGCGGCGTCTGGACATCGTCCCAGGGCCCGCCAGCGCCCCCAAGATCCCCAACGGCGGGATCATCGACACCCAGGACACGCTACCGGCGGTCGACCTCGACCAGGTGTTCAATGTGTTCACCACCACGACGCGCGCACATCTGACCGGGTTCCTGGGAAACCTGGCGTCGGGAGTGTCCAGCAATTCGACCGCGCTGCACAACGGGATCAACGCCTCGCCGCCGGCGGTTCTCGCCGCCAACAGCGTGCTCTCCGATCTGGCGAGCAACACGTACGCGCTCCAGGGCCTGATCTACAACGGGGATCGGCTCACGTCTGTCCTCAGTTCCAGGGCACCGGCGGTCAGTGATCTGGTGACCGTCGCGGGGCAGACGTTCAGCGAGCTCTCCGCCCACGCCAACGGGATCGAGCAGTCGATTCAGGACCTTCCCGGTGCGCTCATCGAAGCCCGCGGCACGCTCGCCGAGCTGGACTCGAGCGTTGGCATTCTCGACGGTCTGATCACGGACATCCGACCGGGGGCCGCCAAGCTCAGCCCGCTCGCAGTCGCGCTGCGTCCAACGCTCGCCGCGCTGCGCCGGATCGTCCCGATCGGGGTCTCGACGCTGCAAAAGGCGACGGCAGCCGCGCCCTCGATCACGCGACTGCTCGACGCCGGCATCCCGTTCATGCCGAAGGTGCAGTCGGTCACCTCGCAGCTCGCGCCGATGGTCGCCTGCATCCGGCCGTACGCGCCCGAGCTCGCCGGCGCGGTCACCGAAGCCGACAGCTGGATCCAGACCTACGTCCTCGAGCGTCCCAACGCCGCCCCCGGCGTCACCTTCACCGGCGCGCAGGACGGGCAATACGTCCGCCAGCACGGTATCCGCGCGATGCCCCAGGTCAGCGTGACCACGCTTCACGTGATCCCGCCGGGGATCAGCACCTCAGCCTTCGTCAACCTGACGGGCAAGCAGTACGCCGAGCCACGACCACCCGGTCTGGGGGTCGGACAGCCGTATTTCCTGCCCCAATGCGGCGCGGGCCCGAACTCGCTGAACCCCGCTGACGATCCGGAGGATCAGCCGTGAGCAAGACCCGGATGATCGCCGGCGGCGCGCTTGGGCTCGCGCTGGTCGTGCTCGTCTACCTGATCGCCAGCTCCAGCAGTGGCGGCGGTTACATCGTGCGGGCGGAGTTCAGCGACGCGGATGGTCTGCGCAAGGACTCAGCGGTGAAGATCGCCGGCGTCAGCGCCGGCACGGTGTCGTCGGTGACCGTCACGCCAAGAGACACCGCGCTGGCGACCTTCACGCTCGACTCCAACGCCGCGCCGATCGGCGCGGGCGCGAGCATCGAGATCAGACCGACCGACCTGCTCGGCGAGCACTACGCACAGTTGAACGTGGGTGACCTCTCGAAGCCCCAGCCATCCGGAACGTTGATCCCGATCCAACGGACCAGCGAACCTGTCGAGCTCGACGACATCCTCAACATGTTCGACGTCGATACCCGCACGCGACTCCGGATCCTGATCAACGAGATGGGCGTCGCGCTCGCCGGACGGGGGGCCGACTTCAACACGCTGCTCAGTGAGCTTCCGCCGAACATCAATCAGGCGCGCATCCTGCTCGGCCAGGTCGCCGCAGAGAACGTGACGCTCCAGAAGCTGATCGATGAGGGCGATCAGGTCACCGCCGCGGTCAACGCCAAGCGGGACGACCTCGGAAACCTGATCACCGTCGCGAGCGATGCGCTGGGCGAGGTCGCATCCCGCCAAGCGCAGCTCGGCGCGACGATCGCGGGCGCCCCGGCCGCGCTTACACAGCTGCGGAGCGCGCTCGACCAGGTCGGCACGGCCGCGGGTGCGATCACCCCGGCCGCCGTGAACCTCCAAGCCGCCGCCGGACCGCTGACCACGACGCTGCGGGCGCTGCCGCCGTTCGCGAACGAGGCCGACGCAACGCTCGTGACCGCTCGCCAGGTGGCTCCCGACCTGAAGCGTCTCGGGAGTCAGGGCCAGAGCCCGCTGAAGGCGCTACGCCCGACGGCGCTTGACCTTCAGTCGGTGACCAAGCAGGCGACGCCGATCCTCACCGAGCTCGATCAGCGGGGGATGAGAGATCTCCTCTATTTCGTCGAGAACTGGGCGCTCGCACTGAAGGGGCGGGACAACCTCGGGAACTTCGTCGGTGCGGAGGTCAATGTCGATCCCGCCGTGATCCAGAGCGCGCTCGACTCGTTCCTCAACGACGGCCCCATCGGGCTGGACCGAAAGCCGACCACGACCCGCTCGAGCACGCCTTCGCGCGGCGCCGGGAGCCTCCCCGGGAGCGTCGCGGGCGCCGTTGGTGCCGCCGGCCAAGGCGTGAACAAGGCGGTCGCTCCCGTGCTCGGCGGGGTCTCCAAGACGATCACCAAGGTCAAGCAGATCGTCGGCGCCCTGACCGGCGGCGGGACATCCGGCCAGCAGGGCGCGTCCCCGCCGTCGAGCTCGTCGCCGAACAACCTGCAGCACCTCCTCAACTACCTGTTGGGTCAATGAGCACCTTCACCCGCCCCCAACGCAGACTTCCCCGCCTCCCGCGCAGACCAAGGTTTCGCGGGCGTGCCGCCGGCAAGCAGCGCAGCCGGGGGTTCACCCTCACGGTCGGGTTCGTCTGCATCGCGATCGCGCTCGGAATGTTCTACGTCGGCTATCACGCGCCCCAGTCGATCCCCGGGCGCTCGTACTACACCCTCTATGCGCTGATGAATAACGCCGACAACCTCGAGGATCATTACGACGTCCGGATCGGCGGCCTGCTCGCCGGCCAGGTGCTCAGCACGACAGTTAAGAATCACCTGGCGGATGTCGAGATCCAGCTCAGCTCCTCGTTCAAGCCACTTCGCTCCGACTCGCGAATCGAGATCAGGTTGCGCAGCGCGATCGGCGTGCGCTATCTCGAGATCATCCCAGGCACGCACGGAAGACCGTTGCCCAACGGCGCGACGATCCCGGCCTCGCAGACCTCCACGCCAGTCGACCTCGATCAGGTCCTGGCCACGTTCGACCCGGAGACCCGCACTCG
>Ga0302325_10003620_pt1 | contig 36263 bp, 29 predicted proteins | sample Palsa_T0_2_FD_201948 | JGI IMG/M metagenome (GOLD analysis project Ga0302325, IMG submission 201948) | Peat permafrost microbial communities from Stordalen Mire near Abisko, Sweden - Palsa_T0_2 | ecosystem: Environmental > Terrestrial > Soil > Palsa > Peat permafrost | place: Sweden: Abisko...
GCCAGGAACACCCGCTGGGTCTGGGCCGGCGGGAGCAGCACGGACATCGACTGGTCGGTCATGTCCGCGCCGGCCGGGCCGCCCGGGGTGTCCTGCAGGCCGTCGACCGGCGTGGCCCGGTCGGTCCCGGGGCCGGGCTTGAGGATGGCGGCGATGTTGAGGAACCCGGCGCCGCCCTTGCCCCTCTTGGTCCCGGCCTCGCCGACCGGTGTCTCGTTGTTCCCGAACGCGTGGCTGCCGGTGTAGAACAGCTCGCCGTTCTGGGTCAGGATCATCGCCGGGTACAGGCCCCAGAAGCCGGTGTAGTTGGTGTTGCCCGGGTTGTCGCCGTTGATGTCGCCCGCGGGCAGCCACTTCCCGTCCGTGCCGCTGTCGGGGGTGGAGTCGGCCGGGGACTTGTCGTACCTGAAGTACTCGATGTCGGTGGCGGCCTGGCCCACCTGGTTGAGCCCGCCGTAGGAGATGACGTCGCCGTTGCCGAGCTCGGTCGCCGACGGGTACCAGTGCCCCTCGTTGAGGTCGTTCTCCTTGACGTACTTGTCCGTCAGCGGATCGAAGATGTAGGACGTGTCCAGGCCGTAGTAGTTGTGGCCGGGGTTCTTCCCCGACGCCGGGACCTGGTAGGCCTTGTTGCCGCCGAGGACCAGCACGTTGCCGTCCGCCAGCTGGACGTGCCCGGCGCAGAAGAAGTCGTCGGGCGTCGGTATGACCTGGAACTTGCCCGTGACCGGGTCGTAGACCGCCGACTCGAAGGTCCCGGCCGCGAACTCGCTCGGGTCGTTGCCCGACCCCGCCACGAACAGGACCTTGCCGTTGTACATCAGCACGGTGTGGATGGCCCGCACCGGCGAGGGGAACGGCAGCACCTGCCATACCCCCTTGGCGCAGGCCACGCCGGCCGTGCAGGTCACCGCGCTGGCCGCCACCGTCGCGTCGGTCATCGAGTAGTCGTCGGTGATGAGCGTGCCCCGGCCGTAGAGCGCGACGCCGAAGGAGATCTGGGTCGTGCCGGCCGGGATCGCGGGCGTCCGCACCGACGCCTCCCGGTAGCTGCCCGCGGCGGGCAGGCTCCGCAGGTCCATCCAGAACTGCCAGCCGGTCTTCACGTCGTGCCGGTAGACCTCGATCACCGCGTCCGGGCTGCTCGACATGTAGTAGACGCCCAGGTTGTACTGGCGCCCGGCCGAGACCGCGGGCGCGCACGCCGGGTTCTCGGTGATCATCGCCAGCGCCTCGCCGCTGGTGTAGCGGGAGACCGACAGCCGGACCGCGGTGGAGCCCGAGTACGCCTCGCTGGTGGTGCCGAAAGAGGCGCCGAGGGTTCCCGTCGCCGACTTGCTCCAGCACGCGGGGAAACCGGCCCCCGACTGCGCCAGGCCGGGGTTGACGACCAGGTTGACCCCGGCCGAGGCGCTCGAGCTGGCGACCACCGCGATCGGCAGGGCCAGCGCGATCGCGCCCGCCGCGGCGCGCAATTGAGGGACGAGGCGAATCAATCCGCGGTTTCGCAAGTCTTGGATTCCCTGACGAATTGGCTAACGGCTCCGACTGCCTCCACACTAGGGCGCAGGGCGCGGCGATAGAGGGAGTTTCGCCAGGTCAGTTACTGTGTCCGGGTAATCCTCTTTTCCGTCTATTTCGTGGTTGGATGGTGAAATACGTTGAGCCGTATTGCGTTCGCCGTGTCGGCCGGAGTCGTACTCATTGCGCTGGCGGCGGTGCCCGGCGCGGCGAGCGCGGCTGCGCGCACGAGGACTGCGGCGCACCCGAACCCGACGTCGGCCACGGCCACGGCGGCGGCGGCGGTGATCCCCGCGACCACCAGGCCGGTGGCCGCCGCCGATATCGCGGCGGTGACGACCACCGGGACGGCCATGACGATCTCGCTCAGCGCGCCGGTCTCGATCGAGGTCGGCGACATCATCGTCGTCGGCATCGGCCGGGCCACCCCGGACGGCCTGATCGCCAAGGTCACGCAGATCAGCGGCAAGACGCTCACCGCCACCGCGGCCACGCTCAGGCAGGCGGTGCCGCAGGGGTCGTTCTCCGCCACCGCCGCATTCAAGTCGGTGTCGTCCGGCGAGGTCGCGCTGACGCTGGTCTGCGGGGCGGGCGGCGGCACGATCAACGTCGGCGGCGACGCCACCATGACCACGCTCAGGTCCGCCGTCTCCGCGTCCTGGACGGCTAAGTCGGCCGACGTGACGATCAGCGCGGCGGCCGACGGCACGTCCGAGTCGGGCGCGAACGCGATTCCCCCGGACTACGTCTGCTCGACCGGGGCCGGCGCGGGCGCGACCACCAGCCTCGCGCCGATCCAGGTCTCGGTCGGCTCGCTCCCGGTCGTGGTCACCCCGGAGCTGCGCTGGTTCGTCCAGTCGACGGTGAACACGACCGGGTTCGTCACCGCCAAGGTGTCCCAGACGTTCAGCGCGTCGGGCTCGCTGACCGACGATGCCGGGCACTACGTCGCGCATGGCAGCGCCACGACCAGCCGCGCCGCCGACATCGCCGGCCCGCCGCCGTTCGGGCTGAACCGGGTCAGCGTGTCGATCGGGCCGGCCGTCACGATGGGCCTGTTCGGCGGCGCGGGGCCGACGGTCACGGTCGGCCTCGGCAGCACGCTCAGCTCGTCCACCACCGCCGTCCCGTGGTGGACGGCCGACGCCACCCAGCAGCTGACCGGCACCGCCGCCACCCCGGCCCTGTCCGTGAGCTCGGCCACCGAGAGCCTGGGCGCTCACTCCACGGTGGCCGGGCACGGGTTCACGCCCGAGGCCGGCTTCTCGGTCTACCCGACCAGCGGCGCCCAGCAGGGCGCGGTGCGCGGGCCCGGCGGCCAGCTCTGGCTCATCGGGTACATGCCGACGCAGTTCCAGGGCGCGGTGGCCGGCTCGCAGGCGCTGGATGAGGTCAGCCCGGTCACCGGGGCCGTCAATTACTGGGCGCCGCTGCCGCCCGACCTCGGGAGCGCGACCGCGCCGACGCTCCTCGCCTACGACGACGGGCCGCCGGCCTTCGACGGCAGCGGAAACGCCTGGATGATCGCGACCGCCACCGCGCCGGACGGGGCGGTGGCGTACTACCTGGTCCGCTACACCCCGGGCCCGAGCACCAGCCAGGCCTACCCGCTCCCGCTGGCGTGCCGGGCCCCCGGCGGAATCACCGCCGCGGACGACGGGTCAGTGTGGCTGAGCTGCGGGGGGTCCGGAGTCATCCGGGTGACCGCGGGCGGCGTGATGCAGGCGTTCGGCATCTCCCGCGTCTCCTCGGTCGGCCACTTCGCGGCCGGCCCGGGCGGCTCCATGTGGACGGTCGGCTACGGCCCCGGCCGCGCGGCCGTGGGGCTGGTCCGGTTCACCGCCGCCGGCGCGGAGGCGTTCTACGCCACCCCGCGCGGCCTCATCCCGCTCCGCCCGGCTGGCAACGGCTCGGGCCGGGTGATCGAGACCGTCGCCTGCGGCGCAGCCGTCTGCCTGGAGTCGGTCTCGCCCGGCGGCAGCCTCGCCCGGGTGGGCACGGTGCCCGGCCCGGTGAAAGCCATCTGGGGCCCCTCCATGGACGCCGACGGCAACGTATGGCTGCTGGTCGACGGATCGGCGTCAAGAACCGGCCAGTTCTTCCTGCGGCTGACCTCGGCCAACCGAATCCAGACCTACGCGTTCACGGTCCCGTCCTGTGGCGGCGCCCTCCTGTCGGCAGCCGGCACCCCGGCCGGCAGCAAGGACGGCTCCGCCTGGATCGAGTCCACCTCGAACTGCACCTTCATCGGCAACACCTCCACCGCCTACATCGGCGCCCTCGTTCGCTTCACCCCGTAACGAGGCCCACGGCAGCCACCGAAGGGCAAAGTCAAGTTCGTCATCCCGAACGGACCCTGGATGACTCTCCCAGGTCACACGCACGTCTCTCCGGGTAGCCGGCAGGCATCCCCACAGCCACCACCCACGATTTGCGGGCAGAGCCCGCCCCGAGGGGTTCCGGGGGGTCGTCCCCCGGGCAGATACAAGGACCCGGGAAGAGGGGCGCCAGCCCCTCGAACATGGTTCGGCGGAGGATCGGGGATTTGAACCCCGGATGGGATCACTCCCAAACCGCATTAGCAGTGCGGCGCCATAGACCGGACTAGGCGAATCCTCCATCCGCGTCCGCACTGACTTCTGCCGTAGATGCCGACATCGGCCGTAAAGGACGTGGTGCCGATCAGCGTACCGGTACCGGCGTCGCTCGGCAAAGCGAGCGACGCCGGCGGCTGCCTGCGCGGGCAGCGGGACCGGTCCGCCGAGCGTGCTCTCAGTGCGGGAGCGGTTCCAGCGTCGTCACCTCAAGGTCGCCGTCGGCGTACCGGTCGCGCAGCGTGGTCTTCTTGAACTTGCCGACGGAGGTCTTCGGCACCTCGTCGATGTAGCACCAGCGCTCGGGAAGTTGCCAGCGGGGAATCCGCTCGCCGAGAAAGGCTCGCAGCTCGTCCGGGGTCGCCGCGGGCGCCCCGGAACGCAGCACGACGGCCGCCAGCGGGCGTTCGCCCCACCGCTCGTCGGGCACCCCCACCACCGCCGCCTCGGCCACCGACGGGTGCGCCATCAGGACGTTCTCCAGCTCCATGGACGAGATCCACTCGCCGCCGGACTTGATCACGTCCTTGGCCCGGTCGGTCAGCCGGATGAACCCCGCCTCGTCCAGGGTGCCCACATCGCCGGTGCGCAGCCAGCCGTCGTCGAACTTCTCCGGCGCGCTGTCCTTGTAGTAGGACGCGGTGACCCACGGGCCGCGGGTCTCGAGCTCGCCCACGGCCTTCCCGTCCGAGGGCAGCACCTCGCCGGTCTCCCCGGTCAGCCGCCCCTCCACGCCGCAGATCAGCCGCCCCTGAGACGCCCGGTACGGCCAGACCGCCTCCCCGGTGACGCCCGCGGGCTCGCGGGCGACCGAGCCGATCGGCGAGAGCTCGGTCATCCCCCACGCGTGGGTCATGACGATCCCGAACTCGTCAGCGTACGCGCGCATCACCGCCTCCGGCAGCGCCGAGCCGCCGCAGACGAGCGTCCGCACCGACGACAGGTCGCCGCCGGCCGTCCGCAGGTGGCCGAGCACGCCCTGCCAGATGGTCGGCACCCCCGCGCCCACCGTCACCTTCTCGGTCTCGATCAGCTTCACGATGACCGCGGGAATCATGAACCGGTCCGGCATCACCAGGTCGGCCCCGGACATCATCGCCGCGTAGGCCAGCCCCCAGGCGTTCGCGTGGAACTGGGGCACGATCGGCATCACCCGGTCGTACTCGGAGACGCCGATCCCGTTCACCGTGCACACCGCCATCGAGTGCAGGTAGGTGGAGCGGTGGCTGTAGACGACGCCCTTGGGCAGCCCGGTGGTGCCGCTGGTGTAGCACATCGCCGCCGCCGACCGCTCGTCGATCTCCGGCCAGTCGAAGGTGTCCGGGGCGGCCGCCAGCAGCTCCTCGTAAGAGTGCACCTCGCGGCCGTAGCCGGCCAGCGAGGCCAGCGCCTCGTCGTCGGCCGGCCCCGACACGATCACATGCCTGATCGTGTCGGCGTACGGCAGGACCTTGCTGAACAGCGGTATCAGGGACGAGTCGACGATGACCGCGTGGTCGCCCGCGTGGGTGGCGATGTAGCCGACCTGGTCGGCCGAGAGCCGGATGTTCAGCGTGTGCAGCACCGCGCCCATGGCCGGGATGCCCAGGTAGGCCTCGAGGTGCTCGGCGTTGTTCCACATGAACGTGCCGACCCGCTGGTCGCCGTCGACGCCGAGCGAGCGCAGCGCGTTCGCCAGCCGCGCGGTCCGCTCGCCGACGGCCGCGTACGTCCGCCGCCGCGACGGCTCGTCCCCGGCGCAGGTGACGACTTCCTTGTCGCCGAACACCGTGGTGCCGTACCGCCTGATGGCGGATACGGTCAGCTGGAAGTCCATCATCGTGCTTTCCACGGCGGACCCACCTCCTCGTGAAGTTCCACTGAGTGCTACCAGCAACGCTAGCGCCTCGTTATGCGCTGATTTAGGGCGCTGAGGCTGATAGTGCCACGTGATCCGGGGCCGTGTTAAGCCTCCAGCCGCGCTGGGCCTCATGAGGAGAACCCGCCGCCGAGCTCGGCGTCGGCGCCGAGTTCGGCGTCCTTGCGGAGCTTGGCGACCGCGCGCGCCACGGTGGACTTGACCGTCCCCACGGAAACGCCGAGCGCAGCCGCCACCTCCGGCTCGGTCATGTCGTCGTAGAACCGCAGCATCACCGCGGCTCGCATCTGCCTCGGCAGCCGGTCGACCGCGCGCTGGACCACGTCGTGCAGGTCGCTGTCGCCGGTCGCGTCGGCGGCCGGGGAGTCGGGGATCTCGTCGGTCGGGTACTCGTCGAGCCGTCGCCTCCGCCAGCCCGAGATGTGGGTGTTCACCATGACCCGGCGGACGTAGGTGTCCAGCGCGGCCGGATCGGAGATCTTGTCCCACGACTGGTAGGCCTTGACCAGGGTCGCCTGGAGCAGATCCTCGGCGTCGGCCCGGTTCGCGGTCAGCGCCTGGGCGGCGCGCAGCAGCGCACCGCTGCGCGCACGCACGTACTCGCCAAACGCAACGCGCTCACCGACGCTCATGGACCCTCTACGTTCAAGACACGCTACTCTAAGTGATTGATCGATAACGATACGCCTCGACCATCGACTTCTGCCACTCGGCCACGGGAAGCGCATCCCAGGAACACTGACAACTCTGATAAAGCGCAAATGACCCTCGAGCGATCTATCTGCGCCTCCTCGCTCACAGAAATTGCCGAATCACTTGACGTGTCTGCGCGTATGTGAGCATCGTCGGACATGACGTCGCGAGGGTCGCAATCCCATGGGGGGCAAGTGCGGCGGAAAGCACACGTTTGCGCGGGTTGCGCCGACCTGGCCGTTTCGGGACCTTCGGCCCGAAGTGCAAGGCGCGCTTTGCTCCGCGCGGCGGTCTTCGACAACCCCGTATTCGACGGCCGCGAGCAGGAATTCTGGGCCCACCGACCCCCCAGCGCGGCCACCGTGGTGACCGGCGTGCTGACCGAGGTGACCTCGCGCGCGATCGTGGTCGCGAGGTCCGACGGCGAGCAGTTCCTCGCCCTCTCGCCGAGCACCGTCACCTGGCTCGGGGCCAAGGTCTCGCCGTCGGCGCTGCGCGCGGGCGACCCGGTCATCGTCCGCCGCCGAACGCACCGGCTCGCCTCCGGCGGCGCCGCGGCCGACGGCCGCGCGGCAGAAAGCGCCTCCGCCAGCGTCGCCGAGCGCATCTGGGCCAGGATCGGCCGGGTCGCCGGCGAGATCCTGGAGGTACGCGGACGGGAGCTGCTGGTCGATGCCGGCCAGCACGGCCGCGAGCCCGAGCGGGTCGTGATCGCCGAGGCGTCGCTGCGCCACGTCCAGGTCCGCTTTCCCCAGCTCACGCCGGGCTACCTGATCGACGTGATCGGCACCCGCCGGGGCGACGGCTACCTGCTGGCGGTCACGCCTGCCACCGCGCAGCCGCCCTACCTGGCCGCCCATCCGCCTGCTCCCCCGCCCACGGGCGCCTACAGCGGCGGTCCGATCAGCGGGGCGGCGGTCTGGCACGAGCCGGGCGGCGAGCGCGCCGATCTGCTCGGGGTCGGCTACGCCGCGCTCGACCCGGAGACCGAGGGCGGGGCGGCCGTCCCGGGCGACGCCGCCCACCAGCACGAGCCCTGCGCGCGGCTGCCGTACCTGTCGCTTGGCAGCGCGGTCCGGGTCAGCAACGAGTGCGCCGACCGGGCGGCCGTGCTGCCGGTCACCAGCTGCAGCGCCAGCGCCCGCCAGTTCTGCGACCGGTGCGTGAAGTGCGGCACCTCGCCTAGGGCGCGGGTGGCGGACCTCACCATGGCCGCCTTCGTGGAGCTGGGCGGGAATCTCGAGGACGGCTGCTTCAACGCGACGCTGACGCTGGCGGGCTAAGAGCCAGCCGGTCGAACGCGGAAAGCAAGCAAACGGGTGTGACGGGGTGTTCTGGGGGTGGTGTTTGTGGGTGGAGCAGGGGTACTCGCGGTAGCGCGCGAGGTCCAGATCCCGCTGCTGGCGGTGCTGCTCATCGGCGGCTGTGCGGCCAAGGCCCGGCGTGCGCTCGGCGCGCGGTCGATTGACGCGGGCATCGGGCCGACCGGGATGTTCCCGTTCCGGCTGCAGCGGCCGGCCGCGATCGCGATCTGCGTCACCGAGTTCGCCCTCGGAATCGGCCTGCTGGTGACCGCGGGTCGCATCGGGGCCGGGTCGCCCGCGCTGGCGGTCCGGGCGGCGACCGCGGTGCTGTTCTGCACGGCCGTGGCCGCCCTGGCGGAGTTGCGCTCGCGACGCCCGAACGTCGGCTGCGGCTGCTTCGGCGACGTGAGCAGCACGCCGGTGGGCTGGCGCACGATCACCAGGGCGGCCCTGCTCGGAGCGGCCGCGCTGGCCTCGGTCGGCGTGCCGCCGCTGCACATGCTCGGGTCAGCCGACCGGCTGGGGGTGGCCCTCGCGGTCATCGTGGCCGAGCTCGCGCTGCTGGCAGTGCTGTCGCCGGAGGTCGGCGAGCTCATGGTCAGGCTCGGCCGGGCCGAGCCGTGCGAGCTGCGCCGGGTCCCGGTCGCCAGGACGCTGGACACGCTGTGGGCCAGCGCCTCCTGGCGGCGCTACCACCGCTATCTGATCAGCACCACCCCGACCGACGTATGGCGCGAGGGATGCTGGCGATTCGCGGTGTTCCCGGGCATCCTCGCCAGCCGCCGGGTCGAGGTGGTCTTCGCCGTCTACCTGTCCGGCCGCCATGCCCCGGTCCGGGCTGGCGTGCTCGACATCGATACGCCGCCGGCGACTTCTTCCTCGTCTCGCTACAGCTCTCTAACTGTGTATAGGAAAAGCGCAATACTAAAGAATAAAATCAATATTCTCTCGAACGGTCCCGGCTGACACTGGCCCCGCCCGCTGAGACCCGGCGGCGCTCAGACCGGCTGCGCGCGGAGAAACTTGCCGAAGTGCGGAACCGTGAATGCGATCAGGCCGCGCTCCGAGCTGTAGATCAGGCCCTTCTTGATCAGCCCGTCCCGGGCGGGCGAGAGGCTGGACGGCTTGCGGCCCAGCTCCTCGGCGACGTTCGAGGTCGGCACCGGCTCGTCGCCGATCGCGGCCATCGCCCGCATGTACTCGCGCTCGGCCGGGGTCGCCCGCTCGTAGCGCGAGCCGAAGAAGCCGACCGCGAGCTCGCCCTCGGCCTCCGGCGCCGCCATCCTGACGTCCCCCATGGTGATCGGGCTGCCCGCGGCGACGTCCCAGGTGACCTTGCCGTACGCCTGGACGAAGTACGGGTAGCCGTCGGCGGCCTCGTAGAGCGCGTCGAGCGCGTCCTGCTTGAACAGCACATCCTCGCGCTCGGCCGGGGCGAGCAGCGCCTGATCGGCCGCCGCCCGGTCCAGCCGGTCGATCCTGGCGTAGCGGAAGAGCCGCTCCGAGTAGCTCTTGCTGGCCGACAGCACCGAGGGCAGGTGCGGCAGGCCCGCCCCGACCACGATGAGCGGCCCTCCCACCTGGGACAGCTCGTGGCAGGCGGCGCAGAGCGCCGACACGTCCTCGGCGGGCACGTCCTGCATCTCATCGACGAACAGCGCGATCCCGACGCCGAGGTCGGCGGCGACCGAGGCGGCGTCGGAGAACAACTCGGTCAGGTCGACCTCGAGATCGCCCGAGTCCGCCCGGCCGCGCGCGGCGGGCACGTCGATGCCGAACTGGGCGCTCACCGTGCTGCCCTTGGGCGCCTTGGGGTCGCGCAGCGCGAACGCCTTCAGCACGCTGAGGAAGTCGTCGACCCGGTCCGGCGCGCGGTGCCTGGGCGCCAGCTCGCGGACGGCCATGTGCAGCGCGCTCGCGACCGGGCGGCGGATGGACTGGTCCGGCCTGGCCTCGAGCTTGCCCGTCCCCCACAGTCGTTGCAGCGCCATTGACCGGAAGGTGTTGAGCATCACCGTCTTGCCGACGCCGCGCAGCCCGGTCAGCACCATGGACCGCTCCGGGCGGGATCGGGCCACCCGCTCGAGAACCACCTCGAACTGGCCGATCTCCCGGTCACGGCCGGCTAGCTCGGGCGGCCGCTGCCCGGCTCCGGGCGCATAGGGATTCCTAATGGGGTCCACAATGGGACTCTATGACGCCCTCTAGTCGAATCCGTAGATTTCCGTAGAGAGCGCTACCGGCGTGTCGCGGCCTTCCCCCGAGGGCGTCGACGACGTCAGTTGTTGCGGCCGAGGAAGCGCTTGTGCGCCTCGGCCAGCTTGAGGTAAGCCCGGGCCGCGATCTCGGCCCGCCGCCGGGCGTACTCGTGCGGCGCGACCTCGAACCGGGTGAGTTCGACCTGCACAGCCGCAAGCTCGGACTCGTACTCGTCCTCGATCGTCAGCGCGTCATCGACGTACTGGGTATCTGCCTTGGTCATGTTCACGGTCAACTCTGCGTACCTTTCATGCTGCGCCCCCGGCAGGCTAGTCAATCGCATTTGCACGCACGGACGGGCTCACCTGCGCCAACTCATTTTTCACAGCCGAAACACCCATGCCTGGCGGTCACACGCGGTTATTTGATCATCCGACGTACTGTGTGATGTAGATCACACTGACCGCTATTCGCTCGATTTGCTGTTATGACTTACCGGGCCGTTGATGCGGGTGAGGTACGCGTTGTAGGCGGCGAGCTGATCGTCGTCGTCGTCGACGTCGGCCGGACGGCCGCCCTGGCCAGGCGGGGCCCCGGCCACCCGGGCGGTGGCGGTCGCGGTGGGCGGGACCTCGTTCATCCGATCGGCCATGGTCGACCGGCGGGCGGTCTCGAACCAGCCCATGGCCGCCGACGACCGAGGCTCCCTGGTCCAGGAGAAGAACGTCACCATGATCACCACGAACATGATCGCCGCGCCGCCTATCCACATCACCGCGCCGCCCTGGTGGATGTCGTTCAGCGGGGACGGCCCCCAGTTGCGCGGCGCCATCGGCCGGAACGGGTAGGTCTGGTAGGAGCCGAGCACCACCCCGGTGAACGCGTCGACCGGCATCGCCAGGAAGAGCAGGAAGAGCCGGAGCGGATACGACACCTTCCACTTGATCGGCTCCTTGCCCACCAGCGGAAGGAAGTAGAGGTAGCCCACGACCAGGTAGAGCACATGTTCGGCCTCGTGCACCGCGTCGTACTGGATCACCAGGTTCATGAAGTTGGTCAGGTGGGTGCCGACGATCACCGCCGCGTAGGCGACGATGCCGACCCCGGGCCAGGTGATCCAGGTCACCGGCTTAGACCGGACGAGCCTGATCCCCCAGGCGTGGACCGGGTTCCTGCTCGCGTGCAGCAGCAGCGTCATCGGCATGCCCGACACCAGCAGCGGCGGCGCGATCATGAGCAGCATCAGGTGCTGGATCATGTGGTCCCAGAACAGGGTGTCGTCGTAGGTACCGATCCCGCTCTGCGTGGCCAGGTTGATGACCAGCAGCCCGAGCAGGAAGAGGATGGTCCGCCCCAGCGGCCAGGGCCGCTTCGGGTGACGCTTGCGGACGCGGAATGCCCCCCACAGGTAGAGCACCGCCAGGATGGCGGTGAACCCCGTCACGATCGGCGCGAACTGCCAGTTGGTGGCTGCCTCGCTCCAGCTGAAGGGCGGCAACATGGAGCTTCCCATACAGGCGAGAGTACCCCTACGCCCCGTCGTAGCCGACTGCGGCGCTGCCCCCGCGGATACGTCGGCGCACCCGTCTCACCAGCAACAGGAGGATCAGGAGGACGGCGACGGCCAGTTGCAACTGATCATCGGGTCGACGCCCAGATAGTTGAGCGGGCCGATGGCGATTGTCGCCGCGATGGTCGCGCCCTGGCTGCAGGTGCTGGTCACGTTGCTGAAGTACCCGCGCTGCCCGGCGGCGGCGGCGCCGATGATCAACCAGAGGAACAGGACAATCGTCTTCCGCGACATGCCACCTCCGACCGCTGGCAGAAAGCCGTACACAGGCCACCTAGTCGGATAATAGTGCCCAACATCCCTCCACCCGCCACATTGGGCACATCGCCACGCCGAGTAGACCGCTCCGGGCCGAACCCTCGCCAGGCGCCCGCCGCAGCCGCCTTGTCACCGACGCCATCCGCATCGACGCGACCCTGTCAGCTACGCCGCCGACATGAACTCCACCCTGTCACCTACGCCATCGACACAAATTGGTCATGTCGATGGCGTAGCCGACAGGCGGCGTTTGGGGTCAATGGCGTCGCCGACAGGGCCGGGAAACGGGAGCTTCTTGAGGCATCACACGAGCGGAGGGCGTGGGATTCGAACCCACGAGGTCGGTTCCCCGACCTAGTTGTTTTCAAGACAACCGCCATCGGCCACTAGGCGAGCCCTCCTGCGTGGAACAACATTACGCGAATGGGGATCCGGACGTGGTGTTGGCCGAGGAACGGCGCGGGTGGGCGAAGCCGTCGGCGACGAGGGCGGCCAGGTTGAGGTAGGCGTCGGCGGTCTCCTCGTTCAGCATCTCCAGCTCGACCTCCGCGCCCTCCTCCAGGTGCGGGTCGTAGGGCACCCGGACGACCGCGCGGGATCGGGCGGCGAAGTGCTGTTCCAGGCGGTCGAGGTCGACCGTCGACTTGCTCTTGCGGCGGATGGCGGACAGCACCACGACGCCGCCGCGGACCAGGTCGGCGTACCCGTGCGCCTCCAGCCAGTCCAGCGTCGCGCTGGCGCTGCGGGCGCCGTCGACCGACGGGGAACTCACCAGGACGATCTGGTCGGCCAGCTCGAGGATGCCGGCCATCGCCGAGTGCAGCAGGCCGGTGCCGCAGTCGGTGATGCAGATCGAGTAGTACTGCTCGAGGACGCTGACCACAGCCCGGTAGTCTTCGGCGCTGAACGCGACCGAGACGCCCGGGTCCCGGTCGGACGCGAGGATCTCGAGCCTGCTCGACGCCTGGGACGTATACGCCCTGACGTCCGCGTACCTGGTGACCAGCAACCGCTCGTTCAGCAGGTCCCTGATCGTCGCCGGGGTCTCGAGCCGAACCTTGTCTGACAGCGTGCCGCGGTCCGGATTGCCGTCCACCGCGATCACCCGGTCCCCGCGCAACGACGCCAGCGTTGAGCCGAGGCCGACGGTGGCCGTGGTCTTGCCGACGCCGCCCTTGAGGCTCAGCACCGCGACCCGGTGGTGCCCGCCCGCGACCGGCGATCGCACGCGGCCGACCAGCTCGCGCCTGCGCATGCTGGCGGCCGACTCGCCGACATGGACCAGTCCCCCGGTGGCGCGGTAGACCGTCCGCCGCCAGCCGCCGTCGGGCGTCGCCCGCTTGCCGGGCAGCAGCAGGTCGGACGTGAGCGTGTCGGCCGTCTGTCGCTGCGCCGTCGGGCCGGGCGGCCTGACCTCCGACGGTGCCGCCCACGCCGCCTCAGGCGGTGCTACCCGCGAATCCTCCGGCGGTGCTCCGCGCGAACCCTCCGGCGATGCCCTCCACGCCGGCTCAGGCCGCTCCGTCGTGGCAGGCGCCGTCCTCGCAGGCAAGGGCGCCGCAGGCAGTGGCACCGCCACTGGGACATCACCGCCGACGCGCACCTGCGACCACGGCACCGACGGTCCGCGCAACGGCGGCGCCGCCTCCGGCGGACGAGGCGCCGCGTACGGGTCGCTGGTCCACGTCGGCTGCACGTCAAGCGGCCGCTGGGCCGAATGACGCGGCTCCGGCTGCCGCTGCTGGATCGGCGGAGGCTGCGGGATCGCCGGAGGCTCCCCCTCGCCGCCGGCGAACTCCTGCGCCCGTCCCGCCTGGGCCGGCGGAACGTGCCAGGCGCGCGCGCTCGAAGGTTCCGCCGCGGCCGCCGGCGGCGTCGAGGCCGGTGGCGTCGACGCGGGCGGCGTCCAGGCGGGCGGTGGCGTCGAGGCGGGCGGCGTCCAGGCAGTTGGCGTCGGAGCAGGCGCAACCGGCGGTGCCGTAGACCCAGTCGGCTCGGGCTGGGGCTGGGGCTCGGGCTGGGGCTCGGGCTCGGGCTCGGGCTGGGGCTGCGGCTGCGGCTGCGGCTGCGGCTGGGGCTGCGGCTGGGGCTCGGGCTCGGGCTCGGGCTGCGGCGTCGTCGAAGGTGACGGCAACGCCGACGGCCACGGCGGACGCGCGGGCGGCGGCTGTGATGCCAGCGGCGGCGTCGCCGGCATGGCCGGGTAGCCGGGGTCGGGGAGCGCGTCCGGATCGGGCAGCTGCTCCATCACCGGCAGGTCGGGCAGCGGCTGGTCGGCCGCCTGCCAGTCGGGAAGCGGACCGCTAGCGGTACCCGTCTGCTGCGGGTAACCGGAAGCGAACGGGTAGATCTCCGTGGCCTCCCGCGCACCGGAGCCCGCCTTACTGTCGTGTTCGTCTGCCATCATGGCCGTCCCCGGTAGCCACCCTGCCTGCCCTTGCCATACTGTTCGCGGCACCCGTTAACTCATTACGCAGCTCTCTGACCCAATAGCGGTTGAAAGACCCCTAGTTAGGGAGATTCCCTCCAAGGAGGCAGCTATGCACGCGGTCGTGATCAGCGAGCCGGGAGGCCCCGAAGTTCTGCAGTGGGCCGAGGTGGCCGACCCGCGGCCGGGGCCGGGCGAGGTGCTGGTCGAGGTCGCCGCGGCAGGCGTCAACCGGGCCGACCTGATGCAGCGTCAGGGGCTCTACCCGCCGCCCGCGGGCGCGCCGCCCTATCCGGGCCTCGAGTGCTCGGGCACCGTTGCCGCCCTCGGCGACGGCGTCAGCGGGTGGCACCTGGGCGAGCAGGTCTGCGCGCTGCTGTCCGGCGGCGGCTACGCCGAGCAGGTGGTCGTTCCGGCCGGGCAGCTCCTCCCGGTCCCGAAGGGCATCACGCTGATCGAGGCGGCCGCGCTCCCGGAGACGGCCTGCACCGTGTACTCCAATGTGTTCCTCATCGCCGGTCTCGCGGCCGGCGAGACGCTGCTCGTGCACGGCGGCGGCAGCGGCATCGGCACGATGGCGATCCAGCTCGCTAAGCACGCCGGCGCCCGGGTCGCGGTCACCGCGGGATCTCAGCAGAAGCTCGACGCCTGCCGCGCCCTCGGGGCCGACATCACGATCAACTACCGCGAGGAGGATTTCGTCGACAGCCTCATGGCCGCGACCGACGGCCACGGCGCGGACGTGATTCTGGACATCGTCGGCGCCGCCTACCTGGCCAAGAACATCGCGGCGCTCGCGCCCGACGGCCGCATCGCCAACATCGGGATGCAGCAGGGCCGCCGGGCCGAGCTCGACTTCGGGGCGCTGATGGCGAAGCGCGCCGCGATCAGCTCGACCAGCCTCCGTGCGCGCCCCAGGGAGCAGAAGGCGAGCATCGTCGCGGCGGTCGCGCAGCACGTCTGGCCGGCTATCGGGGCCGGCCTGATCCGGCCCGTCATCGACGCGGAGCTGCCGATGGAGCGGGCCGCGCAGGCGCACCAGATCATGACCGAGTCCACCCACACCGGCAAGATCCTCCTGCGAGCCAAGTAACCGCCGCAACCCGATAGCGTGTGAAGCATGAGCGACGAATTCAGCCCACAGGAGCCGGGCAGGCCGCAGGTCGTCGTAGTCGGACCGGACGGGATCGCCGTCGGCGGCAGCGAAGAGGGCGATGCCAATCCGTCCGAGCGGCCGATCACGGAGATGGTCGAGCAGCCTGCCAAGGTGATGCGGATCGGCTCGATGATCCGGCAGCTGCTTGAAGAGGTCAAGTCGGCGCCGCTTGACGAGAAGAGCCGGGCCCGGCTCAAGGAGATCCACCAGAACTCCATCAAGGAGCTGGAAGACGGGCTCGCGCCGGAACTCGTGGCCGAGCTTGAGCGGCTGTCGCTGCCGTTCGAGGACGACACGCCGAGCGAGGCGGAGCTCCGGGTGGCGCAGGCCCAGCTCGTCGGCTGGCTCGAGGGCCTCTTCCACGGCATCCAGACCACGCTGTTCGCGCAGCAGATGGCCGCCCGCGCCCAGCTCGAGCAGATGCGGCGCGCGCTGCCGCCGGGGCTGCTGCCCGCGCAGGAGCAGGAGCAGCAGCCGCTTCGAGGCGCGGGGCCCTACCTTTGACTGCCTGACCTGTTCACGACCGATCCCGACCTGGACCCCGACGCAGACCGCGAGCTCGACCCGTCCGCCTGGAGCCGCTAGGGCCGGCCGTACCTCAGCCTGGCCAGCCAGGCGGCGGCGTCGGCGAACTCCGCGTCGGTCGTGCCCGCGCGGACCTGGGTCGGCCCCCGGTCGCTGCGCTGGTAGCTGCCCAGGAACCGGACCTCGGCGCAGACCCGGCGGACGCCCATCATCGCCTCGCCCACCCGGGCGTCGTCGATGTGCCCTTCGCAGTCGATGAAGAAGAAGTAGCTGCCGAGCCCGTCGCCGGTCGGCCGGGACTGGATCGTCGACAGGTTGATCCCGCGCACCGCGAACTCGGTCAGGATCTGCATCAGGGCGCCCGCGTGGTCCTCGCCCAGGAACGCGGCCACCGACGTGCGATCGGAACCGGTCGGCGCGGGCAGCGACCCGGCCGACCCGACCTCGACGAACCGGGTGACCGCGTTCGACCGGTCGTGCACGTCGGGCGCCAGCACCGTCAGGCCGTACCGGGCGGCCGCCGCCGAGGATGCGAGGGCCGCGTCCAGGTCCCCCTCGCCCGCCCGCCTGGCGGCTTCGGCGTTGGACGCGAACGGCACCCACTCCCGGCCGGGAAGGCTCGCCGCCAGCCAGCGCCTGCACTGCGCCTCGGCCTGCGGGTGCCCGCCGACGGTCTTCACGTCCGCCAGCGTGACGCCGTCCTTGGCGAGCAGCGCGAACTCGATCGGCAGCCGGGTCTCGCCGACGATGAGCAGGTCGCCGCCGGCCAGGTCGTCAACGGTGGCGGTGACGATGCCCTCGACCGACGACTCGATCGGGACGACGGCCCGTTCGGCCTGGCCGGCCCGGACGGCTTCGAGCGCGGCCCCGATGGTGGCGCACGGCACGGGCTCGACCTCGCCCCCGAGTCGCCGGCCGGCCTCGGCCAGCCTGGCCACGGCCGCCTCGGTAAACGTTCCGGCGGGACCGAGATAGGCATAACGCATGACCTCATCTTGCCGTAGCGGCGCTCATGCGGCGGCCGCCGCCGGTCAGTTCGAGGCGGCGGCGCGCTTGGCGGCGCCGCGTCGCCCGGCCGGGGCCGGCACGACCGCGGAGAGCCCGGTGCCGAGCCGCGCGGAGTAAACGGCCTGCGCCTCTTCCGGCGACAATTCCTGAGCGCCCTTGCCCGCCACGATCGGCTTGGCGTAGGTGCGGGTCTCCGCCCGCCCATTGATGGAGCTGATCACCACGCCGTCACCGAGGGTGTTGAGCAGCGCCAGCGAGAACGAGAGCTGCCCCGACATCTCGTTGAGCGCGTCGTACCGGACGATCCCGACGTCCCGCAGCGCCCGGGGGTCGACGGTGCCGTGCGACCCGACCGCCCCGTGCACCAGCGCGGCGCATTCGCGGACGGACCGGGCGGCACGTCTGCTCGCCCTCAGCCCAATCGCGATGCCGAGCACCCCGAACAACACCCCTACCGCAGCAATCACGATCGTCGTCACGGTTAGCACTATAGCCGTAACCCACAGTGGTTGTCGGTGAGGCTCAGCGCAGCCGCGTCGCCAGCGCCAGGCCGACGTCGGCGAACTGGCGAGCGCGGTGCAGCTGCGACGGGAGGTCACCACCAGTCGCCCGGTGGGCCATCTCCACCTCGACCTCGACGACGCGCATCCCCTTGCGCATGAGGTCGATCGTCATCGCGGTCTCGACCCCGAACCCGCGCGCCAGCGGACGGGCGGCCTCGAACGCGGCCCTGGTCAGGCAGCGCTGGCCGTTCAGCGGCTGGGCGGGCGCCCAGCCGACCGCGCGGCTGATCCCGGACCCGGCCAGCCGGACCACGAACCCGTGCCCGCCGCGCTTGACCCGGGCCGCGAAGACCGCGATCGTCATGTCCGCCTCGCCCGCGGCGACCGGTCCTATCAGCGGGCCCGCGCAGCCCGCGGTGGCCTCGAGGTCGGCGTCGAGGAACAGCAGGTGCCGCGGCCCGTCGGCCGGACGGCGCCGGTCCAGCTCGGCTACCTCGCGCGCGCCGACCATCATCGCCATCGCCTTGCCGTGGTTCCTGGCGTAGCGCAGCGCCCGCGCGCCGGCCTGCCTGGCGACGGCGGCGGTGCCGTCCCGCGAGCCGTCATCGACCACCACGACGACGTCGACGCCGGGCAGCGCCCGGGCCGCGGTGACGGTCGCGCCGACCCGGTCCGCCTCGTTATAGGCCGGGATGATGACGGCTACCTGTGGCATGAGCCGATGCTAGTCGTCGCCGCCCGGCCCCGTCCCGCCGAAGCGGGCCGTCGTCAGTTGTTGCTGGCGGGAGAGTCCGCGATCGTGAACACGGCGTCGAGCCCCGTCACCTGCAGGATCTTCTTGATCGCGGGGCGGGGCGCGGCGAGTTCCAGCTCGCCGCCCCGCTCTCGCGCCTGGCGCAGGCACGAGAGCAGCACGTTCATGCCGGTCGAGTCGCAGAACTCCACCCCGGACATGTCGATGATGACACGCGACGCCGGGGCGGCACTGGATATAACCGCGGCGATCTCGCTCTGTAGCCGCGGAGCGGTATAAAGGTCGATTTCCCCAGTCGCGATCACAAGCTCGTGATCACCCTGAGACCGACTTGAGACATTCAGCTCCACGGCTGGAACCATACCATTCCCCATCACCCAGTCCTAGTCACGGATCATCTAGCCCTGGCCGCCAACGGGATACATCCTGCCTGGTGGGCGGCCCTGAACCGGCTGCTAATCGAACGGCGCACTCGGCCTCGTCGGCCGACCGCCTGGGAGCGGGCACGGCCGCGAGCCGCTCGTTCACGGGTTCTGGCATCATCGCCGGATCCCGGCTGACCGGGCAGGTCATGGCGCGCGGGCCGCCGCGGCAGCCCGCCAGCTCGCCCCCCGGTACCCGGATGACCTCGATGCCGGCCGCCTCCAGGCGCTCGTTGGTGAGCGTGTTCCGCTCATAAGAGACGACCGTGCCGGGGCCGAGGGCGAGGATGTTGCCCGCGTCGTCCCACTGGCCCGACGGGCCGCCGAGCGACCCCGATCTGGCCGGCCCCGCCCGCGCCGGGCCGAGGCCGGTCTCGATCACCCGCAGCCGGTCAAGCCCCATCGCCTGCGCGGCCGCCTCGAGGAACGGCTGCGGGTGAGACAGCCACAGGCCGTCATCGCGCTGGGTGATGGTCCTCGCCACCAGCGAGTAGGCGACCGACGGGCGCATCATCACCGTGTCCGGTCCGATCAGCGTGCACAGCGTGTCCAGGCACTCGGCCGGGCCGGCGTCGGTCAGCGCCGCGAGCACCGTGTGCGCGAACCCGGTGTCGAACACCCGCCTGGCCAGGCGCTCCATCCCGGCCGAGGAGGTATTCGCGCCGACCCCGATGGCCACCACCCCCGGCGTCAGCAGCAGGACGTCGCCGCCGGCCAGCGCCTCATGATCTGGCTCGTAGAGCCGCTTGGTGCCGGCGAACATCGGGTGGTAGCCGGTCGCGATCGCGACGAGCTCCGCCTCCCGGCGCCGGCCGGGCGGGCTCGTCACCGCCACCCGGTCGCCGATCCACACGCAGGTGTCGCGGGCGAAGACCAGGTTCGGCAGCGGCTCGATGACGTAATCCCAGGCGCCGAGCAGGCTGAAGACCGCGCCGCGGCCGCCGCGGAACTCGTCCCGCGCCAGCCCCATCACCAGTACCTGGCCGAGCTCCTCCGGGCGCAGGCCGTCAAGGTAGCTCTTGAGCTGGCCGCGCAGTTCCTGGCCCAGTCTCGGGTCGCTGATCGCGGTCGCGATCGCCTGCTCCCGGCCCGGCGCGTACTCGAGCGCGTCCTGCACCAGCTCGGCCAGGTACAGCACCTCGACGCCGCGCGAGCGGAGCGCGGCGGTGAACGCGTCGTGCTCGGCCTGCGCCCGCTCCGCCCAGGGCAGCGCGGGGAGCAGCATCCCGCACGGGCGCTGTGGCGTTACCCGTCTCAGTTCGGCTCCCGGCCGGTGGACCAGCACCGTCCGCAGCTGGCCGATCTCGCTGTCTACCCCGTAGAACTCGGACAACGAATCCCCCCGGAAACGCATCATTCACGTCTCGTTGCCGCACTGTTTCGTAATGAAGCTGCTTCGCGGTGCAGCATCCCCCACCGGGGGATTATCACCACTTCAGGGGGCGCTTACGCGTCCCGTGACGATGTGATTACCAAGCGTCGCGGCTGGTGATCGGCCGAGCTGCCCGCGTCCGAGTGCTCGTCCGCCTTGCCCGGGCTGAGGGCGAGCTCGGCCCAGACCGTGGTCTCGCCCGCGCCGTCCGGGGCCGAGCAGACTCCCCACCGGAGCGCGAGCCGGTCGACGATGCTCAGGCCGCGACCGCCGATCGCGGAGTGGCCGGGCTCGTTCACCACCGGCACGGTCGGACCGCCGCCGTCGCTGACCGCGAGTTCGAGGCAGTCGTCGTCGAGCCACCAGCCGACACGCACGACCGACCCCGGCAGGGGCGTAGCGTGCCGGAGGGCATTGCTGATAAGTTCACTAAGAACAAGGCTGGCATCACACGCCGTAGCCTCGAAGACTCCAGACTCGGAGAGGTCGCCTATTAGACGTCGGCGAGCAACGCCGACGCTAGAGGCTGCAAACGGGAGCATCCACACGCTCGACGTACTCACCTCCATGCGCACCCCGCCCCGTCCGTGATCCCTACGAACCCGGCATGAGCCGAAATGCCCCAGCGCGTCGGCCGCGAAACCGTGAACGGCAGATTTCGGGCGTGTTATACGACACTGTGTCCAGCGTGTTATCTGACACCGTGTCCAGATTGTCCCGACACGTGGACTCGGGTCGGCCGCCGAGGCGGTACCTTCTGGGGGTAGAGCTTTCCTTGTTCCGCCGAGCTACCTAGTGGATGGGCACCATGGCTGACCCGACCGTCGTGGTCGACAACCTGAACGTGGTTTATCGCGTGTACGGGGCCGGCGGCAACAAGGGCACCGCCGCCACGTCACTGATGCGCCTGCTCAAGCGGCAGCGCCGGGTCTCCATCCGCGAGGTCCACGCCATCCGCGGCATCTCCTTCATCGCCAGCCACGGCGACGTGGTCGGGATCATCGGCCGGAACGGGTCGGGCAAGTCCACCCTGCTTCGCGCCATCGCCGGGCTGCTCCCGGCCGAGAAGGGCGGCGCGGTCTACACCTCGGGTGAGGCGGCGTTGCTGGGTGTGAACGCCGCCCTGCTCGACGACCTCACCGGCGAGCGGAACGTCGTGCTCGGCTGCCTCGCCATGGGCATGCCGCCGGCCGAGGTCAAGGCCCACTACCAGCAGATCGTCGACTTCTCCGGGGTCGGCGACTTCGTCGACCTGCCGATGCGCGCCTACTCAACCGGTATGGCCCAGCGGCTCCGGTTCGCGATCGCGTCCGCTAAGAGCCACGAGATCCTGATGATCGACGAGGCGCTGGCGACCGGCGACGCCGCTTTCCGGACCAAGAGCCACAACCGGATCAAGGAGCTGCGAGACGAGGCCGGCACGGTCTTCCTCGTCGCCCATAACCTCGGCGAAATCGAGCAGAGCTGCAACCGGGTGATCTGGATGGAGGCCGGCCGGATCCTGCGCGACAGCGACGACGTCCCCGGCGTCATCGACCAGTACCTGGCCGCCACTGGCGGCGAGCCGCGCCACCGCGAGCAGGCTAGGCTCTAGCCCCCGGCTGGGTAACTCGCTCGCGCAGCGCAGCGTCAGTCGCATGATCGTGCCGCCCTCGGGGCGGGTCTTGGCGATGACGGAGCCGTTCTGGGCGACGGCGAGGCGCCGGACGATGTAGAGGCCGATGCCCACGCCCCCGAAGCGGCGGCGGTCACCCGTCTCGCCCTGCACGAACCGCTCGAAGATGCGCTCGTGGTCGCCCGGGGCGATGCCGATGCCCTCGTCTTCGACGTCAACCTCGATCGTGGGGCCGACGACCCGTGCGCGCACCAGGACGGTGCCGCCTGACGGCGAGTACTTGAAGGCGTTCTCCAGCAGCTGGCCGACGATGATGTCGGTCGCCATCCCGTCGCCGTACGCGAGCGGCAGGTCAGCCGGGACGTCCGCGACCACCACGTGCTTGTCGGAGAGCGGGCCGAACGAGACCACCGTCGCCCGCAGCAGCGTCGCCAGGTCGAACGAGTCGTTGTTGACCGGGAGCGCGTCGGCGCCCGCCCGCGCGCCGAGGAGCAGCTGCTCGACCAGGCGGCTGAGCGCGCCGGCCCGCTCGGCGATGGTGGTGACGGCGGCCCGCCGGTCGGCGTCCGAGAGCTGCTCCCAGCGGCTCGCGAGGGTCGAGGCGAAACCCTGCACCACGGTGATCGGCGTCCGCAGCTCGTGGCTGGTCGTCGCCAGGAACAGGTCCTTGGCCTCTTCCAGTTCCTTGGCCGCGGTGACATCGCGGAAGTCGACCACCTTCTCGCCGCCGTCGCCGAGCTCAGTGCAGAGCACGTCCACCCAGCGGCCGCTCGGCAGCTTGTGCGTGCGCCGCTCGCCCGGCACCGGCAGCGGGAAGGGCGGCGGCGTGCCCATCACCTCACTCGCCGGGGTGCCGGTGATCCGGTGCGCGGCCGGGTTCCACTGCTTGACGTTCCCGCTCTCGTCGAGCACCGCGATGCCGTCGGCGCTGCCGTCGATGACGGCCCGCTCGTGCGCACGCTGCCTGACGACCTCTTCGAACGCCATCGCGTTGGTGAGCGCCACCCCGGCGTGCCCGGCCAGCAGCTCGAGCAGCTCGAGCTCGACGTGGCTGAGCGTGCGGCGGCTGTAGAGCGCGTAGAGGGCGCCGTAGGGTCGTCCGCCGACGTGCGACAGGGAAAGCGCGATCGTGTGCAGGCCGGGCAGCGCGGACCAGATGAGGTCATCGAACCCGCCGGCCTCGTCGGTCGCCATCATCACCGTCTTGCCCGACCGCAGCAGCTCGCCGACCAGGCTGCTCGACAGCGAGGCAACCCGGCCGCGGAGCCGGGCGGGCAGCCCGGCGGTGGACACCAGGCGGAGCCGCTCGTCCTCGATGAGCACGAACCCGCCGGCGTCGGCCCCGGTCAGCTCGCGGAGACTGGCGGCGATCCGGTCAAGGACCGATTCCAGGTCGCGCTGGGCGTTCATGTCGGCCACCACGTCGCCGAGACGCCGCACCACCCGCGCCCGTTCGGCCATGTAGTGCCGGGCGACGTCGTCCTCGCCGGTCTGGTGGCAGATGTTGACCCAGCCGATCACCTCGCCGCCGCCGTCGGTCAGCGCGCTGGTGTCGATCCGGACGTCGATCACGGAGCCGTCCTTGCGGATCCGCCGGGTGGCGAAGGAGACCTGCCCGCCGCCGCGGACCCGTTCGAAGACGGCGTTGTGCTCGGCCGCGCTCTCCTCGGGGATCGTCGGCGGCTCAAGCCCGGTCACCTCGGCCGCGGCCCAGCCGAACATCCGCTCCGCGGCCGGGTTCCAGAGCATGACCGTGCGGTCGGTGCCGTAGGCCACGATCGCGTCGGCGGCGCTCTCGATAACGGCGCGGGAGACCGCGTCCAGCCGGTCCCGGCCACTGCGTCCGGCGGGCTCGCCGTCCCCCCACGCTGGGTGCGCCTGCTCTGCCACCACATGTTCATGGTGCCACCTAGAACCGCCCAGGTCAGCGGAAGGGAGTTACTTCCCTTCCGCGCGATGCCCGATCACTGTCGTGAAATGCCTGCTTCCGGTTCGGTTGCGGGTGTTTGCGGTGACTGAAGTCATCAACCGTGACATCGCAGTCACCCCTCGTAACTGGGTCCAGGGGATCTTCCGCGACGGCCGCCGGGCACCTATAGTGCTGCTAGTTTTCACAGTTTTCACCAGCCGGTTACCTGGAGTTGCGCCTCCCTTGGTCCGCATAAATCGGATCAGATGGGGCATTTCTTCAGGCAGAGTGCAACTTCCGCTTAACAAGCGGAAGAACACTTGCTATAACAAAACTATCGACCACCAGTGGCCGCGAGGACGCGGAAATGGATCCCTCCCAGGACCAGGGCATTCCTGAGCAGCGGCGCCAGGAGCAGCGCCGCCGCCAGCGTGATCGTGCCCGCCCCGAGCCGCTGCCGCACGCCTCGCAGCAGCGGCCGATCGCGCTCGCCCACCCCGTGATTTCCGGTTACAACGGCTCCTCGGCGGCGCGCAACGCTCTCGCCTACGCGGCGGGCATGGCCCGGCGCCTCAACCGGCCGCTGCTGATCGTCTACGTAACCTCGCCCGGCGTGTACTGCGAGCCGATGACCGGTCAGGTAGTGGGGCTGCTGCGGGACGCGGACTCGCTCGAACGGTGGCTGCTGGCCGAACTCGACCTGGCCGCCGACGCGGGCGGCCTGGAGGTGCACGTCCGCACCCGGCGCGGCAGCCCGGCCCGCGAGCTCGCGTCGATCGCCGCCGAATTCAGCGCCGACGCCCTCGTCATCGGCGCCCCGGCCCACTTCTGGCACCACCTAGTCGGCTCAGTCCCCAGCTGGCTAGCCCGCCACGCCCGCTGCCCCGTAATAGTCGTCCCCTGACAGGCCCGCAGAAGAACTCGATCGTCAGTCCCGGGCAAAAGGGTGCTGGCGGAACCAGGTGGAACAACGGTCCGTTCGATACACGGATCTTGACCTTGATCTTCCGGGACGAGGCACCCCCACCCACGGCCCGTCGGCAAAGCCGACACCGGGGGGTTCGGGGCCGGAAGCACTCACCGCGCCCTGCGGGCGAAGCCCGCATCGGGGGTCTGGGGGTCGTCCCCCAGAAGATACAGAGACTTGGGGAGGTTGCCCCCGCAGGGGGCAACCGACCACACGTGGGCGAGGAGGGATTTGAACCCTCACATCCTTTCGGACACACGGACCTGAACCGTGCGCGTCTGCCGTTCCGCCACTCGCCCGCTCAAACGACGACTCAGGCTAGCACGGCCCCCAGTGTGGTCGCACCCCGGATAACATCGGATAGATAACGAGCGGAAGGGAGGCCCAACGGGTGGGAGTTCTGCAGCGCTTCGAACGCCGGCTTGAGGGCATGGTCGAGGGGACCTTCGCCCGAGTGTTCAAGTCCGAACTACAGCCGGTTGAGGTGGCAAGCGCGGTCCAGCACGAGATGGACGAGCGCGCCGCCATCGTGGCGCAGGGTCGCACCCTGGTGCCGAACGACTTTGTGGTGGAGATCGCGCAGACCGACGCCGAACGTCTTGACGTGCTGGCGGAGGACCTCGGCGTGGAACTCGCGACGCTGGCCCGGGACCACGCCAAGGAGCAGGGCTACTCGTTTGTCGGGCCGGTGCGCATCCGGTTCGAGGGCGTCCCCGACCTGACCACGGGCACGTTCCGCATCCGGTCGGGAGTGATCCGAGGGCACACGGTGGAGGCGGGCGAGGTCCGCCAGCCGGTCAGCGACCTGCCTCGGGTCGCTTCTTCGCAGTTTCCCGGCCACCCGCGGCTGGTCGTGTCCGGTTCTTCACCGGGTACCGGCGTGACGGCGGGAAGCACCTATGAGCTGCAAACCCCGGTGACCCTGCTGGGCCGGGGCACCGATTGCGATCTTCGCCTGGTCGATACGGGGGTGTCGCGGCACCATTCCGAGCTGCGGGTGGAGGACGGCCAGGTGGTGCTCGTCGATCTCGGGTCCACCAACGGGACCTTCGTCAACGGGCAGCCGGTGCGCCGGGTGGCGCTGGTCGACGGCACCACGGTCACGCTCGGCCGGACCACGATGGTTTTCCGGCAGGACGATAGGTATTGATTGATGCCGGCCAGGTAGTAACTACCGCCGTACCGGAAGACCGGGGAGTGACTACTCTTTACGGCAGCCCCGCTGGATAGGGCAGCCAACCGCAAGCGACGCAGGAGCCGAGGACACCGCACAGGATGAACGCGCTCACCCTTACCCTCATCAGGGTGGCCTTCCTGGCCGTCTTGTGGCTGTTCGTCATCGCGGCGATCGGCGTCGTACGGACCGACTTGTTCGGTACCGCCGTCGCCAAGGTGCGGCGGCCACGGAACCAGGCCCCGCCACGACCGGCCGCCCAGCGGCCGCCCAAACCGCAGCGGCCCGGCCGCGGCGCGCCGCGCTTCCTCGTCGTCACCGAGGGTGCGCTGAGCGGCGTGAGCATCGACCTGACCGACCAGCAAATCACCATGGGCCGGGCAAATGACGCCACGCTGGTGCTGAACGACGACTACGCTTCAACCCACCATGCCCGGGTTTTCCCACAGGACGGACAGTGGATCGTTGAGGACCTCGGTTCTACCAACGGCACCTACCTGGACCGTCAGAAGGTGATCCGGCCCACCCCGGTGCCCGTAGGCGTGCCAATCCGTATTGGCAAGACCGTTCTGGAACTGCGCAGATGACACTAGCCCTCCGCTATGCGGTCCGCTCTGACGTCGGTCTCCTCCGCGAGGGGAACGAGGACTCGGCCTTCGCCGGTCCGCACCTGCTCGCGGTCGCCGACGGCATGGGCGGCCACGCGGCCGGTGAGGTGGCAAGCGCCGCCACCATCACCACGATCGCCCCGCTCGACGACGCCAGGAACCTTGGACCTGATCTCGTCGGCGCGCTGGCTGACGCGGTCGCCATGGCCAACCTGCGGCTGCAGGAGCTGATCATCTCCGATCCCGCGATCGAGGGCATGGGCACGACGCTGACCGCGCTGCTGTGGGCGGACGGCTACGCGGCGCTCTGCCACATCGGCGACTCGCGCGCGTACCGGCTCAGGAACGGCCAGTTCCTTCAGATCACCCATGACCACACGCTGGTGCAGTCCCTGGTCGACGAGGGGAAGATCACCGAAGACGACGTGGCGACGCACCCGCACCGGTCGCTGCTGCTGCGCGCCCTCGACGGCAGGACGGTCGCCGAACCCGATCTGACCCAGCTCGAGACGCTGCCCGGTGACCGCTACCTGCTCTGCTCGGACGGCCTGTCCGGCGTGGTGACCGAGCACACGCTGCACCAGACGCTCGGCTCGATCAGGGACCCCGACAAGGCGGCGCTGCAGCTGGTGGAGCTCGCCATCCGCGGCGGCGGCCCCGACAACATCACCTGCATCGTGGCCGACGTCATGGACACGCAGGCGAGCGCGGTCCCGCCGACCTGGACCCCGGTACTGGCCGGCGCGGCCCAGATCGGCGCCCCGGGCGATCTGCGCCAGCCTGCCCGGCAGAGCTCCCCGGCGACCAGGGCCATGCGACTGACCAGGACCGCCCCGCAGCCGGTGACGCCGGACGAGTCGTCCCCGACCGGCGTCTGGCCGGCCGGGCCGCGCGACGGCTACACCGGCAGCTTCGACACCTCCGGGTTCGAGACCGACGGCTACGGCGGCCGGGCCGACGGCGGCCGGGGCGACGGCTTCGGCACCGGCCGGTTCGATACGAAGGGCTTCGAGCGGGTTCCCGACGAGGACGAAGACGACTACGACGAGCCAGGCGGCGGCCGGCGGGGGCATCGCGCCAGCCGTCACCGCTATGACGATGACGACGACGATGACTACGGTCACCGGGGCAGGCGGCGCTGGCCGATCGTCACCGGCGCGCTGGTGCTGCTGGTGCTGCTGCTCGGCGGCGGCGCGTACGGTGCCTGGTGGTACAACCAGCAGCAGTACTACGTCGGTGTGCAGGACGGCTACGTGGCGGTCTTCCAGGGCACCAACCAGAGCGTGGCCGGGATGAGCCTGTCGAAGCTGCTCACCCGGTCCACTCTCAAGGTCAGCCAGCTCGGCCTGACTGACCAGGGCACGATTACCCAGACGATCTCGAAGGGCAGCGTCGGTGACGCGGAAACGCTCATCGACGGGCTGCAGACCCAGTCCGACCAGTGCCAGCAGCAGTGGACGGCGCTGGCGTCGTGGCAGACCCAGAGCGTCAAGTACCAGAGCGATCTGGTCAAGGCGGCGCACAGCAAGCCGAAGATCACCGTTCCCGCGTCTGACGCGCCCGGCCCGCTACCGCCAAGGCCCGATCTGGACAGCTGCGCCCCGGCCGCCGCGTTCGGCATCCCGGCGTCGGCGCTGCCCCCGGCGCAGCCCGTTACGCCGCCCCCGGCTCCCGCGACGACGCCGACGGCCAAGCCGTCGGTCACCGCCTCGGCGAAGGCCACCGCCAAAAAGACCCCGGCGGCCGGGTGAGCAGCATGACCATGCCGTCCCCGGCCGTGGGCAGTCAGCCGCCGGAGGAGGCGCCTGTCACCCGCAGGTCGACCGAGCTCCTGATGACCGCCTTCGGGCTCGCCATCGTCGCGCTCGCGTTCCTGGCCACGTCGCTCAGCCTCAAGGGCCAGCACCCGTCGACGATCATCGGGTACATCGTCTCGTACTGCGTGATCATCATTGGCGCGCACCTCGCCGTGCGCAAGTTCGCGCCGTACGCGGACCCGCTCCTGCTCCCGATCGCGACCCTGCTCAACGGGCTCGGCCTGGTGATGATCTACCGGCTCAACCAGGCGGGCAGGAACGGCAACACCGGCTCGCCCGGCCCGACCGGCGCCCCGGTGCCGATCTCGACGCTCAGCTCGTCGGCGACGGTCACGCAGGTCATCTACACGGTCATCGGCGTCGCCGTCTTCGTGCTCTTCCTCTGGCTGGTCAAAGACATCAAGGTCCTCCAGCCCTACACGTACATCCTCGGCCTGGCCGGGCTGGTGCTGATCGCGCTGCCCGCGCTGCTGCCCGGGTCCATCAGCGCCGTCGCCGACACCAGCGCCAAGATCCAGATCAGCATCGGCGGGTTCAGCATCCAGCCCGAGGAGTTCGGGAAGCTGCTGCTCGCGGCGTCGTTCGCCAGCTATCTGATGGAGCACGGCCAGCAGCTCTCGCTGCTGACCGACAAGTGGCTGTTCTTCAAGATGCCCCGGCGCAAGGACCTCGCGCCGATCTTCGTGGTCTGGGCGCTGAGCATGCTGCTGCTGATCTTCGAGAGCGACATCGGCACCAGCGCGGTGTTCATGGGCCTGTTCGTGGCGATGCTCTACATCGCGACCGGGCGCCGGTCGTGGGCGATCCTCGGGTTCATCCTGTTCCTTATCGGCGCCTTCGCCGCGTCGGAACTGGTGTCGCACGTGGGGCAGCGGTTCAGCATCTGGCTGCACCCGTTCAGCACGGCTAATCTCGTCGACGGCCTCCAGCCCTCATACCAGACCGCGCAGGGGCTGTACGGGATGGCCAACGGCGGGCTGCTCGGCCGCGGGCTCGGCGGCGGGCAGCCGTTCTGGACTCCGCTGGTGCAGAGCGACCTCATCTTCACCGCGTTCGGCGAGGAACTCGGCCTGGCCGGCGTGATGGCGCTGCTGCTGCTCTACGGCCTGCTCGTGCAGCGCGGCCTGCGCACCGCCCTGCTCGCCAAGGACGAGTACTCCAAGCTGCTCGCGAGCGGCCTCGCGTTCATGTTCGCGCTCCAGGTGTTCGTGATCGTGGGCGGGGTGACCCGGGTGATCCCGCTCACCGGCATCACCACCCCGTTCCTCTCGCAGGGCGGCTCCAGCCTGGTGGCGAGCTGGCTGCTGGTCGCCGCGATCGCGCGAATGAGCGACACCGCGCGCCGCCCGGCGCCGCGGCCGATCCAGGACGAGGGGATGACTCAGGTGGTGTCGCTGCGGTGAACCAGCTCAAGCGCGACCTGAACCGGTCGATCAAGCGGGTGTCGATCGCGGTTCTCATCCTGTTCCTGATCCTGCTCGTCAACGTGAACTACCTGCAGGCGGTGGAGGCCCCGAGCCTGGCCACCGGCCAGCTCAACGACCGCACGGAGTACGACCAGACCCAGGTCCAGCGGGGCGACATCGTGACCCAGGACGGCGTCACGATCGCGGCCACCAAGGCGGTGAACGGCGCCCTCTTCAAGTACCAGCGGACCTACCCCGACGGCCCGGCCTACGCGCCGGTCACCGGCTACGACACGATCTTCTCCCCCTCCCAGGCGCCCAACTACGCGACCGGGGTGGAGCGGGCCGAGAACGACCTGCTGTCCGGGACGGGCAATCAGCTCGCGTTCCGCAACTTCATCGACATGCTCACCAACAAGCCCCAGAAGGGCGCGTCGGTCCAGGTCACGATCAACTCCAAGGCCCAGCTGGCCGCCTATCAGGGGCTGCAGCAGACCCTCCAGGGCAAGACCATCAACGGCGTGCAGCAGGTCGGCGGCGTGGTCGCGCTGAACCCGTCGACCGGCGCGATCCTGGCGATGGCCTCCTACCCGAGCTACAACCCGAACCAGCTCACGGTCGAGAACACGCAGACGGCCGGCAACCTGGTGACCAAGCTCTCGTCCGAGAACCCGAGCCCGCTGATCAACAACGCGGCCCAGACCACCCTGCCGCCCGGCTCGACCTTCAAGATCGTCACCAGCTCGGCCTGGTACGCCCAGGAAACGTCGCGGAACCCGCAGCAGAAGGTCTACTCGCCCCAGCCGCTGAAGCTGCCGAACGGGAACGAGCTGAACGACGACAACGACGAGGCCTGCGGCAACGGGTCCGGCCAGACGCCGGTGATCACGGCGTTCGCCCAGTCCTGCAACACGCCGTTCGCGAACATCGGCCTCGATCTCGGCGGCCCCATCATCAACGCGACGGCGGAAAAATACGGCTTCAACACCGCGGCCGACATCCCCGGCGTGACCACCTCGGCGTCCCAGTTCGTGGCCGAATCGGACCCCTCGCTCACCGCCTACGACGCGATCGGGCAGCACGACACGACCGAGACGCCGCTGCAGGAGGCGATGATCGCGGCGACCGTCGCCAACGGCGGCGTGCTGATGAAGCCGTACCTGATCGACCAGGTCACCGCCTCCGACCTGTCGGTGGTGGACCAGACCCAGCCGCAGGAGCTCGCGCAGCCGATCTCGGCCACCGTGGCCGGCTACGAGAAGTCGATGATGATCGCGGTGGTCCAGGACTCGGACGGCACCGGCTTCCAGTACAACCAGAGCGCGCTGAACGGCCTGGAGATCGCCGGGAAGACCGGAACCGCGGAGACCGGCGTGAGCACCCAGCCTGACGCGGTTTTCACCGCTTTCGCACCCGCTGACAACCCAAAGATCGCCGTCGGCGTCATGATTGAAGGCGGTGGCTACGGGGCTGCCGCGGCCGAGCCGATCGCCGTCGCGGTCATCAAGGCCTATCTCGCAGCTACGGGGCAATGATGAACGCGCACGTTCTCGACGGCCGCTACGCGCTGGTCGAGCTCATCGCGACCGGCGGTATGGGCGAGGTCTGGCGGGGCACCGACCAGATCCTCGGCCGGCCAGTGGCGATCAAGATGCTGGCCGCCATGCACGCGGACGACGAGCAGTTCCGGGCCCGGTTCCGGGCCGAGGCCCGGTACGCGTCGTCGCTGTCCCACCCCGGGATCACCCGGGTCTTCGACTACGGCGAGCGCAGCCCGCTCGGCGGGCCCTACCTGGTGATGGAGCTAGTCGACGGCCAGCCGCTGTCGGAGATCCTCGAGCGGTACGGCCGGCTCGATCCCTACGTGGTGCTCGACATCGTCGCCCAGTCGGCCCGCGCGCTCGACATCGCCCACCAGGCCGGCATCGTGCACCGCGACATCAAGCCAGGCAACCTGCTGCTCATGGCCGACGGCACGACCAAGATCACCGACTTCGGCATCGCCAAGGCCAACTCGCTGCAGGCGATGAACCTGACCGCGACCGGGATCGTGATGGGCACCGCGCTCTACGTCTCCCCCGAGCAGGCGACCGGCTCCCCGCTGACCGGCTCGTCCGACATCTACTCGCTCGGCGTCGTCGCCTACGAGTGCCTGTCGGGGCAGACGCCGTTCATGGCCGACCAGCCGCTGGCGATCGCGATCATGCACAAGCACGACCCGGTGCCAGCGCTCCCGCCTGACGTTCCCCGCCCGGTCGCCGACCTGGTGTACGCGATGCTGGCGAAGAACCCGGACGGCCGCCCGGACACGGCGCAGCACGTCGCCGACCGCGCGGATGTGATCAGGGAGGCGCGCAGCCGCTCCGGCTACACCGGGCCGATCACCGCCAACCTGCCGGTGGTGCCGAACTTTCCGCCACCCGATGGTAACGATTTCTATACCGGCGGTAACGATTTCTATAACGGCGAACCGGCCTGGTCCCCCGATCCCCGCCCCCGGCGCCGCGCCCTGGTGCTGGCCGGGGCGGGCCTGGCGGCCTGCGGGATCATCGCGATCATCGTCCTTCTGCTCACCAGCAGCACAACCCCGGCGGCGTCGATGACGGGCAGGGACGCCCATCCTTCATCGCCAGGTCAGTCGGTCGGCCAGGCCGGATCACCCACCACCGCCTCGCTGCCGGCAAGTACAGTCGGCGGCTACGGGACAAGGACTAATCTAGGAATGGCATCGAAGGCCCCTTCCGCGACCCCGTCGGCGAGCCCTACGACGAGCGAGCGACAGTCTTCGACGCCAACGTCATCGCCGACAACGAGCACGTCCTCCTCCGCGCCGGCGACAACCACGTCGGCGCCTCCCACGACCGAGCCGCCGACAAGCAGTCCGCCGACAACGCCGCCCGCGTCGACACCGCCGAGTACCCCGGCGGCCGGGGACGCGGCGCCGCCGGCGGGCGACGGCACAGGGGGATGACACTTCGATGCAGGGTGGTTTGGAAGAGTGCGAGACATGACACAGCCGCGGCTGCTCGGTGACCGTTACGAGCTCGAAGGTGTCGTCGGACGCGGCGGCATGGCTGAGGTGTACCGGGCGCGCGATCTCCGGCTCGACCGGGTGGTCGCGATCAAGACCCTGCGCACCGATCTCGCCCGCGATCAGACCTTCCAGGCCCGGTTCCGCCGCGAGGCCCAGTCCGCGGCGTCGCTGAACAACCCGTCGATCGTCGCCGTGTACGACACCGGCGAGGACATGTCGACCGGGGTCCCGGTGCCGTTCATCGTGATGGAGTACGTGGACGGCAAGACCGTCAGGGAGCTGCTCAACGACGGCCACCGGCTGCTGCCCGAGCGCATCCTCGAGATCATCTCGGGCGTGCTCCGCGCCCTCGAGTACAGCCACCAGGCGGGGATCGTGCACCGGGACATCAAGCCCGGGAACGTGATGGTGACCAGGAACGGCGACGTCAAGGTCATGGACTTCGGCATCGCCCGCGCGATGAGCGACGCCCAGTCCACGATGACGCAGACCGCGCAGGTAATCGGCACCGCCCAGTACCTGTCGCCCGAGCAGGCCCGGGGCGAGCGGGTGGATACCCGGTCCGACCTGTACTCCACCGGCTGCCTGATGTACGAGCTGCTGGTCGGCCGGCCGCCGTTCACCGGCGACTCCCCGGTCGCGATCGCCTACCAGCACGTGCGGGAGAACCCGATTCCGCCGTCCCGGCTCGACCCGGACCTGCCGCCGTGGGCGGACGCGATCGTGCTCAAGGCGATGGCCAAGTCGGCCGACGACCGCTACCAGACCGCCGCCGAGATGAACGCCGACATCCAGCGGGCGGCGTCGGGCATGCAGGTGGCGGCGGCCTTCCAGCCGCCGCCGACCCGGGCCGACTACTACGACTACCAGCAGCGCACCCAGCGGATGGGGCCGCAGACGATGATGGGGTCCGGCATCGCGCCGACCACCGTCTCGCAGTACCCGCAGGGCGGCTACCCGCCCGGCTACCAGCAGGGATACAACGAAGGCGGAGGCTACGACAACGGGGACGGGGAGCAGGGCGGCGGCGGCCGCCGCTGGCTGCCGTGGACCATCGCCGGGGTCGTGCTGGTGGCCGCGATCGTCGCGGCCGTCCTGCTGCTGCACGGCGGCGGCGGGAGCGGCGCCTACGTCCCCACCAACCTGGTCGGCGAGTCCCAGAGCGCGGCCGTCGCCCAGGTCAAGGCGGCCGGGCTGCAGGCGGTCGTGCAGAAGCAGACCGACGCCAACGTGACCGCGGGCAACGTCATCAGCACCAACCCGGCCGGCGGTTCCAGCATCGCCAAGGGCGGCGCGGTCACCCTCTCCGTTTCCGAGGGGGCCGGCTCCATCCAGCTCCCCAACGTCCAGAACGACCAGTACAGCTCCGCCGCCCAGCAGCTCAAGGCGCTCGGCTTCACCAACGTCGTCCCCGTGGCGGACAACCAGTCCAGCCTGCCGTCGGGCGAGGTTGATCACATGACCCCGACCCCGGGTCAGAAGTACGCCCCGAGCCAGCAGATCACGCTCTACTACTCGGGCGGCGGCGTCGCGGTGCCAACGCTGACCGGGGTACCCCTCTCGACGGCGATCCAGGAGCTCAAGAGCGCTGGATTCACCTCGCCGCCCAGCGTCCACTACGCCAACGGCCCGGTCAGCCAGAACATCCCGGTCGGCACCGTGTGGAACCAGTTCCCGGCCTCCGGCACCGTGCCGCCGAACACGGTGATCACGCTGTACGTCCAGCAGACGGCGGCAACGCCGACGACGTCCCCCTCCGCCTCGGTGTCGCCGTCCGGCACGCCCAGCGGGACGGCGACGCCGACCGGGACGGCCACCCCCAGCACCCCCGCGACCAACACCCCGCCCGGAGGCTGAGCGCAAGCTCCCGGCCGTACCAGCCGTAACCGTGCCGCGGGTGCATTACGCTTACCCGCAGCAGCCGCAGTGTTAGCCCGGGGAACGTCCCCGGTGCCTTCGCAGTCCCCGAGCAGGAGGTGCGCGGTGCCGAAGTCCCGCGTCCGGAAGAGGCCGGTCTACACGCCGCCGACGGCGCAGTCGAAGAAGCGGGCGGTGAGCCCGGCCTGGCTGGTGCCCACCATGATCGCGTCCCTGATACTCGGGCTCGTCTGGATCGCGCTGTACTACATCACCCAGTCGGACATGCCCGGGCTGAGCTCGCTCGGCGGCTGGAACCTGGTGTGCGGGTTCGCGCTGATCGTGGTCGGCGTGGTGCTCGCCACCCAGTGGCACTAGCGCTTAGAACCCCAGCGCCTGGCTGACCCCGGCGGTGAGGTTGTTGGACCTCAGCACCACGATCACCACCAGGATGGCGAGGATCGCGATCGCCGCGCCCGCCTGGATGACGAGTCGGCCCTTGCGCGGCGCGTAGGCGAAGGCCGCGGTGACCAGCACGCCCACGATCAGGCCGCCCACGTGATCCTGCCAGGCGATCGCGCCGCGGAAGGACAGGCTGAACGCCAGGTTGATCCCGATCAGCACCAGGATCCCCCTGGTGTCGATCCGCAGCCGCCTGGAGACCACGAACCACGCGCCGAACAGGCCGTAGATCGCGCCGCTGGCGCCGAGCGCGAACACGTTCTGCGGGCCGATCAGGAAGAACGCGACCCCACCGCCGAGCGCGCTGAGCAGGTAGACGGTGATGAACCGGCCTCGGCCGAGCAACTGCTCCAGGCTCGGCCCGACCGCCCACAGCGCCCACATGTTGAACAGGATGTCGAAGAAGCCCAGGCCGCCGATCCCCCCGCCCGCCGGCGGCAGGAACGCCGACGTGATCAGCCGGTACCACTGCCCGGCGGCGATCCCCTGCAGCGGCCCGGAGTTGATCGTCGCGTACCCGAGCAGCCCCCAGTCGGTGGCGAGGGACGGCTTCGCCAGCTCGACCACGTACAGCAGCACGTTGACGGCGATCAGGGTCCAGGTGACGACCGCGGTGCGGGCGGGCCGGCCGCCGAAGACCGTCGTCGGCCGCCGGGTCGTCCGGTCGCCCTCGTGCACGCAGTCCACGCACTGCTGCCCGACTGCCGCCGAGCGGAGGCAGTCCGGGCAGGCGTGACGACCACACCGGACGCAGGACACCCATGTTTCCCTGTCTGGGTGCCGGTAACAGGTGGGCGGTGTTCCCTGCCCGGAGGGGGTGGCGTCCGGCGTGGTCATCGGGGGAGCCTTCGCCTAGTCGCGCGTAATCGTCACGGACTGCAGCACCACAGGCGTGACCGGGCGGTCGCCGGGAGCGGTCGGCACCTCGATGATCGCCTTGATCACGTCGACGCCGTCGATGACCTCGCCGAAGATGGTGTGCTTGCCGTTCAGCCACGGGGTGGCCGCCACCGTGATGAAGAACTGCGAGCCGTTGGTGCCCGGGCCGGCGTTGGCCATCGCGAGCAGGTAGGGCTTGTCGAATCGCAGGTCCGGGTGGATCTCGTCGGCGAACTTGTAGCCCGGGCCGCCGGTGCCGGTGCCGAGCGGGTCGCCGCCCTGAATCATGAAGCCGGCGATCACCCGGTGGAAGATCGTGCCGTCGTACAGCTTGTCCTTAGTGGTGGCCCGGGTCTTCGGGTTGGTCCAC
>Ga0302325_10003621_pt1 | contig 36262 bp, 27 predicted proteins | sample Palsa_T0_2_FD_201948 | JGI IMG/M metagenome (GOLD analysis project Ga0302325, IMG submission 201948) | Peat permafrost microbial communities from Stordalen Mire near Abisko, Sweden - Palsa_T0_2 | ecosystem: Environmental > Terrestrial > Soil > Palsa > Peat permafrost | place: Sweden: Abisko...
CGCGCCGCCATCAGGCCGGCGCCACTTCGAGCCGGTCGATCTGCTTGTAGGCGCGCGAAAATCGTTGGCGGCGCTGACCCTTTCTGTCCTGGAACTGCTTGAGCTCCTCGAATTTCAGCTTCATCGGCGCGCTGTTGCCGCTGTAAATGGTCAGGACTTCGCCGGGCGCCACCACCGCCATGGCCACGAGATATTCGTCGCGCTCGGCGGACTTCTTGCCCGGAATGCCGAACAAATTCTGTCCCTTGCCGGCAGTCATCTCTTCGATTTGGTTCACCGGCAAGGCCAACACCTCGCCGTCATTGTTGACGAAAATTGCGAGCGCTTCCTTGTTGCCCAGAGGCTGGGCCGGCAACACCAGCGCATTTTCCGGCACCTTGAGGACCGACTTGCCCTTCTTGTTGCGGGCGTAGATTTCACGCAAGCGCACGGCAAATCCGTAGCCCGCATCGCTCGCCAGAAGCCATAAGTCGTCCGGTTCGCCGATCAGGACCGCCGCGAAAGTGGCGCCATCGGGCGGATCCACCGTGCCGGACAGCGGCTCCCCGTAGCCGCGCGCGGCAGGGAGCTGGTGTGCATCCAGGCTGTAGGCGCGGCCGGTGGAATCAATGAACACTGCCTGTTGCAGATTACGGCCCTTCGCCGCTGCCTGGTATTCATCGCCGCTCTTGTAGCTGAGCGCGCGCACATCGATGTCATGACCCTTGGCAGCACGCACCCAGCCCAGGCGCGACAGAACCACGGTGGTCGGCTCGCTGGTCAGCAATTCCGTTTCGGAAATGGCCTGCGCGGCTTCGCGCTCCACCAGACGGGTGCGGCGCTCATCGCCGAACTCCTCCGCATCACTGATCAGCTCCTCGCGCACCAGCTTGGTAAGCCGCGCCTTGCTCTTGAGGATCTTTTCGAGCTCATCGCGCTCTTCCGCGAGTTTTTTCTGCTCGTCGCGAATTTTCATTTCCTCGAGGCGTGCGAGCTGGCGCAGCTTGGTGTCGAGGATGTACTCCGCCTGTTCGTCAGTGAGCTTGAAGCGCTTGATCAGTTTGGGTTTGGGCTCCTCCTCGGTGCGCACGATGCGGATGACTTCATCGAGATTCAAAAACGCAATCAACATGCCGTCGAGTATGTGCAGCCGCGCGATCAGTTTCGCCAGGCGATGATTCAGCCGGCGCGTCACCGTCGATTTGCGAAAGCTTAGCCACTCCAGCAGCAATTCCTTGAGACCCATGACGCGCGGCCGCCCGTCGAGGGCGATGACGTTGAGATTCACGCGGTAGTTGCGCTCAAGATCCGTAGTCGCGAACAAGTGCGCCATGAGCGCCGGAATATCGACGCGGTTGGATTTCGGCACCAGCACCAAGCGCGTCGGATTCTCGTGATCCGATTCGTCGCGCAGATCCTCGACCATCGGCAGCTTCTTCTGCTGCATCTGCGCGGCAATTTGCTCGAGCACTTTGCTGCCGGACACCTGGAACGGCAGCGCGTCGATGACGATCTCGCCCTCCTCGATCTCATAGGTGGCGCGCGCCTTGAAGCTGCCGGAACCGGTGTTGTACATCTGCACCAGCTCATCGCGCGGCGAGACGATTTCGGCGCCGGTCGGCAGATCCGGTCCCTTGATGTGCGCCATGATCTTGCGCGTGGTCAATTCCGGATCGTCCAGGAGCGCCACACAGGCGTTGACCACTTCGCGCAGATTGTGCGGCGGAATGTCCGTCGCCATGCCCACCGCGATACCTGAGCCGCCGTTCAGCAACAGGTTCGGCACGCGCGCCGGCAACATGGTGGGCTCCTCGAGAGAGCCGTCGAAGTTCGGCGCCCAGTCCACCGTGTCCGCGCCGAGCTCTTGCAGCAACAGGTCGGCATAGCGAGTCAGCCGCGATTCGGTGTAGCGCATGGCGGCGAAGGATTTCGGATCGTCGGTCGAACCCCAATTGCCCTGCCCGTCGACAATCGGGTATCGATAGGCGAAGTCCTGCGCCATGTGCACCATGGCCTCGTAGCAGGCCGAATCGCCGTGCGGATGGAACTTGCCGATGACATCGCCGACGGTACGCGCGGATTTTTTGTGCTTGGCACCGGCCGCGAGCCCGAGCTCGCTCATGGCGTAAACGATGCGCCGCTGCACCGGCTTCAAACCATCACCCAAGTGCGGCAGCGCCCGATCCAAGATCACGTACATCGAATAATCGAGGTAGGCGCGCTCGGCAAAAGTCTTCAGCGGTTCCTTCTCGACGCCGTCAAAGTTCAGCTCTTGTTCTTTCATGAAAAACGCGCGTCAGACCTGCGCCAGATTACCCTTGTTCTCGAGCCACTCGCGCCGATCGCCGGCGCGCTTCTTGGCGAGCAGCATGTCCATGAGCTGATCCGGACTATCTTTTGCGTCGATGGTCATTTGCACCAGGCGGCGTGTTTGCGGCGCCATGGTGGTCTCGCGCAATTGCAGCGGACTCATTTCACCCAGGCCCTTGAAGCGCGTCACCACCGGCTTGGTGCGCGGGCTTTCGGCGGCAATCCGCTTCAGCGCCTTTTCGCGCTCCGCCTCGTCGAGCGCGTAAATCACTTCCTTGCCCGCATCGATGCGAAACAGCGGCGGCATGCAGACATAGATGTGGCCGGCGACGACCAGCGGCCGGTAATGCCGTAGAAACAGTGCGCACAGCAAGGTGGCGATGTGCTGTCCGTCGCTGTCGGCGTCCGCGAGAATACAGATCTTGTGATAGCGCAGGCCCGACAAGTCGCTCGCGGCGGGATCGACCCCGATCGCAACGCTGATGTTGTGCACCTCTTGAGACTGCAGCACTTCCCCGATGTCGGCCTCCCAGGTGTTCAAGATCTTGCCGCGCAGCGGCATGATGGCCTGCGTCACCCGATCGCGCGCCTGCTTTGCCGACCCGCCGGCCGAATCGCCCTCGACTAAGAATAGTTCGCCGCGGGCCGGGTCTTGGCTGACGCAATCAGCCAGCTTGCCCGGCAGCGCGGGCCCGGCGACGACGCGCTTGCGTGCGACCTTTTGACTGTCCTTGAAGCGCTGTTGGGCATTGGCAATCGCGAGCATGGCGATTTTCTCGCCCTGATCGGAGTGCTGATTCAGCCACAGCGCGAAGGCATCCTTGATCACCCCTTGAACGATGCCCGCGGATTCGCGCGAGGAGAGTTTTTCCTTGGTTTGACCGGCGAACTGCGGCTCGCGCATCTTCATGGAGAGCACGAAACTCACGCCGTCCCAGACATCCTCTGGAGTGAGTTTCAGCCCGCGCGGCACCAAATTACGAAATTCACAGAATTCCCGCACGGCATCGGCTGCTCCGGTGCGCAGGCCGTTGACATGCGTGCCGCCCTCGACCGTGGGGATCAAATTTACGTAGCTCTCGGCAATGCTGTGCTCGGACTCGAGAACCCAGGCGAACGCCCAGTCCAGCGCTCCGCCCTCGATATCGCGCTTGCCATAAAAAGTTTCCGCCGGCAGCCATTCACCCTTGCCCAATTCCTCCGCCAAATACTCGTGCAAGCCGCCGGTGTAGAACCATTCGTCCTTCTCGCCGCTGATTTCGTTCTTCAGCGTGACGCGCAAGTTCGGACACAGCACGGCCTTGGCGCGCAGCACCTGCTTGAGCTTCGGGATCGCGAACTTGTCGGTGTCGAAATATTTGGGATCGGGCCAGAACCGAATGGTCGTGCCGGTCCTGGACTTCGGGACCTCGCCCACCACTTCGAGCTTGGAGGTCGGCTTACCGCCGGCGAAGCTGATGTTGTATTCCTTGCCGCCGCGGCGCACCCAGCATTCCAGATTCTTCGACAGCGCATTCACCACCGAGACGCCGACGCCGTGCAATCCGCCGGCGTGCTGATAGGTTTTGTCGTTGAATTTCCCGCCGGCATGCAGGCGCGTCAAAATCAATTCGACGCCGCTTATTTTTTCCTTCGGGTGTATGTCGACCGGCATGCCGCGGCCGTTGTCCTCCACTTGGCAAGAGCCATCCTTGAATAAGGTGACCGCGATGTTGTCGCAATGGCCGTTCACGGCCTCATCGACGCTGTTGTCGATCACCTCGTGCGCCAGATGATTGGGCCGGGTGGTGTCGGTGTACATGCCCGGCCGCCGCCGTACGGGATCCAGACCGCTCAATACCTCGATGTCGGAGGCTGTATAAGACGATGCCATCAGTTACCTCGTTGAACGCGGCGGAGTTTAGCATGCTGAACCGCGACGCAATGGCTGGCACCGCCTGCGCGATTCCGCTATCTTCGACGCATGGGAATCGCCAACCAGCAAAATATGACCCGCACCATTCCCGTACTGCCGCAACCCTACGGGATTCGCGTGCGGCTGCGTCCCGGCGATCCGTTCGCCAAGCTCGTCGGCGCCGATTGGCAAAAGACGCATTGGTTCTTCACCGCCGCCGAGCGCGATCGGACGCTCGAGGACATGTCGCGCAAGCACGAATATTCGCGCATTGGCGATCAACCGGCCCTGGTCTTTGAAAAGGTCGAGAATCTCGGCGAGAGCCGCAGTTTCTAGCGCGCAGCGCTCATGCTCCGACTCCGAACCTTCAACTGCGGGGTCGCTTCGACCCCGTAGATTCGGCGCGTAGCGCCTAGAAAGTCCTGCCGAGGAACAAGTAATAGGCGCTGTGTCCGGCCGTATCGTAGCCGGAGCCCAAGTACACCGGACCTAAGAACGTATCAAACGCCAGAAACAAGGACGCGTCCTTGTGCGTCGAACCGAAACTCATATCGCCGCGCGTCTGCCAGGTGTTGCCCATCTCCAGCGACATGCCGAGATAGGCAGGAAATTCAAAAAACCCCTCGCCGCCGCGGCTGATCCTGCGAAAATAGATGGCGCGCGCAATGGCGTAGTCCGGACCGTACAGGGAACTGGGCGCAAGTCCCGATAAATTGAAAAATCCGCCCAACGAAAACAATTCGGGCACATCCGTCGCTTTGATGGTGCCGCCCACCACGCTGCCCGCCGACGCCCAGAGCAACAAAGTATTGCGGCCGAGCGAACGGGCCATGAGCCAATCCGCGGACACCTTGTCGTAGGCCGTATCGCCGCCCAAGTCGGTGCGATTGGCGTCCCACTGAAGCGTAAATTGCGAGCCCTCGCGCGGAAAGTGCAGGTTGTCGAGCTGATCGTAGCTGAACTTCACGAATAGCTCGCCATTGTTGTATTGCGACTCCACCAGCGTGGGATCGCCCAAGCGCACCGTCGCCGCGCCATTGGTGCGGTGATAGCCAACGCGGATCTCGCCCCAATTGCCGAGCGTGCGGCCGATGTCGAAAGCGGCTTCCGCCTCGCGATCACGATAGTCCGCCACTTCCACATCATTGGCGTAAAGCTGCAGATCCCGTGCTTCGATGCGCAGGCTGGGCGCAATGAACCATGTGCGCGTCTCATCCAAGGGCTGATAAAACTCGCTAGCGACTTTCGGATCGCTGCCAATCTGCACATCCGTCACCAGCTCGCCGCCAAGCTTGTCGAGTTCGGTCAAGATGAAGCGAGCCGCAGCGTTGTAGCGGCTGTTGCCCTGAAAGTTATCTTCCAAATCCAATCCAAAGCGCACGTAGTTGGGCCCCCAGGACTTGCGCCGCGCGCGTATTTCGAGTCCGGACTCCTCGTCCGCGCCTTCACCCTGATCCACCAGCGCATAATCCAGCGTCTCGAAATTGCCGAGGCCGTACAACTCGGTGATTCGCTCGCCGACCGCATCCACACTCAAGGGCTTGCCCACGAGCGGCTGCATCTCGGCCATGATGGTCTTTTCATAGCGCTTGGATTGTTCATCGACGCGCACGAACTTGATCGCCGGCAGTCCGGGTTCACGCGCGGCGCGGCGCACCAGGTAATCGTTGTACGCCGCATCGCCAACTCGCAGCGCGTCGAGCCTTGAGCGCATGCTGCGCGCGGCATTTTCGCCGGCGGTAATGGTCGGAATCGCCGCGGTGAAGTCGGTGGAACTCGCGGAACCCAAGGGCGGCTCGATCAATATGTCCGCTGCGCCCAATGTGGCGCGCTGGCGGTCCGCGTCCTTGCGCACCAGAATCGCGAGCATTTGATTGGAAATCGACAGGGCCGAATCCAACGCGGCGCGCGACTGCAGAGGAAAGCTCACATCGGAGACAATCAGAATGTCAGCGTGCATTTGCCGCGCCACATCGACGGGCAGATTCTCCGCCAGTCCGCCGTCGACCAGCAACAGACCCTGGGTTTCGACCGGCGCAAACAGTCCCGGCGCGGAAATGCTCGCGCGCATGGCGATCGACAAATCGCCCTTGTCCAGCAATACGGCATTGCCGGTGACAAGATCGGTGGCCACCGCGCGAAATGGCGTCGGCAGCAAGTCGAAGTCGGTGCTGTTGCTGAACGGCAGAGTGAGCTGGCGCAGCGTCTCCTGCAATTTTTGCCCTTGAATGAAGCCCTTCGGCAGGAGAATTTTGCCGTGCTTCAAACCCAGCGGCAGGCGCACGAGAAAATTTCGATCATCCTGCTTGCGCCGGAAGTCCTGGTCGCGGCGCGGCGGCGCATCACGGAACGCCTCCTGCCAATCGACAGAGCGCATGGTGGCGTCAATCTGTGCGGCGGTCATGCCGCTGGCGTACAAACCGCCGACGACGGCACCCATGCTGGTGCCGGCGATGCAGTCGATGGGTATCTTTAATTCTTCAAGAACCTTAAGGACGCCAATGTGCGCCATACCGCGCGCACCGCCGCCGGAGAGCACCAGGCAGATGCGAGGCCGCACCTGCGCGGCGTCCGCTGGCGGGGCGGCGGCCGCGACAGTCGCAGCGGCCGCGTTAGCCCCCGGAAAACTCGCCGCCAGCGCACAGGCCAATCCAAGACGTACCGCGAGCTTCCCCATGAAGGGGAGTTTAGAGGACTACGTCTTACAGGACTACGTCGATACTAGAAGCCGTAAAGGTGTTGCTGACCGGGTCGTACATGCCTCGGGCGACGAACTGAGTCGCCGGCGTCGTGGGAAGATCCGTCACGACCTGCGTCTCCCAGGCGGCAATTGTGTTGAACGACGTGATGGGGTTGGTGGCGGACTCGCTGATGGCACCGGGACCCACACTGAAGAGCGGCGAGAACAGCGGCAGACCCGACGTCGGATCGGGCGCGGCTACCGCAGGAACGATGTTGGGGGTTGCGGTCAAGGTCGTCACGTCGATGATGTCGGCGCCGATGCGCAACTGTGCGCCACTCAACGCGGCATTGGTGAGGTCGATCGTCAAGCCGGTTGGCGTTAGTGTGGCAAAGGGGGCTGTGGTCCCGGTGCCTGTCCAAGTCACCGCCAAGGTAGCGGGAACGCTCGGTGCCGCGAGCACATCCTCTGCAATGAAATCCGGCGGTGCGGTACCGAAAGGAGCGACGTAACCATCGACCCACACGGGCCCGCCCGCTGCGATCGTGGGAAGGGTCAGTGCGCCGGTGTTGACCAGAAAACTTGCCGCGACCGGATCCTGCGCGGCGCTCACGCCATTGCCCGCAAAATCATACACACTCGCCGGATAGTACTGGATCGTCTGTAAATTCATCTGCAGACTTCCCGAAGCCGCAGAGGTCAACGAACCAAACAGCTCGGTCGATTGCAGGCGCACCGAGCCCGTGTTCGTCGTGGATCCGGTGGCATCGACGGTGACCACGCCTGTGGCATCGACAGAATAGATCCCGCGCGCCGTGATGTGCTGGCCGACGGCAACCGAATTGTAATTCAAGGGCCCCAACGTCGAGACACCGTCGGCGGTTACCAGCGTGCCCGGCCCGAGGAGCACAAAGGAGTCCAGGTCTTCATATTGAATTACCTGGGCCGCATTCGCGGTCACCAACCCGCCGCGTACGGTGAGCGTATTGCCGCTGCGTGCGATCACATCGCCTTCGATGCCCTCGGTGTAAAAATCTTCCAAGGTGCTGCCGGCGATGACATACACAGAATGAAAGATACCGGCGTTCACGCCGGGAGCGGGCGTCGTCGTCGGTTCGAATGTGCAGAAGGCCGCCGTTTCCGTCGATCCGGCCGACGCTTGCGACAATACGTTGAGGCCCTCCGCGCCGACATACGTGATGCCGCCGTAGGTATAAACGGTATTCGCATCATTGAACATCGTGTCTATGCCTAGGCTGTTCACTTCGTCGTAGAACGGCCGCACCACGACGGTGTAGGTGCCCGTAGTGAGGCTCGAATTGATCAGCGGACCTCGCACTCGAATCAGCTTGCTGTCGGCCGCCGTGGTGGCGACCGACATGAAGGGCGTGACCGTCAGGGTCGGCGGGCTGGTGGTGAAATTGATCTGATTTGACGCCGTCACGTCGTAATTGAAAGCGAGACGCAGGGCGTTGCTCGTCACCAGGGTGGGCTGCAGGATCAGCTGGTTGGCAGGATCCAGAGTCACGGTCACCGCGATCGTGGTCGGAACATTTCCATCGGGATCGACAACCGTTACTTTCACCGGCGCCCCGTCCACCAGGACGGAAATTTGTGCACTCGTGTAGTCCAACGTGATGATGGCGGAGGTATAGGTATCGACCGGCAGACTCGCCGTTGCCCAGAGCTCGGACAAATTGGTGAGTTTGGTGAAATCGACGGTCTCCGGCACTGCGATTGCCGAGACGGAACCATTGTTTACGCCAACCAGAACCACCGAGTCGATCGTCACCAAGTAAGAGGTGAATTGGTAGGCATCATCGGTGGTGGTCAACGTGGTCCACGCCACGCCGAAGCCGCTGTCCAAATTGTTGCGATGACAGCCGGACGCAATCAATCCAAAGGCGCAAGCGCAGAGCAGCGCGGCCAGCCGATTGGCGGCCTTGTTCTTAATCAATGAATGCACTACAGATTCCAATTGTGGGGGGGGTAGGGGTTAAGGCTGCGTAGAATAAAGGCTTTCGAGACCTTACGCGCAGCAAAGTTCCATTTTGCGCTGCCTAACCGCCCTTGGGCCTCGGCGTTTGTTGGGTAATGCAGTGAATATTGCCCCCTCCCAACAGCACTTCACGGGTCGGGATGCCGACCACGGCGCGGGTTGGAAACAATCGTTTAAGGGTGCGCATCGCCGCGGCGTCGCGGCGCTTCTCGTATAAGGGCATGACGACGCACTTGTTGGCGATGTAGAAATTGACGTACGAGGCGGCCAGCCGGTCGCCCGCCCGGCGCGGATGGCTGCCGGCTTGAGGATCGATGCCCGCGGCCTCCTCGGCGCTCATGAACAGGGGCCCGGGCTGATGAATTCTATGAATTTCCAAGCGGCGGCCGCGCGCATCCGTGGCATGACGCAGGCGTTGATAGGCATCCTGGGAAATGTCGAACTGCGGATCGGAGCGATCATCCGTCCAAGTAAGAGCCACGTGCCCTGGGCTCGTAAAGCACGCGAGTTCATCAATATGACCGCCGGTCTCGTCAAGATAGACGCCTTTGTCCAGCCAGATCACCTTGGTCACGGACAAGTATTGGCGCAGCTGCTCTTCTATATCGTCGCGCGTCAAATGCGGATTGCGATTCGGATTGAGCAGACATTCTTCCGTGGTCAGGCACGTGCCCTGTCCGTCCACGTGAATTGCGCCGCCCTCCATCACCAGGGTCGTCGTGTAGCGATCGGCGCCCTCCATCTCCAATACCTTTTGCGCAACCTGATCGTCCCGGTCCCAAGGAAAATACAATCCTCCTTGCAGACCTCCCCAGGCATTGAAAGTCCAATCGACGCCGCGGCGGCGCCCCTTCTCATCGACGACGAAAGTTGGGCCGCAGTCGCGCATCCACGCATCGTTGCTGCTCATCTCGACGACGCGCACATGGCGCGGCAAGCGCGCGCGCGCGTTCTGAAACTGCGCCGCCGAGACACCAACGGTCACCGCCTCACTGCCGGCGATCGCAGTGGCGACCGCGGCGAAGGCTGCCTGCGCGGGCTTCGCGCCCAGGCGCCAATTGTCCGATCGTTCCGGCCATAGCATCCAAGTTCCAGAATGCCGCTCGAATTCCGCCGGCATTCGAAAGCCGTCTTTTGCAGGTGTTGATTTCAGGTTGCGCAATGCTCGTCTCCGGTCGCGCATGCTAGCATTGCGGCTGCATTTACAGGAGCTCAAGGAATGTCAGACGCCAAACCGGTCACCCTCAAAATCCCCGCCGGGGGCGAGAAAATCAGTATCACGAACGGCACATTGCACGTGCCCGACCAACCCATTATTCCGTTCATCGAAGGCGATGGAACCGGCCGCGACATTTGGCGCGCGAGCGTGCGGGTGTTCGATGCTGCGGTGAAAAAGGCCTACGGGGGCAAGCGCAAAATTCACTGGATGGAGGTGTTCGCCGGAGAAAAAGCCAATAAGGCGTACAACACGTGGCTGCCCGAGGAAACCGTCACGGCCTGCCGCGATTACTTGGTCTCGATCAAGGGGCCGCTCACCACACCGGTCGGCGGCGGAATTCGTTCGCTGAACGTGGCATTGCGGCAGCTGCTGGATCTTTATGTGTGCCTGCGGCCGGTGCGCTGGTTCAAAGGTGTGCCCTCTCCGGTGAAGACGCCGGAAAAGGTCGACATGGTTATTTTCCGTGAAAACACCGAGGACATCTACGCGGGTATCGAGTTCGAGCAAGGTTCGGCGGAGTGCAAGAAATTTCTCGACCTATTCAAGCAAAATTTTCCGAAGCAATACGCCAAGATCCGTTTCCCGGACACCTCAGGTATTGGCCTGAAGCCTGCCTCCAAGGAAGGCACCGAACGGCTGTTCCGCGCGGCGATGAAGTACGCGATCGACAATAAACGCAAGAGCGTGACGATCGTGCACAAGGGCAACATCATGAAATTCACCGAAGGTGCGTTTCGCGGTTGGTCGTACAGCCTTGCCGAGCGAGAATTTCCGAATCAGGTATTTACCTGGGAGCAATGGGAGCGCATCAAGTCAGCCAACGACGAGAAGGAAGCGAACGCGCAGATGGATGCGGCCAAAAAAGCCGGCAAGGTCATCGTCAAGGATGCGATCGCCGACATCACCTTGCAGCAAGTACTCACCCGTCCGGATGAGTTCGATGTCGTCGCCACCATGAATCTCAACGGCGATTATCTGTCTGACGCCCTCGCAGCTCAGGTCGGCGGCATCGGCATCGCGCCGGGCGGCAACATCAACTACCTCACCGGCCACGCCGTATTCGAAGCCACGCATGGCACGGCGCCGAAGTACGCGGATCTCGACAAGGTCAATCCTGGATCCGTTATTTTGTCCGGCGAAATGATGTTCAGATATATGGGCTGGCTCGAGGCCGCGGACGCGATCATCAACGCCATGGATAAGTCCATTGCGCAAAAGACCGTTACTTACGATTTCGCACGCTTGATGCCCGGGGCAACCGAGGTCAAGTGCAGCGAATTCGGCGATATCCTGATTCGAAATCTCTAGCGGGATCAGCGCGCGGCGGCCGCGACTTGTCGCGGTGCCGCTTGAACCTGGGAACGCTGCTTCGAGACATCGAATGCCGCAATCCGGTAGGCTTCGGTCATGGTGGGGAAATTGAATATCTGCTCGGTGAAGAAATCGGCCGTGGCGCCGGTGGCAATCGCCGCTTGGCCTAAATGCACGAGTTCCGTCGCGCCCTCGCCCAAGACTTGAACGCCCAGAACCCGCGCGCTGCCGCGCTCGCATAGCAGCGTGAGAAACCCCGCGGGCTCGCCCACGATATGCGCGCGGGCGACTTCACTGAAATCGGCGCGGCCGACGATGAGGTCGATTTTCTTGGCGGCCGCCTCGCTCTGCGACAGACCGACGCAGGCAATCTCGGGGATGGTGTAGACACCGGTCGGCACCAAACTCGTCAGCGCAGGCGGCGGCAGGCCGAGTGCGGCCAGAGCCGCGCGCCGGCCTTGATCGGCCGCGGCGCACGCCAGCGCGGGCGGTCCGATGGCATCGCCGGCGGCGAAAATCCCGGGAATATTCGTTTCAAAGCGCTCGTTCACCTGCACCGTGCCACGCGAGCTTACGCTTACGCCGAGGCGATCGAGGCCAATGCCGTCGAGATTGGCAACGCGGCCAAACGCCGCAAACACGATGTCCGATGTCAGGGTTGCGCCCCCGCTCACCTGAACTTCGACTTGCGAGAATCCGTCGAAGCGTGCGCCGCTGACTTCGGAGCCTCCGCAATACTCGCCGCCCATGGCGCGAAATGCCGCGAGAAATCCGCTGCGCAGCGCAGGGTCGAGAAACCCCAGGGGCTCCGCGGCCTTATCCAGCATCGTGACCGTGCAACCCAGCGCGGCGAAGATGGAAGCATATTCACAGGCAATGACGCCGCTGCCCAACACCAGCATGGAGCGAGGAATGTACGGCAGGCTCAAAACGGAGTCGCTGTCGACAACGTGCTCGTGGTCCACTTCGATGGCCGGCACATGACGCGGCCTCGACCCGGTTGCGAGCACCACGCGCGGCGCGCGCAGAACGCGGCGCGAGCCGTCCAAATGCAAAACCTCGATGCGATGCGCGTCCAAGAAAGTACCTTTGCCGCGAACCAATTCGACGCCGTTGCGCTTGAGCTGCGCCAGCAGATACTTGTCCTGCGCGGCAATCACCGCATCGACGCCGTGCAACAGAGCCGACAGCGGCGCATCGCCGCGCAGCTCGACCGCCAATGACGTTGCACTGCCCTGCATGCGCCGATAGCGCAACGCCTGTTCGCGCAGCGCCTTGCTCGGGATGGTGCCGGAAAGCAGACAGGAACCGCCCACCTGCGGCTCGCGCTCAATGATGCAGGCGCGGAAACCGGCTTTCGCCGCCTGAATTGCGGCCTTCTGTCCGGCCGGGCCAGACCCCAGGCAGATGAGGTCGAAGTCTTGGACGTGCATCTACATGCCCGCCAAGGTGCGGACTTGTTCGCGTTTCGCCAGCATCGCGCGCCGATCGTCAGGAAAGACGCCCAGCTGCTCGAACACCGGGCTCTCGAGCACCAACTCCTCATCCAGCAGCTGCGGATACATGGTGTGAGTGGCAAGCAGGTGCGCAGCGTTTACGGTCCCGGCCAGATCGCTATGACTGGAGTTGCCGTAATCGCGCCAATCGCTCGCGGCGTCCTGCACGTCGTCCGGTAATCGCCAGCTGCTCATGAGCAGCCGGCCGAAGCGCGGCTCGAATTCAACCACCAGGTCGGCGAAGGTCTTGGCGTCCATCACCGTGCGCTGTCGGCTCTCGAATCCGGAAAGAATCTTCAGCGCCAAGGCGGCGCCGGTGCGATGCATGAGCGCGGCGAGAAATGCGCTTTCCACATGCTTGCGCCGCTCGCGCGCGATTTCCTTCGCCCATAGTCCCGCCAACCAGGCCTCGCGCCACAGTTCCTCGGACTCCGGTTCATGACCGGGGGCGGTGAATATTTCGCCGCGTAGCATCACCGCCATCGCGATGTTGCGCACTTCGGCGACCCCAAGCCATGACACCGCTTGCTGCAGTGAGACGATGGGAGCGCGCGGCCGCAGGACAGGAGAATTCGCGACTCGCATGATTTCACCCGCCAACGCAGGATCCGACTGGATCAGCCGCGCCAGTTGCGCAGCGTCCGTCGCGTTCTGCGCCGTCAGCTCCGCGAGCTGCGCGCAGACGCGCGGCATGGGCGCGATGTGCTGCGGGCTTGCCAGCGACTCGGTGAGATATTCTTTGGCCGCTTGCGAATGCAGCGCGGTGAGGACAACCGGGGATTGAAGACTCACTTCTTGGCACCTGTCACGACGTTCTTGTCGACCTCCATAGATCGGCATTCGCGCGCGATGCTTGAGTCAATCCGGGATTATGTTAAAAACTTATGTTAAATCCATAGGTTACCCAAACGCTCGATCCAAGGCTTGGGCCAGGTCGGCCTTCAAGTCGCCCTCATCCTCGAGACCAATCGACAGCCGCACCGTGCCCTTCCCCACCAACGACTGGGCCCGCTGCTCTGCCGTGTAGTCGCCGCCGTGCAAGAGCTGCGGCGGCATGACCAAGGATTCGGTGGAACCGACACTCGCTGCGATTGAAAACAATTCCAGGGATTCAGCAAAGCACGCGCCTTCCGTGTAACCGCCGTCCAGCTCGATGCTCACGATGGTTCCAAAGTCCTTCATTTGTTTTCGCGCCAGGGCATGTTGCGGGTGGCTCTTGAGGCCGGGGTAGTGCACGCGTTTCACACGGGGATGCTGCTGTAGATACTCGGCCAGCAGAATCGCGCTGGCGCATTGCCGTTCGTAGCGTAAGAAATAGGTGCGCATGCCGCGCTGGATCAAGAAGGCGGCATGCGGGTCGAGCGCGGGACCCATCGGCCCGATGTCCTTGCGCATGGCGGCGATGAGCTCGCGGCGCGCGATGATCGCGCCGCCCATGACATCGCCGTGGCCGGAGGCATACTTGGTCAAGCTATGCAGGTAGACATCGATGTCGTAGGCGCCGTGGTTGTGAAAGCCGGCGAAGGTGTTGTCGAGCACGGTCAAGGCGCCGGCCGCTCTGGCATGCCAGGTCAGGTGTTCTATGTCGGCGATCTTGGTGACCGGATTCGTGGGACTTTCGAAGATCACCAATCGCGTGGGTTTCTCCTTGAACAGCTGCTCGATACCGGCCAAATCTTCGATGGAGAGCATGGTGTGGGTCACCGCGAACTTGGCGAGCAGGCGCTGCACTATGTAGCGCGTCGGAGCATAGGACTCGACGAACAACAGTATGTGGTCGCCCGCCTTGCACAGGGCCAGAAGGCTGGCGGCGATCGTCGCCACGCCCGAGCCAGTCAGCAGACAATCATCCCTGCCCTGCAGCTCGCTCAGCAAGCGCTGCAGCTGCGTGAGCGTTGGATTGGCGTTGCGTGAGTAGAAGAATCCCTCGCGCTCGCCGCGCTGATAGCGCAGCGTTTCATTCGTATCGTCGAAGGAAAATTTCACCGACTGATAAATGGGCGCTACCAGCGGCCGATTGTCCTGCGCAACGGCGACGGTCGGCGGATGGTTCACCAAAGTGGTATTTTTCATCACCGCTACGATAGTCGATCCATCCGGTTTAGGAAACGGGATGGCGAAGCCTCAATGCTTACGGCGAAAGATATCTATCCAGTTCCGCGTTGATCCGGACCGCTGAATCGAACAGCGGTTCGGCGTCTTGCGCGGCAAGTCCTAGATCGCGATAGCCCGGATCCTGCACGAGCAACTCGCGCGTCAGCATGCAAGGCTCGTGCAAGGTGAAATCCGCAAGCTTGTGTGCAACATTGATCACATTGCTCTCCCATCTAACCGCGCCGGCCGCGGTGTAGCTGTCCCAACGAGCAACCACAGCGGGCACGGGCGCAGGCAACGCCCAGGCGTAGATGACCCGCGTCCCGACCTCGCGTTGGAAAATGTCGATCAGGCAATCGTACTCATTGCCGGCGAGATGCTGACCAGCGCGCTCTGCGACCTCATGGATAACGCCCAAGACGACCGCCCTGCCGATGTTGTGCAGCAATCCACACAGGTAGCATAGGCCCGTTTCCCGGCCCTGCATGGCGCTTAACTGGCGTGCCCACAACGCGCTTGCCAAGGAGTGACGCCACAGCCGGCGTGCCTTGCGGTGCTGGCCCTCGACATGCAGAATTTTTCCTTGCAACGCCAGGGTAAATGCGATGTTCGCGACATCATCGAGCCCCAGCCACGCGATCGCATGCTGCAGCGATGTAATCGGCATGGATGGCCGTTTCGCGGCCGACGAAGCAATGCTTAACACGTACTTGGCCAGCTTGGGATCGGAGTGGACGATGTCCGCCAAGAGATGCGCGTTGCCGGAATTTTTGGTGCCGCTGTGCACAATCCTGACCGCGACGGTCGGCAGAGTCGGAATCACCATTCTATTGCGCGCAATGTGCTCCTCGACCAAGCCGCGTACGGCCTCGAGGTTGTCGAGTTCTCGCTGCGATTTCGTTGCTAGCTGCGGCACTCTCTAAGTAACGGCAAGCGAAACAACGACTTGAGGCGCCGGCAGCGTGCCCTAACGCACATCTTCAGCGGAAAAATGCGTAAACTCGAATCCATATGAACGCCGTCGCCGACGACGCCGCGCGATTTCCCTCGGAAAAAGAGCCGGAATCGCGTCTGCGCGAAATTCCGTACAACTACACCTCGCTGGCTGACCGCGAGATCGTGATCCGTCTACTCGGCGAACCCGCTTGGGAGGTCCTGGACGGACTGCGCAGCGAGCGGCGCACCGGCCGATCGGCACGCATGCTGTACGAGGTCTTGGGCGACATGTGGGTGGTGGAACGCAACCCCTACCTGCAGGACGATTTGCTCGACAATCCCAAGCGTCGAGGCCAACTCATCGCAGCGATGCATCATCGTCTGGGCGAGGTGGAAAAGAGACGCGACGACGCCGACGCGGCACGCGATGCCAAGGTCGGAGAGTTACTGCGCGCCGCGGCGCAGGCGGTGCAGCGATTCGAGCGCCAGTTTGCCGATTTCGCGGTCAAACGTAAGCGTGCGCAGCGGCTATTGTCCAAGCACACACGCCCCGACAATGTGCGCTTCGACGCCTTCTCGCGGGTATCACATGTCACGGATGCAACCGACTGGCGCGTGGAGTTGCCGTTCTTGGTGCTGATGCCGGACAGCGAAGCGGAGATTCCCGCGCTGGTGCGCGATTGCATCGAATTGGGGCTGAGCATCATTCCGCGAGGCGGCGGCACCGGCTATACCGGCGGGGTAGTGCCGTTGACGCCCTGGTCGGCGGTCATCAACACCGAAAAGCTCGAGACCTTGGGATCGGTGGAGACATTGACGCTGCCGGGCAACGCCAAGGCCACGGCGAGCATTTTCTCCGCCGCCGGCGTCGTCACTAAACGCGTGAGCGAGGCAGCGGAACGCGCCGGCTTCGTATTCGCGGTCGACCCAACCTCCGCGGATGCGTCCTGCGTCGGCGGCAACATCGCCATGAACGCCGGCGGCAAGAAGGCGGTGTTGTGGGGAACAGCCGTCGACAACCTGGCGTGGTGGCGCATGGTCGATGCGCAAGGCAACTGGCTCGAAGTGACGCGCCTCAATCACAATCTGGGCAAAATTCACGATGCGGCCGTCGCGAGCTTCGAGTTGGTGTGGAAAGACGGCACCCAGGCGGCGGATGAGGCCGAAGTACTGCGAAGCGAGCGCCTCGACATCGACGGCACCAAGTTTCGCAAGATTGGACTGGGCAAAGACGTCACTGACAAATTCCTCGGCGGCCTGCCCGGCGTGCAGAAGGAGGGCTGCGACGGATTAATCACCGCCGCGCGCTGGATTTTGCATCGCATGCCGACCTATACGCGCACGGTGTGCCTGGAATTCTTTGGCCAGGCGCGCGAGGCGATCCCGAGCATCATGGAGATTGGCAGCTATCTCGAAACGAGTGCCAAACTCAGCGGAACGCAGCTTGCAGGCCTCGAGCATCTGGACGAACGCTATTTGCGAGCGGTCGGCTACAGCACCAAGTCCAAGCGCGGCGCATTGCCAAAAATGGTGTTGTTGGGCGACATCGTCGGCGAGGATGCAGACGCGGTGGCGGCGGCCACCTCGCAGGTGGTGCGCCTGGCAAATGCCCGCTCCGGCGAAGGATTCATCGCGGTAAGCCCCGAGGCGCGGAAAAAATTCTGGCTGGATCGCGCCAAAACCGCGGCCATCGCCAAGCATACCAACGCCTTCAAGATCAATGAGGATGTGGTCATCCCGCTCGAACGCTTAGGCGAGTACACGGACGCCATCGAGCGCATCAATATCGAGCTGTCGATCCGCAACAAGCTGGATCTCCTGGCCGCGCTCGAGGATTATCTTTCCTTGAGTGCAAGTCCGAGCGCGGCGGCGGATGCCGATTCGACCCGTCAAGCCGAGGCGCTGGATCTCCTGGCACGCGTGCGCCTGCGCTGGCAGTACCTGCTTGCAAACATGGACGATGCTGAGGGCGAGGCCGGCAGACTTTTTGACCGGCTGCAAGATCGCAGCGTACGGGTCAGCTGGAAAACCGAAGTGCGAAGCGCCCTGGCGCGGATCTTTGTCGGCAGCGCATTCGCCCCGGTGCTGGCCGAGTGCGATGCCATTCACAAACGCGTTCTCCAAGGCCGGGTGTTCATCGCGCTGCACATGCACGCGGGCGATGGCAATGTGCACACCAACATTCCGGTCAATTCGGACAATTACGCCATGCTGCACACGGCGAATCGCGCCGTGGCGAAGATCATGCGGATCGCGCGCGGGCTCAACGGCGTGATTTCCGGAGAGCACGGCATCGGCATCACCAAGCTTGAATACCTTACCGAAGATGAACTGGCTCCATTCCGCAGCTATAAGCAGCGCATCGACCCTCAAGATCATTTCAACAAGCACAAATTGATGCCGCAGAGCGATTTGCGCCGCGCCTACACGCCGAGCTTCGGCTTGCTCGGGCATGAATCCTTGATAATGCAGCAATCCGACATCAGCAGCATTTCCGATGCCATCAAGGATTGCCTGCGCTGCGGCAAATGCAAACCGGTTTGTGCCACGCACGTGCCGCGCGCCAATCTGCTGTATTCGCCGCGCGATAAGATTCTTGCGACCTCGCTGCTGATCGAGGCCTTCCTCTATGAGGAGCAGACCCGCCGCGGTGTGTCGATCCAGCATTGGGATGAATTGTCCGATGTCGCGGATCACTGCACGGTCTGCCATAAATGCGAAACGCCCTGCCCGGTCGGCATCGACTTCGGCGACGTCTCCATGGGCATGCGCGATCTATTGCGGCGCATGAACAAGAAGCGCTTCAATCTCGGCACGGCCGCCTCAATGTTCTTCCTGAACGCCACCAATCCTCAGACGATCAAAGTGACCCGCAAAATCATGATCGACTGGGGCTACAAGATGCAGCGGTTGGGTAATCAAGCGCTCAATACCTTTGCGAAAGCTCAGACCCGGCATCCGCCGGCCACGACCGGCAAGGCTCCGATCAAGGAGCAGGTCATTCACTTCGTCAACAAGCGGATGCCCGGCGGCTTGCCGAAACGAACCGCCCGCGCGCTTCTCGACATCGAGGATCGCAACTACGTGCCCATCATCCGGGATCCCGCCAGGGTAAGCAGCGACTCCGAAGCCGTGTTTTACTTCCCGGGCTGCGGCTCTGAGCGCCTGTTCTCCCAGGTGGGCCTCGCGACCCAGGCCATGCTGTGGCATGTGGGCGTGCAGACCGTACTGCCTCCCGGGTATCTGTGCTGCGGGTATCCGCAGCGCGGCGCCGGCGAGTTCGACAAGGCAGAAAAGATCATCACCGAGAATCGCGTGCTGTTCCACCGGGTTGCCAATACTCTGAATTATTTAGACATCAAAACGGTGGTGGTCAGTTGCGGGACCTGTTTTGATCAACTGCAGGGATACGAGTTCGACAGCATATTTCCCGGCTCGAAGATCATGGATATCCATGAATACTTGCTGGAGAAGGGAGTGCGCCTGGAAAATGTCACCGGCACGCGCTACATGTATCATGACCCCTGCCATTCGCCGATGAAGAAGTACGACCCCTTGACCGTGGTGAACTCTCTAATGAACAGCGAGCGTAACGGAACCATCGCCAAGAACGATCGATGCTGCGGCGAATCCGGAACCCTGGCGGTCACACGGCCGGATGTTTCGACCCAGGTGCGATTCCGCAAGGAACAAGAAGTGCGCATCGGCGTGGATGAAATCCGCGCCGGCGGTCATCGCGGCGAGGTGAAAATATTGACCTCATGCCCCTCCTGTCTACAGGGGCTGAAGCGCTTCAATGACGACGCGGACATGGACGCCGATTACATCGTGGTTGAAATTGCCAAACATTTGCTCGGCCCCGACTGGCTGCCGCAATACGTGCAGCGCGCCAACGCCGGCGGCATCGAACGAGTGCTGGTCTAGCATGACAACAGCGCCCGAAGTTTGCGATGTGGCGGTGATCGGCGGCGGTCCCGCCGGAAGCACCGCGGCCACCTTGCTGGCGAGGCGCGGCTACAAGGTCATTGCGCTCGAGAAGGCCCGCCATCCGCGATTTCACATCGGCGAATCGCTGCTGCCGATGAATCTGCCGATCTTCGAACGCTTAGGCGTGCTCGAGAAGGTGCGGGCACTCGGCGTTCACAAGCGCGGCGCGGATTTCCAGGCGGACAACGATCGCGGCTACAGCACGTTCGCATTCTCGCGAGCCATCGGCGACAGTCCGCCGCACTCCTACCAGGTATGGCGTCAGGACTTCGACAAGATGCTCTACGACCATGCGCGCGAAAGCGGCGCTGATGCCCGTGAGGGACAGGAGGTCATAAAAGTCGAGCAGAAAAATCCGCGCGAATCCCTGCTCGACGTGCAAGCCGATGATGGTCGCAACTACAGCATCCAGGCGCGCTACCTCATCGATGCGAGCGGTCGTGATGCGTTGGTCGCTTCGAAAAACAAATTGCGCCGCAAGAATACCCAGCATCAAAGCGCCGCCATATTCAGCCATTTTCGCGGCGCCGAGCACCGGCCGGGAGAGGACGCCGGCAACATCAGCATTTATCGTTTCGATCACGGCTGGATGTGGATGATACCGCTGCCCGACGGCATGATGAGTATCGGCGCGGTGTGCCGGCCGGAATACTTGAAACAGCGCAAGGGACACACCGCGGAATTCCTGCTCGAGACGCTGAATAAAAACGCGGACCTCAAGCGCCGCATTGAACATGCTGAGCTGGCCGGGGAAGTGCGCGTTTCCGGCAATTACTCCTACGATTCGGCGCGGCTGGGTGGACCGGGCTGGATCCTGGTGGGCGATGCGTTCGCGTTTCTCGACCCTGTGTTTTCTTCGGGCGTTTTTCTTGCCATGAGCGGCGCCGAGCAAGCGGCGGCCGTGGTCGATGAGGCCCTGCGCACCCCTAAGCGCGAGAACACGCTCATTCGCAAGCTGGAAAAACGGCTGCGAGCCGGCATGGATCGCTTTTCATTCTTCATCTATCGATTCAATGGGCCGGTGATGACGCAGATGTTCGGCCAACCGCGCAATAGCTGGCAGCTCGAGCAAGCCGTCATTTCCATGCTCGCCGGCGACCTATTTGATTCGCCCAAAGTGTTGCGGCGCCTGCGGCTGTTCAAGCTGGTGTACGCCATCGCCGTCCTGCGCGACTTTAGACGCTGGCGAGCCGAGAACAAATACCGGCTGGCTCAGGCTCGCGCCGAATTCACCGGCGCCGACACACCTTAAGGGCGACGCACCTCGAGGATATCGCCCGATCGGCAACACGGCTTAATCGAGTAGAATTTTGCTCTTGGCGTCCCCGTCGCCCTCGACATCGGTCACTCTGCCGCTGTCATCGAATCTGACGCGAAACTCCTGGAAGCTGCTGAGCCAGAAGCGCCAAGTCTTGTCCTCGATATTGTGATTCTCACTGCTCACCGGATATCCGACCGACATCATGACTTGTTCACGAGTCATGCCGAGCACGATTTGAGCGTGGGCGATGGCATCCTGTATTTTCTTGGGATACGTGGCAATTTTGGCGGCCGGATCGTCGGCGACTACATAGCGCTTCGCGAATACGTCGAGCGCGAGGTCGCGGCTGTAATCATTACCGATTGCCTGGCTCTTGCCGTTGATGTCCACCTTCACTCGATAGTGGCCGTAGCCCGTCACTTTGATCGGCGTGCCCACCGGAATTATTTTCTTGCCGTTCTCGTCGTAGTTGATGTCGCTGATCCACGATCCGTCGCTGCGCATGTTGCAGCACAGAAAGCCCGCGGGCTTGTCCTCTGCGACGCTGAAACCACCCGCGCTTATGCCAATGGCAAAGATCAATAGTTGCAGTGTGCGCGCCACGATGTTTCTCCCTGTTCTTTTTTGAAGATAACGAACCCCGGCTATTCTAAGGAATGGGGCGGACCCTGGCTACTTAAGGAGCCTTATCGAGCCGCGCCCTGCGCGCCATCCATAGGCTCACGCCGATGATCATGGTGCTCACGACACCCAGAGTGAGAGTTGCAAGGACGTTGATCTCGGGGCTGACGCCGAGGCGAACCTTTGAAAACACCACCATGGGCAAGGTGCTGCTGCCGGGACCTGAGGTAAAACTTGAGATTACCAGGTCATCCCAAGACAGCGTGAAGGCGAGCAGCCAACCGGACAGAATGGCCGGAAAAATAATCGGCAAGGTGATGACGAAGAACACCTTCACGGGCCGGGCACCTAAGTCCATGGCCGCTTCCTCGAGCGCGGTATCGAATGTCGCGAGACGGGAATTGACGATGACCGTCACATAAGCCATGGAAAAGGTCATGTGGGCGATGGTCATGGTGGTGACCCCGCGCCCTGCCGGCCATCCGATGAGCTGCTCCAATGCCACGAACAACAGCAGCAGCGACAGTCCCGTGATCACCTCGGGCATGACCAGAGGCGCGGTGGTCATCGCGTTCAAGGTGAATCGGCCGCGGAATTGGCGGAAGCGGGCCAATCCGAAACCGGCGAGCGTGCCCAAGATCACAGAGCCTGAGGCATTGATCACCGCGACCTTCAAAGAAATCCACGCCGCGTCGAGGATCTCCTCGTTGTTCAGCAGCGAGTAGTACCACTTGAGGGTCGGGGAATTGGCGCTGTCCCAAACGGTTACGAGCTTGGAAGCGTTGAAGGAGAACACCACCATGGACAAGATCGGGATATAGAGAAACGCGAATCCAATTCCGATGCAGGTCAGGATGAAATACGAGCTGCGATAATTCATCGGTCGCCTGCCGTCTCGCGCGCCTGTACGCTCTGGTACCACATCATGAAGGGCACCAAGAGAATCAGCAGCAGAATTGCGACCGCACTGGCCACCGGCCATGCGCGGTTCGAGAAAAACTCATCCCACAAGACCCGACCTATCATCAATGCATTCGGGCCGCCGAGCAGCGCCGGGATCACGAATTCGCCCACGGCGGGTATGAACACCAGCATGGAGCCGGCCAAGATGCCATTGCGCGACAGGGGCAGCGTGATCTTGTAGAACGCCTGCCATGGACGGCAGCCCAAATCCTCGGCCGCCTCGAGCAGCTGCCAGTCCATCTTTTCCAGATTGGCATAGAGCGGCAGGATCAGAAACGGCAGATAGGAATAGACGATGCCGACGTACATCGCGAAGGGCGTGTACAGCATCGTCAACGGCTCATGAATGATCCCGAGTGACATCAGCACGTTGTTGATCACGCCATTGGCCTTGAGCAACCCGATCCAGGCATAAACCCGCAGCAACAACGAGGTCCAAAAGGGCAGAATCACCAGCAGCAGCAGCACGTTGCGCAGCGAAGGTTTGGCGCGCGCGATGCCATAGGCCATGGGATAGCCAATAACTAGACACATGAGCGTCGAGAGGAATGCCACTTTCAGCGAGTTCGCAAAGGCATGCAAATACAAAGAATCGGTGAACAAGAAGGCGTAGTTGTTGAAGTTGACTTTGATCGCGAGCGAGTTGTTGCCCACCCACTCCAGCAGCGGCTTGTAAGGCGGAATCGCCAGATCGACGTCCGAAAAAGAAATCTTCAGGACGATGACAAAGGGCACGACGAAGAACAGCACCAGCCAGAGATAAGGCAGCGCGACCACGAGGCCGCGGCCGGTGATACCGACCCGCCTAAGACGCCCGCTTAGCGTCGCGGAACTAACGAGTCACCACCACCGGGCTGGTCGCATCCCAGGAAAGATACACTTGCTGATCCCAACTGATTGCTTCCGCATGCCGCGAAGTATTGGGCTGCGTGACGCGAACGACCTTGTCGGTCGGCAACTTGACCAAGTAGATCGACAAGTCCCCGAGATAGGCAATGTCTTGCACCGTGCCGCGCACGAGATTGTCGGTGCTGCCCTCGGGTGCCACGGTCGACATGAATATTTTTTCCGGCCGGACGGCCACCCAGACGACCGCTTCGGGCGGCGCGCTGATCCCGTGGCTGACATAAATTGTGCCGCCGAGCTCGGGCGAGGCGATTCGTACATAGTTTGGCTCATCCTCGATGAGCTTGCCCTCGAACATGTTCACCGAGCCGACGAAATCAGCCACGAATTTCGAGCTCGGGAATTCGTAAATTTCGGACGGCGTACCCGCCTGGACTATTTCGCCGTGATTCATCACGCCAATGCGGCTCGCCAGGGTCATCGCCTCTTCTTGATCATGAGTCACGACAATGAACGTCACCCCAAGCTTGTCCTGCAGGCTGATCAATTCGAATTGAGTGTGTTCGCGCAGTTTCTTATCGAGTGCGCCCAAGGGTTCATCCAGCAGCAACAGTTTAGGGCGCTTCACCAGCGATCGGGCCAGCGCGACCCGCTGGCGCTGGCCGCCGGAGAGCTGATGCGGCTTGCGTTTGGCGAAATCGCTCATTTTCACCAGATCGAGCATGGTTGCGACACGCTCTTGGATCTCCTGCTTGGGCAGGCGGTCCTGTTTGAGTCCGAAGGCCACGTTTTGCTCGACATTCATATGCGGGAACAGCGCATAGGATTGGAACATCATGTTCACCGGCCGCTCGTAGGGCGGAATGCCGGTCATGTCCTCGCCGTCGATGAGAATCTTCCCCGAGGTGGGCGTTTCGAATCCGCCCAGCATGCGCAGCAATGTGGTCTTGCCGCATCCCGACGCGCCGAGCAGGCAAAAGATCTCCTTTTGGTAGATCTTCAAGGAAACATCGTTGACCGCCTTGAAATCACCGAAAGATTTGCTGATGCGCTCGACTTCGACGTAGGGCCGCGCGGATGGGTCGTTCCAGGGCTGGGCTTTGACGACGCCTGCCGCGGATGGCACTTATTGACCCGTCTTGAATTTTTGCCAGACGCGGGTAATCGCGCGAGTCTGCTCGGGCGAGTCTGCCAGCTGCAATGCCAATTTCTGGCGCTGGTCCGGCGTCGGGTAAATTCCCGGATCATCTTTCACCGCGGGCAGAACCAGCGGCTGCGATGCGATGTTCGCGTTTGCGTAGCGCTTGAAATTCGAAACTGCCGCGATGACCTGCGGCGTCATCATGTAGTTCATGAATGCATAGGCGCTATCCGGGTCCGGGGCGTCCTTCGGGATCGCAAGCATGTCGAACCACAGTATCGAACCTTCCTTGGGCACCGCATATTTGATGTCGATGCCCTTATTGGCTTCGCGCGCCCGATCGCGAGCCTGCATCACGTCGCCGTTATATGCCACGGAAATACACAGATCGCCGTTCGCGAGCGCTTCGATGTATTCGGACGAGCTGAAATTTCGAATATAGGGTCTGATCTTGAGCAGCACCGCCTCCGCCTGCGCAAGATCATCGGCGCTTTGCGAATTCGGATCCTTACCCATGTAGCTGTACACGGCGCGCAGCATTTCTGCCGGCGAGTCCAGCAAGCTGATGCCGCACTTGGCCACCTTTGCGGCAACGGCCGGATCGAATACCAGACGCCAACTATCCAGCGGGGCATCCGGCATCAACGCCTTGACCATCTTTTCGTTGTAGCCGATGCCATTGCTGCCCCACAAATAGATCACGCCATGGGCATTGCCGGGATCGTTCGAGGCCACCCTGTCCATCAATTGCGGATCCATGTTCTTGAGGTTCGGCAGCTTGGACTTGTCCAGGACCAGATACGCGCCGGCTTTGATCTGCCGCTCGAAGTAGGAAGCCGACGGCACCACGATGTCGAAGCCGCTGCTGCCCGCGAGCAGCTTGGTCTCCAGGGTTTCATTGGTGTCGTAGTAAGCAGGATGCACCTTGATGCCGTACTGCTTCTCGAAATTCGACAGCGTGTCCGCTGCGAGGTAGTCAGACCAAATGTAAAGGTTGAGGACCTTGGCGCCCCCGGCCGAGTTAGCGGCCGGATCGCCGGCGGATTTCCCGCCGCCGCAGCCGCTGGAACCCAACATGCATGCAAGCGCCAGAATCGCCGTCCGACGAACGCTCAACATCCGACGCTTCCCCTTATTTTGTGGTCCGCTAGTTATAGCGCAGCAGCCACATCACCGCCAGACATTGACCGCATCAAGCACTAGACATTGAGCAGCAAGTGCTCGCGTTCCCATGAGCTGATCACCTGGGCAAAGGTTTCGTACTCCGCTTCCTTGACCGCGGTAAACGCGAGTACGAAGCGATCGCCGAACAGGTCCACGAGGGGTTTGGATTCGCGCAGCAGACGCAAAGACTCGGCCAAGGTTCGCGGCAGGGCAATCGCCAGATCGTAAGCGCTGCCGCCGATCGGCTCGGAGGGCTTGAGTTTCTCGATCATTCCGAGATAGCCGCAGGCCAGGGACGCCGCGATGGCGAGGTAAGGATTCGCGTCCGCGCCCCCGACCCGATTCTCCACGCGCCTGGCGTCGGGTCCCGACATGGGCACGCGCAGTCCGGCAGTTCGATTGTCGTAGCCCCAGTGCACGTTGATGGGGGCTGAAGAATAGCGGCTGATGCGCCGGTAGCTGTTCACATTCGGACAGAACAGCGACATCGCGCCGGGCAGATATTTTTGCAAGCCGGCGATGTGGCCGAAGAACAGCTCCGAGGGCGTGCCGTCGGCGTTGCTGAAAATGTTCTTGCGGGTCTTGGAATCGATGATGCTTTGATGCAGATGCATGGCGCTGCCGGGCTCCTTGGCCATCGGCTTTGCCATGAAAGTCGCATACATCTTGTGGCGCAGCGCCGCCTCGCGCGCGGTGCGTTTGAACAGGAAAGCCTGGTCGGCAAGGCTCATGGGATAGCCGTGCAGCAGGTTGATTTCCATTTGCGCCGCGCCGGATTCATGGATCAAGGTGTCGATCTCGATGTCCTGCGCTTCGCAAAACGAGTACATGTCGTCGAACAATGGGTCGAATTCATTGACGGCCGCGATGCTGTAGGCCTGCCGGCCAATTTCCGGACGACCGGAGCGGCCCACCGGCGGCTTCAGCGGATAGTCGGAATCGATGTTCGGCTCGACCAGGAAGAATTCCAATTCCGGGGCCACCACCGGCTCCCAGCCCTGGGCCTCATACAGCTGCAGGATCCGGCGCAGCACATAGCGCGGCGCCATGGTGACAGGACTGCCATCGCCGTAAAAACAATCGTGAATAACCTGCGCGGTCGGCTCGGCCGCCCAGGGCACGACGCGTACCGTCTTCGGATCGGCTTTCAATACGATGTCGATGTCCGATGGATTCATCGCGCTTTGATCTTCCGGATAGTCTCCGGTCACTGTCTGCAGAAAGATCGCTTCCGGCAGGCGCATTCCTTCCTCTTCGGCGAATTTTTCCGCGGGCATCAGCTTGCCGCGTGCAACACCGGCCATGTCCGGGATAATCGCCTCGACTTCTGAAATGCCGTGTTCTCTCAAAAATTGTTGAATCGTGCTCGCCATACATCACCTTGCAGCGTTTGCGCGTTGGCGGCTCGCCGCGCCAAAGGCAGCAAACAACGCGCTAGAAAACGGATCCTGCGCAAATTGCCATTCCGGATGCCATTGCAGCGCCAACGCGAAGGCCGGTGCATCGGCAACGCGAAAAGCCTCGATCACGCCGTCCGTAGCGCGCGCCTCAATGGCTAAGTCAGCGCCCAATTTTTCAACGCCCTGCGAGTGCAAGGAGTTCACCTTCAGGCGCTTGCGGCCGGCGATTTTTTGTAGCTCTCCTCCAGGCTCGAGCAGGACCTCGTGCGCGGGAGCATATTGCACGTCCAGGGGTAAGGATTCATCGTCGCGGTGATCGAGGTTTCCGGGCACCTCGTGCAAGCGCGGGTTAAGCGTGCCGCCGTAGGCGACATTCATCTCCTGAAATCCACGGCAGATCGCGAGCACCGGCAAGCCGGCGGCGACCGCCCGCGGAATCAGCGGAAGCGTCGTAGCATCCCGATTTGGGTCATGTAGTGTCCCCGGCCTGGCAGCCGGTCCTCCGTAGTGTTGCGGTTCCACATTCGACGCGCTGCCCGTGAGCAGCAATCCGTCGCATGCATCCAATAGCGCCGGCAGGTCAATTTCGGACCCCAAAGCGGGTACGAGCACCGGCACCGCGTTCGCGCCCTGCGCCACGGCCTCGATGTACTTCTCGCCGACCATGTGGAAATAGTGTTTTCCATAAAGCCGGCGATCGGCCGGAATTGCAATGAGCGGCAGGCGCGACATGTTTAATATATTAAACGTCCGGATGGACGATCGAACTTGAGAAACGTGACTATTACACCATAAGGGCCCCGCCCCGTCTTAGGTACACACGCAAAAAGAGCTAAGATTTAGGCATTTCCAACACTTAGGCACGTTTTTTGCGGCGCAGCAATGTTGCAATCCGGTGGAAAACGTAGGTAGGCTCACAGGCTCGAAATTCTGTCAATAGCCCTAAAATTTTAAACACTTTCACCTAGAAGCCATGCGCCTGTCGCTCCCGCCTGCCGCCTCGTACTACGCCCTGGACGATGCCTGGGCGACCCGTCCGCCATTGCGCGGCGAGGTTGTTTGCGATGTGGCAGTGCTCGGCGGGGGCATCGCCGGCTGTTCGGCCGCGCTGCATTTGGCGAAGCGAGGCTACAAGGTGGCGCTGCTCGAGGCACGTCAGGTCGGCTACGGTGCGTCGGGCCGCAGCGGCGGCCAGACGATCTTTGGCTTGGCGGCGAGTCAGCAGAAGCTGGAGCGAGAAGTGGGACGGGACGATGCGCGGCGTTTGTTTGACTTGTCGATCGAGGCGTTGGACCTGACGCAGTCCCTGATCCGGGAATACGCCATCGATTGCGACTACTGCCCCAATCATGTGCACGTCGCGGTGAAACAGCGCCACGTGCGGGAACTGACGCAATGGGCCGCGGAATTGCGCGCAGATTACCGCTACTCATCGGTACAGTTGCTGAATCGCGACGAGCTGCAGGGCCACGTGCACAGCGACCGATACTTGGGAGGACTCCTCGACCCGCGCAGCGGGCATCTGCAACCGCTGAAGTACACGCAGGGACTGGCACGCGCCGCGGAAGCGCAGGGCGTGATTATCTACGAAAATTCCGAGGTCTTACGCTATCAGGATGGCGGCGAGGTGCGCGTGCATACGGCGGAAGGCTCAGTGCGCTGCGCCCACCTTATTCTGTGCGGCAACGCATACATCGGTGCGGTCGCCCCCGCCCTGTCGCGGCGCATTCTCGGCGTTGGCACGTACATCATCGCAACGGAACCCTTGGGCGAAGCGCGCGCTCGAAGTCTCCTGCCGAGCAATGCCGCTGTTGCCGACATCAATTGGATTCTGGATTACTTCAGACGCTCGCGGGATCACCGGCTGCTGTTCGGCGGCCGGGTTAGCTACAGCTCGGTGCAGCCGCCGCGCCTCGCGGAATCAATGCGCCGGCGCATGGTGCGGGTTTTTCCATCGCTGTCAGACGTCAAAGTCGCGAATGCCTGGGGCGGGTATCTCGACATCACCATGAGCCGCGCACCGGATTTCGGGCGCCTCGCGCCGAATGTTTACTACCTGCAGGGTTTCTCGGGCCACGGTGTGGCGCTCGCGGGTCTAGCCGGCGAACTGGCGTCCGACGCCATCGCAGGCACCGCCGAACGATTCGACGTGTTTGCGCGCATACCGCATCGTGATTTCCCCGGCGGCCGATTGCTGCGCCGGCCGTCGCTAATGCTGGCAATGCTGTACTACCGGCTGCGGGACCTGCTGTAAGCGGCGCCGACCCGCCGATAGCCCCGAGGCAAGGCGTTCAGCAATCGGTTATTTCAATTCCGCTTTTTCGCCGAAGCTAGCCGTAAGTTTTTGGCCGGTGTCGACCAGCGTGACGGCGCTCAAGCCGCCGCCGTGCGAGCCGTCGCGCAGCGCGTAGAACTCCACGGCGACCCGGTCGCCGGGCTTGACGGAATTGCGGTTCCAACCGTCGCGCGTCAGCACGCCAGGACTGGTGGTTTCGAAGCTCCATTCCTGCGGCTCGCCCCCGCCGTCCGGCTGCACCAGCACCCAAATGACACAGTGAGGATTGGTCCACTGGAAGCTCTTGACGTTGCCCTTCAGGGTCAAGACCTTGGATCGGTCATAGACTGCGAAAGAATGATGCGCATTCGCCGGCGGACAGAAAGACGCGATGGCGACGGCCAACATGATTGCGCCGAGCATTGACTTCATTCGGATTAAATTCATTGGTACCTGCATCACTTCGAGTCAGAGCCTACGGGAACGCCGTTGTGGAATTTGATGGGCACAAAGATCGAATTCCCGTCCTTGTCAACGCCCTCGTTGTAGCTTCCCTGTTCGCACACACCCTCGACGATGTCGTACTTCTGCGATCGCTGCCGTAGATATTTGCGCGTGGTTTTCCAGGTTTTGGACAGCAGCTTGTTCGCCGTTATTTCCAAATCGTCCGCCAGCGTTTCGGCATCCAACAAATGAATGCGCTCGACGATGTGCATGTCGCCATTGTTGGGCACACCCACCGCTTCGTTGACGGCAAGATAGACCTCCGGCAGCAGCGCGATGGTATCCACCACCAGCGCCTGCCCTTCCCAATGTCCGATTGAATGACCGTGAAAGCTGGGATCGGGGTCGTCGGGGTGCGGCCGGCCGTCGGTGTAAATCCGTCGCAGGCGATTGCCGTCACCCTCGCCGAGCAAGGTCACCCTCCCCGGCGTGACGAGCAGCTCGAATGCATTGTGGGTAATCAGCATGTAGCTCGGCATACCGGTCGGAAAGCAGTGATCGATGACCGGAAACGGGCGGCCCGCCTTTTCTTCCGAGTACATATGTTGAATTTGCTTGGCAACCTGCGCATTCCATGGCGGCGGATTTGTGCGCTCCTGAGCGACTTGGTCGCTGATCACCGGCGTCCAAACGCCACCAAAGTCCGGCAGCTTGGCGAGGGCCTGCCAGTCGCGCAGCGTGGGAGGCGGATTGATCGGGTCCTTGGCAGCCGGTTCAGCGGCATCGGAGGGCGGCGTACCACTGGCGATCGCGGCGAGAATCATCGCCGGCAGCGCGCCGCGGATAAGGTTTTTCATGCCGCTGAAGATTACCCTATTTGAATCGCACAACGAAACACTTATGAATGCGCGCGTGCCGTTCAAAGTCCTTTGGCACGGTCGCGGCGCTGATGTCCTCGATCGCGAGATCCCCGAGCGCGTCGGCGTCCAATTTGAAGCGAGTGTAGTTGGTGGAAAACACCAGGCGGCCGCCAGGCCGCAGTAGTTTCATCGACCTGCGAATCATGCCGATATGATCGCGTTGCACGTCGAGCACACCCTCCATCCGCTTGGAATTGGAAAAAGTCGGTGGATCCAAGAAGATCAAGTCGAATCGCGCACCTTGCGACTCTTGCTCCTCGAGCCAAGCCAGGCAATCGGCGCGATACAGCTCGTGGTTGCCGCCGCGAAATCCGTTGAGCAGGAGATTTTCATGGGCCCAGTCGAGATAGGTGTTTGATAAATCGACGCCGGTGGTGCTGCGCGCACCGCCGGCCGCCGCATACACCGTGGCGCTGCCGGTGTAGCAAAACAAATTCAGGAAATCCGCATCCTTGGCCCAAGCGCGCAGCATCCCGCGCACGATGCGATGGTCGAGAAACAGGCCCGTGTCCAAATAGTCGCGAAAATTGACCCAGAATTTGAGCCCTCCTTCCTGCACCGCGTGACGTTCCGCGGCGCTGTCGCGTTTCTCGTACTGTTCGGCGCCTTTCTGCGGTTTGCGCACGCGCGTGTGCACCTGCGGCAGCGGTACGCCCAGCACCTCGGGCAGCACCGCCAGCGCTTCACGGCGGCGCTCACGCGCACTCTCTTGATTCACGGATTTTGGCGGGGCGTACTCCTGCACATAGACGTGCCGTGACTCGCGCCCATACAGATCGATTGCGAAGGCGTATTCAGGCATGTCCGCGTCGTACACCCGAAAGCAGTCGATATGCTCGCGCTCTGCCCACGGATCCAAGCGCTGCAGATTCTTGCGCAAGCGATTGGCGAACATTTGCGCACCGGGCCGGCTCGACCAATCGGCGCGCACTTCTTCGGCAGGACGTTGCGCGCTCGCTTCGTTCAGATCGAAGCGCAGCAGCCGGCACTCGATGGTGCCGTTAAATACCCGGTGCGTGCGCTTGGCGTAGATCCCTAAATTGCGGGCCAGCGGCGGATTGCCCGTGAGAATCGCCGCCTGCCAGCCCTGAAAGCGATCGCGCAGCACGTTGCCGAGTTCCGAGTACAACTGCGGCAATCCCGACTCCGCACCAATCCTGATCCCATAGGGCGGGTTCGCCACGATCAATCCAGTGTCCTCCTTTGGCCGCGGCAGATCGATGAGTGCGCGCTTTTCCACGTGCAGCCAATCCGCGACGCCGGCGTGGCTTGCGTTGTCTATGGCCATACGCACCCCTTCAGAGTCGATATCGGATCCCAAGATACAGCGCCGCACGGTGCGCGCGGCACGGCGCGCCAGTGCTTCCGCGCGCAAGCGTGCCCAGAGCGACGCATCATGGCCATGCCACTTCAGGAACCCGAAGTACTCCCGAGCGATCGCCGGTGCCGCATCCGCCGCGATCAGGGCTCCTTCGGTCAGAAAAGTCCCCGAACCGCACATCGGGTCGAGCAGTATTCCGCCCGCCTCGGCAATCTGCGGCCACCCAGCGCGCAAGAGAACGGCGGCTGCCACGTTCTCTTTGAGCGGCGCGCGGCCGCCTTCGCTGCGGTAGCCGCGCCGGTGCAGACTCTCGCCGGAAAAATCCAACGATACCAATGCCGTAGACCCCTCGACATGCAGATGCAGCAGTACATCAGGACGCTCGGGTTTGATGTTCGGCCGCTCGCCGGTGGACTCGCGCAGATTGTCGCAAACCGCATCCTTGAGCAGCTGCGAGCCGTAGATCGTATGGCGGATGGATTCATTACCGCCGCTGCAATCGCACGCTAGCGTTGCCCCGGGCGCGACGTGTTCGCGCCAATCGATGCGCTTTACGGCCTCATAGATGCTCTTGGAACTCGTCGCGTCGACAGATCCCAAACTCAATAAAACGCGTGTCGCTGTGCGCGACCACAGGCATGCCCTATAACCCACCTCGAGCGTGCCTTGAAATTTCACATCGTGGCTGCGCTCGCGAATATCTTCGGCGCCGAACTGTGCCAGTTCTTCGGCCAACACCGAGGCGGCGCCCACCGGCGCGGTCGCGACCCAATAGCGGACATTCTCGTTCATGCTCAATGCACGGCGGCAGTTTTGTGGGTGCGAAGGTCATGCCAGTCGAGGTTGGGATGATTCGAGAAATAGCGCTGCAAGATCTTGTAAACATCGACATCAAATGCGGGGTAGGCCCGAGGCATGCTCAGGGACGCGAGTTCCTCTTCAGAGCGTGCGGATCCTAGATACATCCAACGATCGAGCACATGAAACTCGCCGCCGCGCGTGCCATCCGGCAAAAAGGCTCCGGTTGCGCGCTCGCGCAGCGCGATGCGTCCTGGAAACGGCCAGCTTTTGATTTTCAGCGCGGAGAGCGCCAACTTCAGGCGCATCGCGTGCAAGATCAACGGCTCCTTGCCGACACAAGCCCCGCGACACCTGCCCACCTGCAAAGCGAAGCACGAACCCTCGCTCTCTTCCAGTCCGAGCACTTTGAGGCAGAGCTGCGAAGCGCGCGCAATATCGGTCAGTGCTTTGCGCGCATCCTTCTCCGAGTGAAATACGCCGAAACTCTCGGCGAGTTCTTCAGGCTCCAGCATATCGAGGCGCTGTATCCGCACCCGGCCCGACGGATCCGCGTGCCTCAAGGTCACCGATTCCAGATTGCTGCGCGTGTGACGGTTGTAGCGCGGCTGTTGGGATTTGACCCATTCCGACTCGAGCAGCATCGCGCCCAGTTCGCCCGCGGTCTGGCGCCAATCGATGCGCTGCACCTGCGCCGCCAATTTTTGCTCGCGCGAGCCCACGCGCGGTTCTGCGAGCTGGGACAAAATCTTAGCGCGCAACGAGTTGCTGCGGCCGATGTACAGCAACTCGCCGGCTTCGCCAAAGAAGCGATAGACGCCGGGCGATTCCGGCAACTCGTCTGCCAGGCCCGCCGGCAGTTGCGCGGGCAGCTTCGGGTGGCTCAATGCGGCGTGTGCTGCCGCGGCGGCAAATACATCGGAAGGGATATCGCGCTGCAGTTTGCTCCACAGGTCCCAGAGCACCCTGGCATCTCCGAGCGCGCGATGTCTGGCACTGCACTGAAGGCCATGGCGTTCGATCACTGCATCCAAATTGTGGCGCGCATGTTCTGGAAATAAGCGGCGCGACAATTTGACCGTGCACAACGCGTCCGCGGCATAGGCCATGCCCAGCTTGCGAAACTCAGTGCGCAGAAACGAATGATCGAAACGCGCGTTGTGCGCGATGAAAACGGCGCCGCGCAGCTTCTCGAACACGGCGGCGGCAACGTCGGCAAACAGCGGCGCATCGGCGACCATTTCACTGCTGATGCCGGTGAAAGCCTCGATGTACGGTGATATCGGACATTCCGGATTGACTAGCGAACTCCATTCCTCCAGAAGCACGCCGTTTTGCACTCGGACGATGCCGATTTCCGTGATTCGATCATAGGCGGCATTGCCGCCCGTCGTTTCCAAATCAACGAATGCGAGGGTGTCAGCCGCGTCCATCAAGCGACAGCAAGGGGTAGTAAAGGTCGGGCCGCCGGTCGCGGAATACGCCCCACGCCTGCCGGTAACGGCGTACCTCGTCCAAGTCGAACGACGCGGTCAGCACCGATTCACTTTCCCGATCGGCCTCGACGAGCTTTTCACCTGTTGGGGAGGCAATAAACGAAGAGCCGTAAAAGGTCATGGTGTATTTTTCGCCCTTTTCGGTGCCGATGCGATTTGAAGCCACCACGGGCATGACGTTGGCTGCCGCATGGCCCTGCATCGTGCGCTGCCAGTGGCCGCTGGAATCGATGCTGGCGTCCTGAGGTTCCGAACCGATGGCCGTTGGATAGAGCAGTACCTCGGCACCCATCAACGCCATCGATCGGGCTGCCTCGGGAAACCATTGGTCCCAGCAGATCGCAACTCCTAACTTCGCGTAACGCGTGGCAAATACCTTGAAGCCGGTGTCGCCGGGCGAGAAATAGAATTTTTCGTGGTACCCGGGCCCTTCAGGAATATGCGATTTGCGATAGCTGCCGAGCACCGAGCCGTCGGCGTCAACGACGACAATGGAATTGTAAAACGCATTGTTGGCGCGCTCGAACACGCTGATCGGCAACACCACGCCGAGCTCGCGCGCGACGTTGCGGAAATGCTCGACCGCCGGATGTCCTTCGAGCGGCAGCGCGAGCTCCAGGTGCCGCGCGATGTGGTCCTTGCAAAAGTATGGCGTCTCGAACAGCTCTTGCAGCAGGATCACCTGTGCGCCCTTTGCCGCCGCCTCGCGCACGAGTTTTTCGGCGCGCGCGATATTGGCGTCGCGATCCCAACTGCAGGCCATTTGCGTGGCCGCTACGGTTACCGTGCTCATAGAACCTCTATGCTACCGTATCTTCGAATTTCAATTGTCGGACGTGGTCGCTGCGACCCCGTAAATCCGGCGCGTCAGCGGCTAAAAAGTTGGAGGCGAACTCGCGCTGACGATTTCGCATTCCTCTCGGCCGATGTTGCGAAACCGATGCGGCACGGAACTCTTGAAGTAGTAGGCATCGCCCGCGCCCAATATTCGCGCTTCGCCGCCGACGGTCAATTCAATCTTGCCCTTCACAACGACGCCGCCTTCCTCCCCCGCGTGCGTCAGCATTTCCTCGCCAGTGTCCGCATTCGCTGCGTAGCGCTCATGCAGGATCGACATGCTGCGCTGGGCCAGTCGGCCCCCGACGAGGCGCAGCTCCACACTGGCTGTGCCGATATTCGCAAGTTCTTCGCGCGGGAAAAAAACCTGCGGTTTCCCCCCCAGGTCCAAGGTGAAGAAATCGGCAAGTGCCATGGGAATGCCATCCAGCACTTTCTTGAGCGAGCTAACGGAAGGACTGACTCGATTTTGCTCGATGAGGGAAATCAAGCCATTGGTCACGCCTGCGCGCTTTGCCAATTCACGCTGCGACAGACCGTACATCTGCCGCACGGCCTTCAGGTGGGTACCGACGTCTATACTCATGCTGTCTATTATATTAGACAGATTTCCCAGAGTTAGCGCTGAAATTGAGCTCAGTGTTGATTTTCCTTATCATTGGGCCGCCCGTCCCTCCCCTTAAGGACCTAATGCCATGAACGCCCGTCTCACTCCCGCCACGGCGACTAATCCCGAACTCGAGGCATTTTGGATGCCGTTCACGGCAAATCGACAATTCAAGGCGAATCCGCGCCTGTTGGCGCGCGCGAAGGGCATGTACTACACGACCTCAGATGGCAGAGAGGTGCTCGATGGCGTCTCCGGGCTGT
>Ga0302325_10003622_pt1 | contig 36255 bp, 22 predicted proteins | sample Palsa_T0_2_FD_201948 | JGI IMG/M metagenome (GOLD analysis project Ga0302325, IMG submission 201948) | Peat permafrost microbial communities from Stordalen Mire near Abisko, Sweden - Palsa_T0_2 | ecosystem: Environmental > Terrestrial > Soil > Palsa > Peat permafrost | place: Sweden: Abisko...
GAGGATGAGGGGGGAACGGCGTCGGTGGGGAGACGCACGGCTGGAAAGCTCGCGGACGTCTTTCGACGCACGAGCGGGACGGGCATCAAGCGGTCGTTGAGCACCGCGCCGACCTCGAACACCGCCGTCCCGAACGCTGGGGTGGCTGTGCGACCGGGGAGCGGCTCGACGGGGATCGATCGGGGCGGACCTGGCGTCATCGAGGCCGGCCCGCGCGCGAGGGCCCCGGAGAGGCGCCCGAGCAGACGCTGCATCCTGCGATCGATGGGCACGCCGTACTCGCGCGCCACGGCCTGTTGCACGCGCACGAGCGGCGCGGCGCGCTGCTCGAGGGTCATCCCGAGCGAGCGCGAAAGGTGCTTCTCGACGTCCGGAGCCAGCGGCTCGGCGACCACGATGGCCAAGCGCTTCTCGCCCGTCGTCTCGAGCGGCAAGATGGCGTGCTGCGACGCTATGTCGGCGGAGATGAGCGCACGCACGCGCGCCGGGATCTCGGGGAGCACCCCCGCGGGAGCCGCCGGCAGGCGCATCGACTCGGCGAGGAGACGCGTCAGCAGGGCTTCGTCGAGCGGCGTGACTTCGAGCAGGTTGGTCACGAGATCGCCCCCGTAGATGACCTGACGGGCGAGCGCCTCTTCGACCTGTCGCATGGTCGCGACCTCACGCTGGACAATGAGGGAGCTTAGGGACATTCGAAGCGTCGGAGGGCGGCGGATCGGTGCGGGGATGGGGCGCGGGCGCTGCCCATCCGTCAACGCCAGGCTATCGCGTGGGAGCCGCCGTCTCCAGCGACCCGGGCGACGCGGCGTAGGTTTCCGCGAGGGTACCGACGAGGCTCTCGACCGACGCCCGCGGCGCCACCACGTCGACGCGCAGGCCGCGTGCCCGGGCCGCCTCCGTCGTGACCGGTCCGATACTCCCGATCCGGCAACGCCCCAGTAGCTCGCCCGCCCGCAGACCTAGGCAATCGCACAGGTTGTCGACGGTGCTGCCCGACGTGAAGACGACCGCATCCACCCGCCCTTGCTCGAGTTCGCGCACCAGTCCGGCGAGCGCGTCCGGCTCCGGGGCCCTTGTCTCGTACGCGACCACGAGGTCCACCGGATACCCCGCGCTGCGGAGCGCGTCGGCGAGAACACTGCTTCCGCGCGCGGCCCGCGGAAAGAGCACGCGCGGGGAGCCTCCCTCCGCGCGAAGACGCGCCACCATGTCGACCGCCAGGCCGTCGGCCCGGGATTGCCGGGCCACGAGGTCGGCCGACAGCCCTCGTTGCTCCAGCGCCCGCGCCGTGGCCGGACCGACGACCGCGATCCGAGCCAAGCCGAACGCTCGCGGGTCATGCCCGGATGCCTCCCACGCGCATCGAACCGCCTGGGCGCTCGTGAACGCGACCCACCCGTACTCCCCAGTCCGTAGCCCTTCGATGGCCCGGGTCAAACCCGTCGGATCGCTCGGGGGGTGAAATACGATGGTCGGCACCACCAGCGGTCGCGCCCCGGCTTTCTCCAAGAGCGCGACGATCCCCCCGTCGGCGGCCTCGTCCGGGTCCCGGGCGCGCGTAACGAGGACCACCTTGCCGAGCAAGGGGCCCTGCGCCTCGCCTGCTGCGCCCGAGTTCCCGGTCACGAGTGCATGCTATCTCTCTCCGCTGGCCATTGCCGTTCCCGACCATTCGCCCCCGCCGCCTGCGCGCGTCGCCCGGACTCCGGTCCCTCGTGCGAGAGACTTCGCTCTCCGCTCGCGCCCTCGTCTGGCCGGTCTTTTTCAATGCCGCGATCGACAGCCCGTCGCCGGTCGCGACCATGCCCGGGGTCTCGCAGTTGCCGGTCGGAGCAGCGGCCGAGACGGCCCGCGAGGCCGTGCGTCGGGGGCTCGGCGGCATCCTGCTGTTCGGCCTGCCAAGGACGAAAGACGCGCGAGGCTCGAGCGCCCTCGACCCGGATGGCCCTGTCCCCCGGGCGGTCGCCGAAATGAAGGCCGCCGCCCCGGATCTCATCGTCGTGACCGACGTATGCGTGGACGAGTACACCGACCACGGACACTGCGGACTGCTCCGCAAGGCGGCCAACGGGGCGCTCGAAGTCGACAACGACGCCACGCTCGAGGTGCTTGCACAAATGGCGGTCGTGCACGCACGCGCCGGCGCGGACGTCATCGCGCCAAGCGACATGATGGACGGCCGCGTGGCCCGCATCCGGCGGGCCCTCGACGAGGCGTCGTTCGAAGACCGCAGCATCCTCAGCTACGCCGTCAAGTACGCGAGCTCGTTCTACGGTCCGTTCCGCGAGGCCGCCGACTGCGCCCCCAAGTTCGGCGATCGCGCGGGCTATCAGATGGATCCGGCCAACGCCCGCGAGGCGCTCCGCGAGGCGCGGCTCGACGAAGAAGAGGGCGCCGACATGCTGATGGTCAAGCCGGCGCTCGCGTACCTGGACGTCATTCGCGCGGTTCGGCAAGACTCGACGCTGCCGCTCTTCGCGTACAACGTGTCCGGCGAGTACGCCATGCTCAAAGCCGCCGCGGCCGCGGGGATGATCGACTACAGCCGCGCCGTGATGGAGGTCCTCGTCTCCATCCGCCGCGCCGGCGCGGACGGGATCTTGACGTACCACGCCATCGAGGCGGCCGAATGGCTCGGCTAGCGCAGGCCTCGGACGTCTTAGGGTTTCGGCTGCGCCGGGGTCGACGCGGCGCGGTGCTCGGGGAGCGGGTCCTGATGGAAGCAGTCGACCATGCAGCCGCGGTAGCTCTCGTCGCAAGGGCTGCACGTAGACTCACGGCAACCGGCACGGCACGGCGTCCAACGCTCCTTGCACACGTCGGCGCAGTCGGCACCGGGAGCGTGCATGGCGACGGCCTGGTCCGGCACGGACCCATCCATACCGTGGCCCTCGATGACGTTCGGCGGAGGAGCGAACGCGTTGGTCGGGACGGGAGCCGCGATCGTGCGTTGTTGCACCCCGCGGACGTCTTCGCTCGGTAGCGTCGGATCGAGCGAAAGCTGGCTGAGGCGAGTGCCGCCGTACTCGATCCGGTCGCGCGATTGGCCGTACGTGTAGCCGTGGAGCCAGTCGCGCCAGCACTCTTTTCTGGCGTCGACCGACGCGTTGCCTTGATCGAGCGCGTAGCAGTGCTCGAAATGCACGTCGCATTCGTAGACGGCTTGAAAGCTCGGCCCGCATGCCGCCGAACCGCCGGAGGCGGCCAGCCCCAGAAGGGCACAACCGGCGACGAGTCTCACGACGCTCACCTTAGCGTATCCCTCGCCGCGCCTCTCTATGCCATGACGAGCCCAACGTCTGGACGGGGGGCCTCGGGGCCACTACATGGCGCTAGTCCCATGTTCACCGGCCTCGTGACCACCACAGGAACGCTCACGGCCCGGCATCCCCGCGGACCGGGGGCGCGCTTGGCGCTGCAGGCGCGGTTCGACGACGGTCCGCTCGCCCTCGGCGAGTCCATCGCGGTGAACGGCGCGTGTCTGACGGTCGACGCCATCTCCGGCGATGGTTTCGAAGTCGACGCCTCCGCCGAGACCCTCGCGCGGACCACGCTTGGCGCGCTGAAGGCCGGCGGCACCGTGCACCTCGAGCGGGCTCTTCGCGCAGCCGATCGGATGGGAGGCCACATCGTGACAGGCCACGTCGACGGCGTCGGCTCTCTGCTCGAGCGCCAGGCGGTGGGCGATTCCATCGCCCTGGTCTTTCGCTTGCCTGGTGAGCTCGCGCCCTTCGTCGCCGAGAAGGGCTCGATCACGGTCGAGGGCGTGAGCCTGACGGTCAACGCCGCGGGCCCCGATCGCTTCGACGTCACGATCATCCCGCACACGTTGGCCAAGACCCACCTCGGCCAGTTGCGCCAGGGCGACGCGGTCAACTTGGAGGTCGACCTCGTGGCGCGCTACGTTGGACGCTTGCTGGCCTTCCGGGGCTAGTCGCCGAGGGAACCGGCCCGTGGCCACGATCGATCCAAAGCTCACCGAGCGCATCGCCAACGCCATTGCCGATGTGCGGGCAGGCAAGATGGTGATCCTCGTCGATGACGAGGATCGCGAGAACGAGGGCGACCTCACGATGGTCGCGCAGTTCATCACGCCCGAGGCGGTGAACTTCATGGCCACGCACGGCCGAGGCCTCATCTGCCTGGCCCTGCAGGAAGAGCAGATCGATCGCCTCAAGCTGCCGATGATGGAGTCACCGGGACGCCTCGGACCGCCACTCGGTACGGCGTTCACCGTCAGCATCGAGGCGCGCCAGGGCGTGAGCACGGGGATCAGCGCCGCCGACCGGGCGCACACCATGCGCGTCGCGGCCAGCCCGGAGTCGCGGCCCGAAGACGTGATCACCCCCGGTCACGTCTTCCCGCTGCGGGCCCGACGCGGCGGGGTGCTCGTGCGCACCGGTCAGACGGAGGGTTCGGTCGACTTGGCGCGCCTGGCGGGGCTGACTCCCGCGGGGGTCATCTGCGAGATCATGAACGTCGACGGCACGATGGCGCGAATGCCGGACCTCGAGCTCTTCGCACAGAAGCACGGCCTTCGCATCCTGAGCGTCGAGGACATCATCCAGTACCGGCTCTTCACCGAGCGCCTCCTGCGCAGGGTCTCGGAGGCGACGATCCGCCTCGACCAGACGGGGACGGACTGGCGCGCCATCGTCTATCAGACGACGATCGACGACCGGCAGTTTCTCGCGCTGGTGAAGGGGAAGCTCGACGGCGCCCCGCCGCCGCTCTGCCGCGTGCACTCGGGGTCGACCCTGGCCGACTCGTTCGTGGCGACGCCGCGGGACGGGGGCCGGCACCTGCGCGAGGCCATCGCGCAGATCGAGGCTGCGGGCTGCGGTGCCCTCGTCTACATCGCGCCGACAGGCAACCTGCGCGCCGAGCTCGACTCCTTGCGCGACGCGGCGCCGCCGTCCAGCGCCACGGCGCCCGCCATCGGGTCGTCCCGCGCGCTGCCGGCCGGCGCCGTCCTCGATCAGCCTCTTCGCGAGTTCGGACTGGGGGCCCAGGTGCTCGTCGACCTGGGCCTCCACGAGATCCGCCTGCTGACCAACAACCCGCGTAAACTGGCGGGGATCCATGGGTTCGGGCTCGACGTCGTCGAGCGGGTGCCGCTGCACTCGATGAGCCGTGGAGGCAAACGCAACCCCGAGGCGGATTGATGACCATGCGCGTAATCGAAGGCTCCGTTGTCGTGCCGAAGGGCGCGAAATTCGCGATCGTGGCAAGTCGCTTCAACCACTTCGTGGTGGATCGGCTGCTCGAAGGGGCGGTCGACGCGGTCGTGCGCCACGGAGGAGACGCGGGCAACGTGGTCGTCGTCCGCGTCCCAGGCGCCTGGGAGCTGCCGCTCGTCGCGCGCCGGCTCGCGGCGTCGGGCAAGGTGGATGCCGTGATCGCGCTCGGCGCCGTCATCCGCGGGTCGACTCCGCATTTCGACTTCGTCGCGGGCGAGACGGCCGGTGGGCTCTCGGCCGCTGCGCAGGGCAACTCGGTGCCCATCGCGTTCGGCGTGCTGACGACCGAGACGATCGAGCAGGCGATCGAGCGCGCCGGCACGAAGGCGGGCAACAAGGGTTGGGACGCGGCCGTCGGCGCCATCGAGATGGTCTCGCTCTCGCGCGCTTTGGGCGACGCGGGCTTCTGAAGGCACGTTTTTTTTCGCGGAGATGATGCAGTGGGTGCGCGCCATTCGGGCCGCGAGGCGGCGCTTCAAATGCTCTTCCAGATGGAGCAGTCGGCGGCGGAGGCCGCGGACGTCATCGATCTGTTCTGGCACAATTTCGTCTCCGAAGCGGACCCGGACGGTCGGGCTTACGCCGACAGCGTGGTCCGCGGGGTAGCCGAGACGCGCGACAAACTCGACGCGCACATCTCGGAAGCGTCGGCGCACTGGCGCATCGAGCGGATGTCGCGCGTCGACCGGAACGTGCTGCGCCTCGGCACGTGGGAGCTCGCGCACCGCGCCGACATCCCGCGCGCCGTCATCCTCGACGAGGCCGTCGAGTTGGCGAAGGCGTTCGGGACCGACGAGTCAGGTGCATTCGTCAACGGCGTGCTCAATCGGATTGCGGACACGCTCGGGCGCAAGGACGCCGAGGCTCCTCTGGCCTGAAAACAGGCATGGAGTTCCGTTTCGTAGCGCCCGACCTTCGGCGACTCGACAGCGCGGGCGCCGAGGTGTGCGTCGCCTCCATCTGGAGCGACGAGCGTCCGGCGCGCGGCTTTGCGGGCCTGCTCGACTGGCGCCTCGGCGGACGGCTCGCCACGCTGATGCAATCCGGCTTCGTGCAGGGGCGTCGGGGCGAGGTTCTGCTCGTGCCCGGCAAGCCGCACGTGCCGTTCGAGAAGGTCGTCCTGGTGGGGCTTGGCGCGCGCGGAGCCTTCGGCGAGGATGCGTTCCGGGAGGCGGTGATGCGGATCTCCGCGACGCTTGAAGGGCTGCGGGTGCGTCGCGCGGTGATCGAGCTGCCAGGGCGGGCGTGCGACGCGATCGGGGCCGAGCCCGCGATCGCTTTGACGCTCGACTGCGTCGCGACAGCGACCGAGCACGACACCTGGTGGCTGGTCGAAACGGCCGCTGACCAAAAGAAGATCGAGGCGCGCGCCGCCGAAGAGCGGCGCCGGACGCGGGACGCGTGACGGCGCTGGAATGTCGATGCCAGACCTCGACCCGACGCGTACCGGACCGGACCCCCTCGATGCCGCGACCCTCGTGGTCGTGCGCGACGCCGCCGGCGGCGCGAGAGGGGTCGAGGTGTTCTGCGTCGAACGACGCAAGGGCGGGTTTCTCGGCGGCGCGATCGTCTTTCCCGGCGGAAAGCTCGACGCGGACGACAGGGATCCCGCGTGGCGGGCGCATGCGACGGCGCCGCGTGCCACGTCCACACCGATTGCGGCAGACGAAGGCACCGCACACGGTCTGGCGGTCGCTGCGTGCCGCGAGGCTCTCGAAGAAGCGGCCATCTTGCCCGTCACCGGCCCCGCCCCGGCGCACGAAGAACTCCTCGGGTGGCGCGCCGCCTTGCGTGGGCGCGCCACGCCGACGTCGTTGCGCGGGCTGCTGTCGGAGGCGGGGCGCAAGCTCGATCTCTTCGCGCTCCACGCGTTCGCGCGGTGGGTGACGCCCGTAACCGAGCCGCGACGCTTCGATACGCGGTTTTTCCTGTTCGTCGCGACGCCCGCGCTCGAGGGTCGGCACGACGGTCATGAGACGACCGCGAGCTTCTGGTCGACGCCGGCGCGCGTCCTCGAGCGGTTCGATCGCGGCGAACTGCTGCTCGCCCCGCCGACGCATCGCACGCTCGAGATCCTGGCTTCGGCCCCCAATGCCGTCGCTGCCGCCGCCATCGCGGGGCAGTCGTGTCTGGAGCCGATCTGTCCGGAGCTCGTGGCGCAAGGGGACGCGATGGCGCTGGCGCTGCCGGGCGATCCGCAGCACAGCGTCCGCGCCGCACGCTCGCCCGGGCCGTCGCGGTACGTTCTGCGAGACGGCCGGTTTCTCCCGGAGGGCGCGCCGCCCGCATGAGCGAGCCGGAGAGTCGCCATCGCATGCTCTCGGCCGTACGCGTGGCCGAGTTCTGCGGCGTCGACTTGAAGACCGTCCACAACTGGGAGAGTCGCGGCAAGATCCGCGGAGTCCGAACGGTAGGGCGGCACCTGCGCTTCCGGCGCCTGGACGTCGTCGACTTCCTTCGCGCCTACGGCTTCGGTATTCCGGCGGCCCTTTGTCAGGCGCGGCCACGGGTCGTCGTGGTCGAGTCGGACGCGCGCGCGGCGGACGCGCTGCTTCGCGCCCTGTCGCGTCGCTTCGAGGTGACCGCGTTTGCCCACGTCGTCGATGGCCTCCTGTGCCTCGCGGCGCTCGACCCGGAAATCGTCGTCCTGGGCGACCTCGCGCCGCTCGGCGCGGAGACGGTCTCCGCGCGGCTCGGGCAGGCCGAAGCCACCCGGCACGTCCGCGTCGTCCTGGCAGGTCCCGCCCCGCTCGACCTGCGCGAGCTGCGCGAGCGGATGGAGCTCCTCGCGGGCCTCGAGTAGCGCGGCCCCGCGCCCCGAAACACGCGGGTGAAGGGTCACCAGACCTGTCGCTCTAGCGACCCTCGCGGTACGCCTTCACGGCATTGGCGACCGCGTCGGCGAAGAGCTGTCGTCCGTCTTCGCTCGCGAGGCGCTGCTCTTCGACGGGGTTCGAGATGTAGCTGGTCTCGAACAAGACACTCGGCATCGCGGCGCCGACGAGTACGTAGAAGCCTGCGGGATGGACGCCGCCGTCCACGACGTCTCCGTACCTTGCCTGCAACGCCGAGGACGCAGACCGATCGAGCAGGCGGGCAAGGCGCCGCGACCGCTGCCCCTGGTCGGCCAGCCGCAGGCCACCCAGAATGGACGCGAGCTCCGCCGTGGCCGCCTGCGTCGTGGCGTTCTCGCGAGCCGCGACGCGGGCCGCGATCTCGTCGCGCGTCGTGTCGAGCACGTAGGTCTCCACTCCGCGGCGGCTTTTGCTTTCGCTCGCGTTGCAGTGGATCGAGACGAACAGATCCGCGGCCGACTCGTTGGCGCGCGCGGTCCGCTCCTCGAGCGAGACAAAGCGATCGTCGTCTCGCGTCAAGATGACTCGCAGGCCTTGCCCGGCGAGGATGACGGACACGCGCCGCGCGATGTCGAGCGTCACGTCCTTCTCGCGGAGGCCTCCCAGACCGACCGCGCCCGTGTCGCGTCCGCCGTGGCCTGGGTCGAGCACCACGCGGTCCAGGTCGCGCGGGACCCGACCGACCGATCCGGGCAGGCGGCGCGCGACGTCGACGACCACGCGATAGGGGTCGTACATGTAAAATACACGACGCCACGCGCGCCCGTCGATGTCGATCGACACCCGTGATCCGGTGCTCGAGGCTTCGGCACGCACGCGCGTGACGACCCCTGACTCCGCCAGGTCGCGCGGTGTCGCGCCGAGGTCGACGCCGTCGAGGTCCAGGAACGTACTCGGCGCGGCGCGTGCCGAGAGCAGCTCGTCGCCCACGCGATAGGCTGCCGGTCGATCGAGGACGACGACGATTCGGGCCGCGTCGCGGCCGGGCCAAGCCTCGATGCGTACGACTTGAGGAGGCGTGGCTGGTTCGCTGGCGCCCGCGTCGATGGGCGCCGCGGCCAAGGGGACCACGGCCTCTCCCGCCACGTCGAGCCCTTCGTCGATGGCGTCGAGCGTGCGCTGCGCGGGGCGGAACGCGGCAACGTCGGCGAGCGCGTCGTCGATCGCGCGCCGGCAAGCCGTGTCCGATCGGCCCGCGTCGGCGACCGGCTCCGATGCCGGGGCGAAGCGTCGCTGCGCGCGGTAGAGCGCGGCGTATGTCGTCTCGGCGTCGCGAGCCACGTCGCCTTCCAGCTCGGCCGCGGCGACGGCCGCCTCGCAGGCGCCCGTGACCTTCGCGTCGCGCGCGGCGGCGCGATAGAGTTCGAGGGCCTCGGTGGCGTCGCGATCGCGGCCGTCGATCCGCCATATGCGGGTGAGCAAGGCGGCTGCCGCCGCGTGAAGCTCGACCGCGCGCATACCGGACCCCTCGCGAGCCGCGCGCGCCTCGACCGACTCGGCGAGGGCGAGGGCGTCTGCGCGAGGCGGAAGGAGAGGCGCGCCGAGGCCGCCCATCGAGAGACGTCGTACGAGGGCGAGTTCGTTGCCGCCGCCAGCCCCCGCGACGTCCGCCCCTGCATCGGCGCCCACCGGCCCGACCCGACACCCGGTCGTCGCCGGCGCGGCCACGAGGGCCCCGAGGAGCGGGGCCATGACGCGAGACACGAACCGCCCACGGGCGCTAAGCTCGCTCGAGGAACGCCCGCAAGACAGAGGTGCCACGTGTCCGAGCCTCAGCTGACGATGCAACCGACGTATGCGGATCGCGCCAGCGGCCAAACGTACGAAGACGCGCGGGCCATGGTCAACGCTTACCTCGCACGGTTCGGGGAGCGCGCGGGCGCGAAGCTCGAGCCGCTCGACCCGGCCGGGTACACGCTGGTTCGAAAGGGCTCCGCGGGCGTCGGGATCAACGTCCTCGAAGACCATGGCGTGCTCCTATTCGTGGCGCCGGTCATGCCGGTCCCCAAAGGAGAACGGGAGAATCTGTATCGCCGTCTGCTCGAGCTCTCGTTTCTCACGACGTCGGACGCCGCATTCGCGATCGACGCCGAACGGGAAGAGGTGGTCGTGCGCGCGCTCCGACGCCTGTCCGGGCTGGATTACGAGGAGTTCGAGGACTTGCTCGAGACGGTGGGCAAGGTGGCGGACCAGTGGGACGACACGCTGCGTGAGCAATTCCCCGCGTGACGGGCGACGGCTCGAGCGGCGCGAAACGTGCCTTCCCTGCCCGAAAAAGTTACAGCTGAAACGCGCGCGTCATTGGAAATTTAGGTACTTGGGCAGTGCATTTGCTGCGTCTTCACGAGTTTGTTGGACAGCGGCGCAGGTGTTAGCCTTTTCGGGTGCAGCATGGCTTATCAAGGTGACCCCGTTTCGAAGGGGCCGCCGGGGTTCGAGAACACCCCGCCCACCCCGGATGACCTCGAGCGGCTCGCGACGGCTTTTCGCCCTTCGTGGGAGCTCGACGAAGCTCCGTTCACGGGTGCCGGCAGCCTCTCGCCCGCCGATATGCAGGCACTCCAGGGGGGCGGGACACACGTCGACGTGCGCACGACGGCGAAGATCGCGGGCGGCTCATTCCCGCCGTCGCGCGTCGTCGGCACGATGGAGCCCGTCGAGTCGATCGTGGTGGCAGAGCCCGCCGTCGCGGCGCCACCGGCTTCGCCCGCGGCAATCGCGTCGTACACTGCACCGGCACCATCACACGCTGCGCCTGGACCGTCATACCCTGCCCCTGCGCCGTCGCATGCTCCGCCAGCACCGTCGTACGGTGCACCTGCACCGTCGCACGCGCCTCCCGGACCCTCGAACGCTCCACCTGCACCCGCGCCGGCACCCGTCGTGGCGCAGCCTGCCGCCGCCATCGTGGTGGCGCCGTACGTGCCCGTAGAGTCGTCCGCGTCTCCGGCCTCTCTCGAGGCTCTGGCGGCGACGCGAATCATCCCGCGGCGTGCCGCTCCTGTGGGGCCGCCGGCGCCGGCGATGCGGCCACGGGTCGAGTCCGTCAGCTCGGACATGGTTCGCCTGGCCCGGCCCTCACGAAAGCCGCTTTGGATCGGGCTGGGGGTGGCGTTCCTCGCGGCCGGGGGCGTCGGTGCATGGTTGTCGATGTCGCCCGCCACCGACAAGGGCCTACCGAGTTCGCCAACGGTCGCCGACAAGCCAGCGCATACGGGCCCGGACTTTCCTCCTCCGCCACCCGAGGTGAAGTCCACGGCAACGCCGGCGCTCACCGCCGCAACGCCGCCTTCCCCCATCGCGAGCGCCACGCCTGCACAATCGCCGATCAAAGTCTCGGCGCTGCCCACGGCAGCCCCCCCCCCGGTGGTCGCCCACTACACGGCGCCAACGCCGCCTGCCCCCCGCCCCTACGTGGCTCCGACACCTGCCCCGAAGCCCGCCCCGCGGCCCAAATCGGGTGGCTCGACGATTGTCCACGACGTCCCGTTCTGAACGTCCTTTACATGGGCTGCGCGGTACGGCGAGGATCCTCGTAGAGCTTACGAATGAGAACGCGTCCGATCGCCGCTGCTTTGCTTCTGGCCCTCGCGCCCGTCGCGTTCCCCTCTCCGGTCGTCGCTCAGAGCGCGGCCGATGACCCGACCACGGGCATGGCCAGGGCCCGATTCAAGGAGGGTGTCGATTTTTTCGACAAGGGCTCCTTCGAGCAAGCACGTGCGTCGTTCCTGCAGGCGTACGCGCTGAAGAAGCACCCCGCCGTATTGCTAAACCTGGCGTGGAGTTGCCTCAAGAGCGGGCATGTCCTCGAGGCGGAACGCTATTTCAGGCAGTTCCTCAGCGAGAGCAAGGACATCTCGGACAAGCAGCGAAACGACGCGAATGACGGCCTGAACCAGGCACACGCAAAGCTCGGCCGCATCGAGATCGCGGCCCCGCCGGGGACCGACGTGGCCGTCGACGGCGATCATGCCGGCACGACACCGCTACCGGATGCGATCTACGTCGAACCGGGCGCTCACACCGTCAAGTTCAAAGGGCCGGACGGAACCGCGGATACGAACAGCGTCACCGTGTTGGCTGGCGAGAAAGCGATTGCGCGGCTGGCCAAGCCTATCGCCGCGCCCCCGCCAAGCCCTCCGGAGCCACCGCCTCCGCCGCCACCCGCCCAAAAAGAGGAACCCGAAGAAGCGCCGAAGGTGGAAGACCACGCCGAAGCCCCATCGCCGCCGCCGCCGGAGCCTTCGGAGTCGCGCGGCCATCCGGGGATCTTTGCCCCGCCGTCGAACATGGTGCCGGTGGTCATCGGCGGCATATTCGCCGTCGCGGGCGGGGTTGTGGCCATCGTGATGTCGAACTCGAAGCAGTCTGCGCAGAGCAAAGCCAACGCCGCCGAAGAAAGCATCACCAAAGCCGGTGGCACTTCTTGCGTTCCGCCGACTCCGATGAGCCTCCAGGGTCTCGCCGGCGCGTGCACCGCGTACAAGAACGACAATCAGGACATCAATACGGACGCCACGATCGGCAACGTCGCGATCGGGGTCGGGGCCGGCGCTCTGGCGATCACGCTCATCTACTACCTCGCGGCCGACAAAGGCGGGGAGCCGGCGCAGTCGAGCGGTTCGCTGTTCAAGCACACGATCCTCACGCCCGAGGTGGGGCGTTCCACCGGCGGCCTCTCGCTCACGACGACCTTCTGACCGCGCCCGACGCCTCTCACGGGTAGGAGCGCACGACGATGGCCTCGGGCTGGGAGCCATCGGTGTCCGTCGCTCGGACCAAGGCTGCGATCCAGCACGTCTCGTCGCATCCCACCTGCGCCAGTGCGTCGGCGGCAAGCTCGGCGCGGCCGGCAGAACCCGCGTCGGCGGAGACACCGCCGAAGAGGAGCGCATCGATCGGGGCGCCGCCGCCGGAAGCGTTCGTGGCGCGCTCGACCCACGCCACAAGGGGCCCCGCCGGGGGCGTAGCGACCCAGAAAGGTCCCCGTCCTTTGCGGCAATCGGGCTGCGCCAGCGACACGACGGCGTCCTGTCCTGTCGCGCGGTCCACGCGCAACGCCCGGAGGCTCTCCGCCGTGGATCCGCCATCGCAGATGTCCTCGACGTCGTGGGTGAAAACGACGACAGTAGCAACGCTATCGCCGTCGGTGGCTACGACGTCGTCGTCCTGTCCGATCCGGTGTTTGAGCCGGCGCCAGGGGGAGACCGTCCCACGGGAGACGTCGCGAAGCGCGACGGCGCCAGACCCGGAGACCCGGACGAGGCCGAGAGTGTCGCCGGCCGTGTAGACGTGGTGTTCGCGCTCGTCGTCATCGCCGAAGTCGGTGTCTCGGATGACGACGACGGGCGGCGGAGCCTTCGTATCCTCCGGCGTGAATGTCGTCGACGTGAGGTCATCGTCTCCGTCCCCGAGGAGAAACACGTCGTGGTCGCCGCAGAGCACGGAGGCTGCGCGATCGGAGGGGACCGTGGCGACCTCGTGGGGCGCGACGTCGGCCCACGAACGCGCGCGCACGTGCGCGGGGCCATGTGCGGGCGGATCGACCCACGCGAAGCCGGACCCGGTCGCGCAGAACGAGCCGCCGACGGACACGGCGTCGCCGCGCCGCTCGCCTTTTGGGCCAAGCACGACGGCGGTCCGCGCCGGTTTGCCGGCCAAGTTGCCGCGCCAGACGAGCGCCACCCCATCGCCAGCGGGGTCCACGTGCAGATCGGCGTCGGGCGTCCACCCCACGTCTTGCAAAGCATCCGTAGTCCAGGCCGGACCAACCTCCGGCCAACCGACGACTCGCAACACGCCCTGGGGCAAGACGAGGCCGGCAACAATCGTCGTCGTGCCGACCCGCGTCCCGGCGATCGGCGCGGAGAACATCGCTTCGGTCTGCCGCGGCTCTGCGCTCGACGAGCCCGTCACCGTTGCGCCGCTCTCCGTCGAACTTTGCGCGTCGGCCGCCGGCGGCTTCAGAGGAGCCGATTCGGGTGATCGTCGGCAGCTCGTAACGACACCCGTCAGCAAGCCGATGACGACCCACCCGCGCCGAGTCACGCCCGAAGACTACAGGAGCTTTCGAAACGACGTCCGAGGCAGTCCGGCGGCGCGCGCGGCGGCGCTGAGGTTGCCCGAGGTCTCGTTCATCAACTCCCGGGCCCGCTGCGGCGTGACTCGCTTGAGGACCGGAGGGCCGTCGCGTCGGAGCGCGCGATCGACGTCTTCGGCATCGATGCGCGCGCTCCCCACCCGTGCATCCGCGGCGCGGCACAACACGTTCCGCAGTTCTCGGACGTTGCCGGGCCAGTCATGGGCAGCCAGACGCGCGAGGGCGCCTGGCGTCAGAATCCGCTCGCCGATGTCCGGTTCGAGTTGCTGCAAGAGGGCACGGCCGATGACCCCGATGTCGCCTCGCCGCTCGCGCAGCGGCGGCACGGTCACGACGAGGCACTCGAGACGGTGGAAGAGATCTCTGCGAAATTCCCCACGCGTCACCTTCTCTTCGAGCCGGGCGTGCGTCGCGGCGACGACGCGCGCGTCGGCCCGCTTGCCACCTCCGGCCCCACCGACGCGGCGCACTTCGTACCCGTCCAGCGCGCGCAGGATCTTGGGCTGCGCGTCGAGCGGCAAGTCGCCGATCTCGTCGAGAAAGAGCGTCCCGCCTTCGGCGTCGGAGAAGGCGCCTTCGCGCCGCACGTGAGCGCCGGTGAAGGCACCGCGCTCGTGCCCGAACAGCTCGCTCTCCACCAGCTCTCGCGGAACGGCCGTCACGTTCAGCGCCACGAAGGGACGCGCGCGCCGGGGCCCCTCCGCATGCAGCGATCGCGCGATGAGCTCCTTGCCTGTACCGCTCTCGCCCGCGATGAGGACCGGGAGGGCGTGACGCGCGAGCCGCCGCACTTGATCCGCCAGGCGCCGCATCGCGATCGACGTTCCAGCCACTCCGACGAGGGGGGGCCCCGGCGCAGTCTCCGCGAGATCGTCGCCAGGCACGATGACGAGCGTCGACCGCCCGACGGCGATCGCCGTTCCCGCCTGGCCCCAGGCCTCGCGAACGCGCGCCGTGCCGACGTACGTCCCGTTCTTGGATCCCAGGTCTTCGATCGCCACCCCACCCCCGAGGATGCTCAGCGCACAATGGCGAGCGCTGACGGTTGCGTCACGAACCACCACGTCGGCCTCGGGCGAGGAGCCGACCACGGCCTTGTCGCGCGAGAGGCCGATCCGGCGCGCTTGCCCCTCGTCCTGAACTTCCACGAACCACTTCGTCGCCGGCGCGACGGGCATGATCTCCATCGTCGCCGCCGCGGACGGCGGGGACACCTCTTCGACGGCACCCATGCCACCCCGTCGGACCGATCCCTCCGAGGGTTGCCAGGAAACCGAAAAAGGGACGGCTTACCCGACCGCGATGCCGAGCGCCTTGCGCAGGCTGAAGTACTGCTCGCTGACCGAAAAGATCAGCAGCTCTTTCATCTTGTCCGGCGGCGGCAGGTCCCCGGGGAGCTGCGGTTCGGCGCCGATGATCTTCTTGGCGATCTCCAGATCCGCGCAGAGCAACAGTCCTGCCCGGCACGCCGTCACTTCGATCGTCTGCATCCACCGCTTCAAGTCCGCGGTGGCGCCGTCCTCCATCCACTTCTGGACCACGATCTTCAACGACTCGCGCTGCACCATCTGCATGTGCTTCACGAGCTCGGACGCCGTCGCGTTGACCGCCTGCGCCATCTCCCCCGGCACCGCGAACTCCGGCATCACGATCTTCACGCCGGCAAAGAGGATGACCTTCAGCTCGGCGAGGGTCGGGAAGAGATTCTTGATGTAGTGCTCGCCGCGGTAACCCGAGAGGTGCTTGCCCGCGATGAACGTGAGCTCCTGCGGAGTGAATCCGGTGAGGACGGTCTGACCCGCCACGCTGGCCGGCGGGGTCGCCGCGACGGCCATCAGCGCGCCCGGCACGTCGTTGCGGACATAGAGCTGTGGCATCTGCACGATTCCCAGCACCTGCCCGGCCCATCCGAACGTCTTCGCGAAGGTGACGGTGCTCGTCGCCAGGTCCTGCAAGAACCGCTTGTCGAGCACCGGCAGCTGCTTCTGCGCGCGCAGCTGGTTCGTCTTGGCCACGATCGCGGCAGGCGTGAGCATCTCGAAGATCTTGCCGATGTAGAGGCTCTCGTCCTTGTGGAAGAGCCCCTTCACCCACCCCTCGTTGTCGAGGCGGCTCTTGACCTGGATCATCCCCTTGGGCCGGTAGTCCTCGAAGAAGCGCTGCTCTTCGTCGTCCGTCTTGCGCAAGAACGAGAGCGCCGCGCACATGCACCACGCACGGTCGTACTCGTGCATGCGCAGGTAGAGCTTGTACAAGCTCCGGTAGGGGTCGACGCGCAGCGGATCCTTTTGAAGGACCAGCGAGTGCTCGCCGACGGCCGACTCGATCTGATCGGTGGCCTCGTAGAGCTCGGCCAAGATCTGACGTTCGACGACCTCCTCGCCCTTGAAGCGCGTGGCCATCTTGAACGCCTCGATGGCGCTCGCCGTGTCCTTCAGACGATCGCGATAAATGAGACCGAGGTTGTGCCAGAGGTTGAACTCGAGCTCCGGGTTCGACACGTTCGCGGTCGAGAGCCGGCGGAGCATCTTTCTGAACGCGCGCTCGAGCGCCTTCCAGTCTTTCTTGGCCGTCAGGATCTTGTTGATCCGTTCGAATGCCTCCAGGTACTGCGGGTTGAGGTCGAGCGCCTCGCCGAAGAGCTCCACGGCGCGGTCCTGGTCGCCCTCCTTGTCGCGGTACAGCTGGGCCATCGTGAAGAGAAACTTGCTCTTGCGGCCCGGGTCCTTCTCGCCGTCGGCGATTGCCTGCAGCGTGTCGACCATCTTCGACCAGTTCTCGGTCGCCTGATAGAGGGCGATGAGCTTGTGCAGCAGGCCCGTGTTGGTCGGCTGGAGCTCGCGCGCTTCTTCGAGCGCCTCGATCGCGCGGAGAGGGCTCTTGTCCTGGTCGTTCCATACCGTCGCGATGTCGTTGAGCATGCGGAAGCGCTCGTCCGCGTCCATCACGTTGTCGAGGATCTGGCGCTTGTAGGCGACGACCTGCTTCCAGTCCTTGAGCTCCGTGTACAGCGCGACGAGCGCCTCGAGCGTCGGGGCGTACGACGCGTCGACGGCGAGCGACTTCTCGAAGTTGTTGACGGCCTGCTTCGCCTGTCCCTGCTCTCGCTTGATGCACCCGAGCTTGAAGTAGACCTCGGCTCGGGCCGCCGTCTCGTCTTCGCCGAGGGACGTCAGCACCTTCTGGTAGTTGGTGAGCGAGGCGCCCCAGTCCTTCAGACGGAAGCACACCTCGGCGAGGCCGCGGATGGTGGCCTGGTCCGTCAGATCGAGCTGATGGGCGGCCGTATACGCCTTCAGCGCCTTGTCGTCCTTGCCGAGCGCGGCGCAAACGCGACCGAGCTTGTTCTGGAGGGCCTGCTGCTCAGCGCGCTCGCGCTTGCCGCTCTTGCGAACGAGCAAGTCGAGCAGCGGCTCGGCCTTGTCCCATTGTTCTTGGACGACGTATTCGTCGGCGAGCGGCTGGGCCGCGTCCTCGTTCTCCGGATCGGCCTCGTACGCCGCTTCCCACGCGAGCACGGCGCTCGCGTGGTCGCCGAGCATCTCGTCGCGAAGCTTGCCGAGCTCGATGAGCAGACGGGCACGCTGCCGCGGCGACTGCGTCGCGCTCTGCTCTTGATCGTAGTAGCGCGCCGCCTTGTCGTAGTCGGCCGCGTCGAGCGCGATCTGACGCAGGGCCGCCAGCGTCGGCAGGTGCGTCGGGTCGAGGTCGAGCGCCGTTTCGTACCTCTCCTGGGCCGAGACGCGATCGCCGAGCTTCTCGTCGAGCGCCTTGCCGATGCGATAGAAGGCCTCGACCCGTTGCTTGGTGTCCTGGGTCAGGTCGGCGACGCGCGTCGTGTATTCGATAGCCTGGGCCGCGTCCCCCGTCTTTTCGTAAAGCTTTGCGAGGGCTTCGAGCGCGGGGACGTTCTGCTCGTCGATGTCGATGATGTTCTTGTACGCGTCGATGGCGCGCTCGGAGTCCTCGATCTCGTCCGAGAACACCTGGGCGATCGAGCCGTAGAGCTCGGCCTTCGTCTTGCGGTCGAGGGTCGCCGAGATGTGCCGTTCGTAGGCGTTGACGAGATCGTGCCACTGGCGAAGCTTGCGGTACGCGCGCGCGAGCTTGACGTAAGCCGCTTCGTTGTTGGGATCGATCTCCAGCACCTGCTCGAGCCGCTTCGCCGCGAGATCGGCCTTGAGGAAGTGCTCCTCGTGAAGCGTGGCGAGGTGCATCAGCACCTCGATCTTCTCGCGCTCCGTAGTGACGATCTCGAGCTGCCGATCGAGCACGCCGACCAGCTCTGCCCACTGCTCGAGCACCTCGTAGACGCGGCCAAGGCCCCGCAGGCCAGCGAGGTTGGCCGAATCGGCATCGACGACCTCGCGGTACATGCTCGCCGCGCGCGTCGGATCGTTCAGGCTCGTCTCGTAGAGCTGAGCGATGCGCAAGCGAGTGGTCGCCGTCTCCGCGGCATCGCTCAGCGCCGCGACCTTGCGCTGTAGGATGTCGACCAGCTCGCGGTTCTGGCTGCGCGCCGAATAGATGCGCTCGAGGTTTTCGAGGGCCGGCACGAAGTGAGGGTCGACCTCGAGCGCGCGCTGGAAGTGCGTGATCGCCGAATCGGTCTGCTGCATGTGCGCGTCGAGCAGCTCGCCGAGATCGTTCAGCGTCTCCTTGCGGTCGATGTCGTTGGTCGCCACCTCGAGGGCGCGCGTCAGCGTCGCCCCCATTTGCTGCCAGTTGGCGGCCTTCTTGTAGAGGCTCCCAAGCTGCCGCATCGCCCCGACGTTGTGCGGATCGAGCTGGATGATCTGCGCGTAGTACGGCTGTGCGTACTCCGGATGACCGAGGTCGTCGCCGTACCACTTGGCGAGGTGCAGACAGAGGCGGATCTTCTCCTTGGGCTCCGTCTGTCGCTTCAGCCATCCGTTGACGGTGTGGATCACCTCGTTCCATCGCCCGGTGGCCTGCGCGAGTCGCTCGAGGTAACGCGCAGTCTCGCGGTCGTGGAAATCCATCTCGAGCGCGTTGACGAGCGCGTCGAGCGCCTGACTCTTGTCGTCGAGCCTCTCCTCGAAGACGCGGGCGATCTTCCTCAGTAGCTCCGTCTTCTGGCTCGTCTCCTCCCGCGTCTCGAGACGCGCCAGGTACAGCTCGAGCAGCGGTTCCCAGCGTCCGGCCGCCTGGTGGAGCTTTTCGAGCTCGGAGAACGCCTCGTCGTGCGCGGGATCGATCTCGAGGATCTTCTCGAACGGAGCGCGTGCTCCGTCGGCGTCGTTGGCCTGGTCGCGCCACATGGCCGCAACGCTGCGGAGCTCGGTGATCTTGTCGCCCGGCTCGGCGAGGGCGTCGGCCCGCCGCATCTTCACGTCGATGACGTCCGTCCAGCGCTCGTCGGCGCGATAGATCGCCTCGAGCGCGTCGATCGCTTCGAAGTCGGGCCCGACATCGAGCAGCTTGCGCCACGCTTCGCCGGCATCGTACGGCTGCAGCAGAACGGTCCCGTACGTCCGGCCGAGCTCCCGGAACACTTCCTTCAGCTCGTCGGCCTCGACGAACGCCGCCGCTCGGTCGACCAGCTGATGGAGCGCGGCAACGAGCTCGTTCGGCTCACCCTGCCGGCGTCGAATCCCGACGATCGCGCGCAGAGCAGTCAAGTTGGCGAAGTCGATGTCGAGGACGCGGTTCCAATCCTCCATCGCCGCGTCGTCGCGCCCCAGCTTTTCGCTCGTCGTCTGCGCGCGACGCGCAAGGATGCTTGCCCGATCCTCGTCGCTCGTGGCGATGTCGAACTCGCGCTCGAGCACGTCGACCAGCTTTGCCCACTGGCCCTGAGCGGAGTAGAGGTTGGCCAAGGCGTGCAGGGCCTCCGGGTCCTCGCCGCGGAGGTCGAGCACGACTTTCCACGTCTCGATCGCCTTATCCGGTTGAGCGAGCTTGTCGGCCGCCAGGTGAGCAATTTTCGCCCGGATGTCGGCCTCTGCGGAGTCACCCGACGCTCCCTCGAGCTCGCGCTGGTAGACGGTGTCGAGTTCGACCCACGACCCTTGCGCCTCGTAGATCCGCGCGAGGGCCGCGATGACGCCCTCGTGCGATTTGTCGAGATCGTCGAACACGTGCCGGTACGCCCGCACCGCGTTGGGCACGTCGCCGAGCCTCGTCTCGTAAAGCTCGCCCAGTCGCGGGTACAGCTCGACGAGGTCGACACGATCGGTCGACGCCTGCACGCGCATCTCGAGCGTGCGCGCCAGGTCGGGCCATGCCTCGATCGACAGATAGATGCGATCGAGGTTCGCAAGCGCCTCCGTGTCCTTCGGGTCGATGCCGAGGACGTACTTGTACGTTTCCTCGGCCCGGCCGACGTCGCCCAGCTCGTCCTCGAACGTCCGTGCCAGCTTGCGCCCCACGGACTTCTGCACCTCCACGTCGTTGTGCAGACCGATGACGTCCGCGTACGCGTTGGCCAGCGTCTCCCAGCCCCCGTCGACGGCGCCGGCCAGACGCGGGGCTTCTTCGCCGGACTTCTCGTCGAGCGGATATTCTTTGAGGGCGCGGATGTAGACTCCGAGCGCCTTCACCGTGTCGAGCAGCTTGTCTTCCCAGAGCTCGGCGAGGCGATAGTAGGCTGCCAGACGCTCCTCTTGGCCCTCCGTCTGCGCGAGCTGCGCCTCGTAGACGAGCGACATCTTCTCGAACTCGCCCGCGGCGCGGTAAAGCGGCTCGAGGATCTCGCCCACCTCGGCCTGCTTGATGCCCTCGTTGAACAGGGCTTCCAGCGCGGCCAGCGTCGCCTCGTGTTCGGGGGCCGCGGCGATCACGTCCCGGTACGCCGCGAGGGCCCCATCGACGTCGCCGAGCTTCGTCTGCTGGATCTGACCGAGCCGGAACTTGAGCTCCAGCGCTTCGTCCGGGGACTCGGCGATCTCGGCCTCGCGGGCGAGCACTTGCGCCAGGTCCGGCCATCGCTCCGCCTGCACGTACAGCCGGTCGAGCGCCCGTATCGCGACGATGTTCTCCGGGGCGGCCTCGACCACGCGCCGGTAGCGCGCGATGGCCCCGTCGACGTCCTCGAGCTGCACCTCGAAGAGCTGGGCGTTGCGCAGCCCCAGATCGACGAAGCGGTCGTTTTCGCCGCGCTGAGCGAGGTCGTCGAGCTGCGCATCGTAGAGCGACGCCACGGCCGGCCATCGGTTCACGACATTTGCCAGCCGCTCGATGTTGCCCAAGGTCTGATCGTTGCCGTCATCCATCGGGAGGGCACGGCAGAACGTCTCGAACGCCGACGCGTGGTCACCGAGGGCGTCTTCGTAGAGACGCGCGATGCGATGGAGGAGATCCACCTTCTGGAACGCGTCCGTCGAGCGCCGGACCTGAACCTCGTGAACTCGAATGAGCTTCGGCCAGTCGCCGACGGCTTCGTACACCGGCTCCAGAACGGCCGCTGCGCCGAGGGGGTCCCGATCGCCGTCCTTCAAGCCCTCGAGGGCGCGCAGGGTCGGCTCGTGATCGGGCTGCTGTTGGAGAATCTCGCCGTAAAGCTCGAGGGCCCGCTGGACGTCGTCCAGGTGCTTCTCGTAGAGGTCCGCGATCCGGTACTTGTAGCTCGACTCCTCGACGGGGTCGCTCGTCATCTCGCTCTCGCGAGTCAGGACGGAGAGTAGCTCGGACCAGTTCTCGGCCCTCTCGTAGAGAACGTCGAGCCGCGACAGCGCTTGGACATCGTCCGGATCGAGCTCGAGGATCTTCGCGTACGTGTCGATCGCGCGCGCGACGTCGCCGAGCTCGCGCTCGTAGACCGCGCCGACCTGGTAGTAGATGCTCTTCTTCTCGTCGACGTCGGCGACGAGATCCGCCTTCTTGGCGTAGACGGCCAGCAGCTCCGGCCACCGCGACAGATCGAGGTACCGACGGATCAACGCCTCCACGGCGCGCACGTCGTCGGAGTCGATCTCCAGCACCTTGTTGTAGACGACGATGGCCGCCTCGGGCCTGTTGAGGACGTCTTCCTCGATCGCCGCCGCCTGGAACAGCGCTTCCTTCTTGTCGCGAGGGTCGTCGAGGATCTCCGACCTTCTCTGCAGAATGACCGCCAGATCGGCGTAAGACTCGGACGCGCGGAACAACCGCTCGAGGGACTCGGTGGCGCCGAGGTTCAATGGATCGATCTCGAGGACTTTCCGATAGAGCGCCACGGCCGCGCCCATGTTTCCGATGTCGTTCTCCTGCACGCGCGCGCTGATCATGGTGAGCGCGCTGGAGAGGCTGGCGTCTTCTATCTCCGTGGCCAGATCCTCGAACACCCTGGCCAGATCGGCGAAGCGCCCGGTCGCGCGAGCAACGCGATCGAGCTGCTGCTGCGTGGTCTCGTTGGCGGGATCGACCTTCAAGGCTCGCGCGAGGGTGGCGAACGCCGGGTCGAGCTCTCCAGCCGCGTCCTCGTACAGCTGCGCGATCTGGTGGAGGAGCTCGACGCGGCGCGAGACGTCTTCCGTCCGCCGCACTTGCGCCTCGTGGACGCCGACGAGCTTTTGCCAGTCGCCGGCCTGCCTATAAAGCGGCTCCAGCAAGTCGGCGATCGTGAGCTCGTAGTGCTCGTTCCGGCCGAGACGCTCGAGCGCCGTGAGGGCCTCGACGTTCGCAGGCGACCGTTCGAGGACCTGGCGATACCCCTCGATGGCGACGTCGACGAGCCCCATCTCGCTTTCGCGGAGAGCCGACAGCCGCAGCATCAGCGTGAGCTGGACTTCGTCGGTGGCGGCGAGCGCGAGCTGCGCCTCGAGGTTCTCGGCCAGCTTGTCCCAGAGCTTCTGACGGGTGAAAAGGTCGTCGAGCGCGCGAAGGGCGCGATCGCTGCCGGGGTCGAGATCCAGAACCTTCTGATAGGCCGCGACCGCGTCCTCGGGCCGACCGAGCCGCTGATCGTAGATCTGCGCCATCGAGGCGTAGAGGCCCTCGCGATCGGCGGCGTCCGCCGCCTGCTCGATGCGTCGCTCGATGACTCCGATGAGGTCGACCCAGCGCTGGGTGCGCGTGAACAGCTGCTCGAGCGCGGCCAGGGCCTCGGCGTCCCCGGCGTCGATCGCCAGCACCTTGGTGAAAGCCTGCGCGGCCTGGTCGACGTCGCCAAGACGTTCGTCGATCGCCGCGATGCGCATCCAGTACTGGCGGGCGAGCACCGCGTCGCTCAGATCGGCCGCGAGGTCGCCGTACAGGTCGACGAGGGCCTTGAAGAAGCCCGACGTCGATGCGACCTGTTCGATCTCCTCGCGCGTCTCCGCGAGCGAAGGCTCGTCGCGGAGGGCCGAAGCGAGGAAGGTGAACGCTCGCTCCGCGTCGCTCGCTTGCTCGGAGCTGATGCGGGCGGCCTTGCGCTTCAGCGCGACACGCCGTTCGACGTCGCCCTCGCCGGCCGCGAGGATTTCGAGCGACTGGATCAACTTCTGCCAGTCGCCGCGCTCCTCGTAGATCGACTCCAGGATCGAAGCCGCCTCCGCGCGCAGATCGCCCTCGAGCATGGCCTCGAGTGCGCTGCGTGCGCCGTCGTGCGCCGGCTCCACGAAGAGAATCTCTCGATAGTTCTCGAGGGCTGCGGCCGGATCCTCCAGATGCTTCTCGAGCGCTTGGCCGAGACGAAACTTCAGGTCGATGAGCTCTTGCTCGCCGATGTCGAGTTCGAGACGGCGCCGCAACACGTCGACATACGGCGCCCATCGCCCGAGCCGACCGTAAAGCACGTCGAGCGCCGTCAGCGCCTGGGCGTCGCTCGGCTCGTCTTCGAGGACTTGCACGTACGTGTCGATGGCCCGATCGACGTCTTTGAGCTCGTTCTCGTAGAGACGGGCGATCTCGGCGCTGATGGCCTTCTTTTCTTCGGTGCTCGCGGCGAGGTCGCGCTTCTTCTCGTAGATCCCGAGCAGGTCCGAGAATCGCGAGGCGTGCCTGTAGAGGTGCTCGAGCGCCGCGATGGCTTCCAGGTTCTCGCCGTCCGCGTCGTACACGGCGCGGTAGGCCTCGAGAGCCTCGTCCACTTTGTTGAGGTTCTGGACGAGCACACGCCCGAGCCGAAGACGCAGCGCCTGCCCTCCCTCGTGATCGCCGTTGGTATCGGCGGACTCGATGGCGTGACGGTAAGCGGCAACGACCTCGTCCCAGCGTCCGATGGCGCTCGCAACCCGCTCGATGTCCTCTCCGGTACGAGGGTCGCCAGGCGCGATCTCGAGCGCAGCAAGGTAGCGATCGAACGCCCGCTGCGGGTCGCGCACCTTCGTCTCGTAGAGGGCGGCCACCTCTCGGTAAAGTTCGAGCTTCGCGGCCGGGTCTTGCTCGTGGGCGAGCTTGACCTCGATGACATTGCCGAGGGCCTTGGAGTTGTTGGCCGCCGTATAGATCGGGATGAGCGCTTCGGCCGCGTGCAGGTTGTCGGCCTCGAGTTCGAGGACCTTCTCGTAGGCCTTGGCCGCGCGATCGAGCTTCTGCTTCTTGTCGGCCCACAGCTGGGCGATCTTGAAGAGCAGCGAAATCTTGGGCTGCGGGCTCGTCTCCTTCGCTTCTTGCTGCTCGAGGACGCGAATGAACTCGTCCCACTTGCCGCTCTCGGCATAGAACACCTCGAGATCGTCCCAGCGGCCGAGCGCGAGATACTTCTTCTTCAGCGCGTCCTGCGCGCGCCGATCGTTGGGATCGAGCGAGAGCAACGCCCGCCAAGCGTTGAGGGCGCCGTCGTCGTTGTTGAGGCGATCGCCGTAGATGGCGCCGAGCTTCGCGAGCACCTGGATCTTGGCGGGGGCGTCGTACGTGACCTCCGCTTGCCGCTCGAGAACGGCGGCGAGCCGTTCGAAGTCCTTGGCGCGCTCGTAAAGCCCCGCGAGCGCGGCGAGCGCTTCGGCGCTCGAGTCGTCGTTGGCGAGTACTTCCTGCCAGAGGTCGACGCACACCTCGGGCTTCTTCACGCGCTCGGTGGCGAGCTTGGCGATCTCGAGGAACTTGGCGGCCCGCGCCGAGCCGGCGGGCAAGCGCTCGGCCTCCCGGCGCTGCAGACCGAGGAGCTTCTCCCAGTCGCGGCGCTTCTCGTACATCTGCCGCAAGTAATCGACGGACTGCGGGTGATCCGGATCGATGGCGAGCACGGCTTCGTAGGCCTTCACGGCCTCGGCTTGGTTCGCAAACTTCGACACGTAGAGGTCGGCGGCCTTCGTGTAGAGCGCGACCTTTTCGTCGGCGTCCGGAACCAGGCCCGCGAGCTGCAGCAGCGTCTTGACGTATTCGTTGTACCGCTTGGCGGCCTCCTGCTTGTCGGCAAGCTGGCGCAGCTCGGCGATCTTCGCTTCGTCGACCACGACCGCGGGACGCGACGGAGCGGGCGGAGGTGCGGGAGGGGGGGCAGCAGGAGGCGGCGCCGCGGCGACAGGCGACGGCGTTGCGGCCGGTGGAGGTTCTGCCGCTGCGGGAGCGGCCGGCGGTTCCGACACGGGAGCCTGCACCGCGGGCGCGGTCACGGTGTCCGTCGGCCTCGGAGAGCTCGAAGGCTTCAGCGTCTCACCGATCTGCGCCTCGAAGGCGCGAAGCTGCGGATGCTCGGGCGAGACCGCGCTCAGCCGCTCGAACGAAGAGCGCGCCCGGATCAGATTCCCGAGCTCGCGCCATGCGATCGTCCCGGCCTCGGCCAAAAGGAACGTGCTCGTTCCGTCTTCGGCTCGCGTGGCTGCGGCCTCGGCGAGGTCGAGCACGCGGCCCCAGTCGCCTGCCTTCTTGCCGTAGACGTCGCGCAGAAAGAAGAACGCCCCTTCGCTGCGCGGATCGAGTCGAAGCGCCTCCTCGAGAAAGCGGGCTCCGAGCTCCACGTTCTGGTGCCGAAGGATCCAGCGCGTACCAAAGAGCAGCGCGGCCTGGGCGCGCGACGCCGGATCGAGCTCGTCGAGGATCTGCCTCTGCGTCTGCTCCAAGGCGTCGAAGCGCCCCTGCTCCGCGAGAACGCCTTCGTAGAGGGCTGCGACCTGCTTGTCGCCGGCGTCGGCCAGGTAGGCCCGCGCGAGCATCGCCTCGGCCTCTTCCGGCGCGAAACGTCGCGCGATCCGGGCGGCGCGCAGGAACCCGCGCGCCTTGCCCGCCGCGTTCGAGTCCTTGGCGCTCGCGCGCAAAATCTCCGCGAGGTGCTCTTGCCATCTTACGGCTTCGAGCTGCACGTCCTCCAAGGCGGCGCTCGCGCCGGCGTTCTTGCCGCCGCTGGCACCGAGGCTCTTCGCGTAGGCCGCCGCGGCCTTCTCCCATTCGCCCTGGTCGCTGAGGACGTCGCCGAGTTCGAGGAGCAGAGCGCTCGCTCGCGGACCCTCCGGGGAGGCCTTCAGCTCCAGTTCGAGGAGCTTCTGGACCATGTTCAGCTTTCCGAGGCCCCAATAGATGCGGCGCGCGGACTCGAGGCTCTCGACGAGCGCGGGATTGAGCTTGTAGGCGTCTTGAAAATGCTTGAGCGCCTTGACCCCGGCGAGAAACTTTATCTCGAGCACCCGCCCCAGTTTCAGGTGAAACCGTGCCTTGTCCGCCTGCGCACTGGCCGATGCGATCCCCTTCTCGAGCTCGTCGACGAGGCCCTGCCAGTCTTGGACGTGCTCCAGATACGAAAGACGCTCCTCTAACTCCATCGATCGCCTCGGTTCGTTCGACCGCTTAGCGGGAAGACGGCGACCTTCCCGGTTGCCTCACGGCGCCCACACTATACCGCCGAAGGGTGTTGTACCCGCGGGCGATCTTTCGCCGATGACCCGTCTCTCGACGGACCCGCAGACCCTCCCAGGCGCGTGTTTCTCGCACATTCTCTTCCTGAGAGCTCCCGAGGCGCCTCCCCAAGAGCTACCCGGTGCGCGTTGCTTACTGAAGCGAGCCGCCGAGGCGGCGCGCGATCTCCTGAGATTGCGCACACTGATCCGCGAACTTTGCCGCGTTCGAGCCCTTGCACGTGATCTTGAAGAACGACTGCAGCTGCTGGATGGCCTCGTTCTTCTTGGGCGGGTTGAGCTCAGCGTAAGCCGACCCGAGGTAGAAATACGCCTCCTTGTGGTCGTTGCACTTGTTGCTGTCGCAGGATTTCTTGGCCGCTTCGTACTCGGTCACGGCGCGCGAAACGTCGCCCTTCGTTTCGTACGTGTCGCCGAGCAAGGTGTGCAGGTTGAAGAGGTGCTTGTCGTCTTCCTTGGCGTAAGACAACCCTTCCTTCAGGACCTGCTCCTCCTGGTCGTAGAACATCAGCCTGCGGTAGAGGTCGGCGAGCGTGACGTAGTACTGGGTGCGGTCGGGACTCGTCTGGAGGGCCTTCGTCCAGTTCTGCATGGCGCCCACCTCGTCGTCGGAGTGCAGAAGGACCCACGCGAGCTCGCCGTAGGCTTCGGCGTAGTTCGGGTCGATCTGCGTCGCCGTCTGGAACGGCACCTTCGCGTCCGCCCAGTTGCCACCGTTCTCGGCGAGCTGCTCGAGGGCGTAGCCCTGCCGGAAGTAGTAGTCGGCGTGCGTCTTCTTGCCGTCGGATTTCTCCGCCGCTTCCTCGGCGTGGGCGCAGGCGGTGGCTTCCTTCTGCCACTCCTCCTTCTTCTCGTACGCGAGGACGAGCTTCCACCAGATGCGCGCGTTGTCCGGGTCGAGCTTCGTCGCCTGTTCGTACTTGGAGATCGCCTCGTCGACGTTTGCGGTCTTGGCCTGATCGCCCTCGTTCGCGAGGTTGACCGCCTCGATGTTGTTGCGACTGCACCCCGCAACGACCACCAAGCCCGCAGCGACGAGCACCTTTGCGTGACTCATGGCGCGGAAGTCTACGGGAACCGAATGCGAGCCGTCCACTGCAACAAGCCTCGTGAAGCGTGAGCGCGGGTGACCGCGCTTCACGTTTCCGCCGTGGCCTAATCCCCTGGGTTGAACATGATCGGGTACACGACCGTGACCATGCCGCCTTCGGGCTGCGGGAAGGAGAGGTTACCGAACCCGCGCACGACGCACTGCACGACGCCCTGATCGGGTAGGTCGCTGCCGCCGTCGGCCGTCATCGACACCGCGCCGCTGCGGTCGATGATGAACTTCACGCTGACACGACCCTGCAAGTTCGGGTTCGCGCGCATGCCGTTCTCGTAGCAGAGGCGGAAGCGACCGAAGTTCTGGCGCACGATGCGCTGGATGACTTCGGGGGGCAGCCGCCCGTTGACCTGCGTCGCACCTTCGCGAATGCGCGGCGAACTGACCTTGTGACCGCCCCCGAGCCGACCACGGCCGTTACCAATCCCCTGCCCGGTGCCCGTGCCGGCCCCGTGACCGAGGCCGCCGAAATTGCCCAGGCCGATGCCCTCACCGCGCCCGCCGCCACCTTCGCCGACCCCGGAGAGGCCGAGGCCGCCCGCGCCGAACGAGTCACCGATCGTGTCGCCGAACATGTTGCCGCGCGCGCTCTTCTCGTCGGAGCCCGAAGACTCCTCGCGACCCCAGGGGGCCGTGGGCGCGTTCGGATCGCCGCCGCCCATCGTCGAGATGAGGCCGATCATGCCGAACTGCGCGGCCTCTTGCAGCGCCGCCTGCTTCGCGAGGTGCGGGTCGGGGTTGTCCTTCGGACCCTGAACGCCGTACTTGTGGCCGCTGTCCTTGGTGTTCGGGTTCCCCATGGAGCCCTCTTCACCCTTGGCGCGCGTCCCCGTCCCGCCCTCTTTCTGGTCGGGCTGGGCTTCGTTGACGTCCTGATCCTGCCGCTCCTCCTGCTCGCGGTCCGCCGCGGCGTTGAGCAGCTTCTGCATCATCAGGATCTGATCGCGATCGATGTCTTCGCTGTCGTCGCCGCTCATGTGCGGCATGAAGAACGCGAAGACGGCGATGAGCCCCATGTGCAGCAGGAACGACAGGCCCGTGAACATCAGCGCCGCGGGCTCCATCGTACCCATGAAGCCGACGGGGACCTTCTTGCCCGCGTTCACCGCGCTCACCTGGAACACCAGCGCGCTTCCGTCGAGCTCCATGCGCGCCTTGGCGTTGGCCGGGAGCTCGTACTCGTACGCGCCGCTCATCTCGGACGAGGGCCGCGCGCGACCCGAGGAGACGAGATCCGCGAGACTGAGCTTGCCCTGACCGGGCACGTCCACGTAACCGCGCGAGCGCGGGAGGATGACGAGAGCCGCGCCGATGCCCCGCGACACCACGATCGGGGCCCGCGTCGTGCCGAGCGTCTCGCTCGGGATGAAGTAGTCGCAGCCCATCTTGTCGCCGGACTCTTCGCCCACGTAAAACGAGCGCGGCGGAGTGAGGTGCGACACGTACAGCACGTTCGAGTCCCAGAGGATCATCACCTCGATGGCCGATACGTGGGCCACCTCGACCTCGTCGGGGCTGACGTCCGGGCCGCTCTTGACCATCGAGTAGCTGAAGCCGGCAGGGCCCCCGTCCATCGGAGGCTCGAGCCCCAACCCCGGGCCCGTCGGAAGGGCCGCGACGGCCTGCGCCACGAAAGGCGTGGACGGCGCGGCAAAGGGAGCGGCGCCGTGCGACGGCCCTGCAGCGAAAGGGTTGGCCCCGGCCGCCGGTGCGGCAGCGGCGGCGAAGGGGTTTGCCCCCGCGAACGGGTTGGCACTGGCAGCCGCCGGCGCGGCAGCGAACGGATTGGCCCCGGCGAAGGGGTTCGCGGCGGCAGCAGGCGCGGCATAAGCGGCCGGCGCCGGTGCCTCGGCGGCAGGCGCGGCGCCCGCCAGCTCGGCGCTCTCGAGGACGATGAGCGTCGAACCAATCTGGATCTGATCGTTCGGACGCACCTTGCACTTGTTGACGCGCTGACCGTTGACCAGCGTCCCAGGCTCGTTGCCTAGGTCGATGAGCGTGATGTCCGACCGTGACGCCACCTCGATCACGGCGTGCATGCGCGACGCGAGATCGTCGTCGACGCGCAGGTGACTGCGCGGGTCCTTGCCGACCTTGACGATGTCTTGCGCGATCGTATCGCGACGAACGAGTTGGTCGCCCTGATACAGCGCGAACGTGAGCGCGACCTTGGCCTTGCCCTGGCTATCCATCGATGGGCCTCAGATGTTCTCGACCGACTTGAGCATCTCCGGCACGAACGACGTGCGCGGTCGGATGAGCGTGGTGCGCACCGGCCCGGGCCGAACCCGAATCGTTGCGTCGGAGGGGCCGAACCCGCCAGCGGCGAGCGGATCGTCCTCGAACTTGTACCCGTAGTCCCCGGACGCTCCCGAAGTCGCCCCCGCGCCAGCCCCGCCCGCGGCGTCTTGCGCGCGCGACGACGATGCGACCGACACCATGAAGGTCACGGCCAGGGGCATGACCAGGAGCCATTTGTTCGTGAGCTTCATGAGTCACTCCGGAGGATGAGGGTGTTGCAGCGGAATCTCGACTCCAGCGGCGGATCCGATCGCTTGGTTGAGCGATTCAACTTCAACGGAAAGATGCGCTGGAATTACAGTATAAGTGTACGTGCCAAAGGCCTTTGGGTCAACGGATTGTTCGTCACCACGACGTCTCTCGGAGCGGGGTTTCCGAAGAACGGTGACAACGACGGCCTTCGAAAGTTCCGTTTCATTTGGGGGGGGCGGCGGCCGGGGCACCGGAGGCGGCGGGAGCAGCCGCTGGCGGCGCTCCGCCGGCAGAGGGCGCCGAGCTGTCCGCAGGGGGCGGTGTTGGCGTACTGGGTCCTCCGGCCTGGAGGAAGGTGACGGTGTCGTCGATGTCCTGCATGCGCTCTCTCGTCTTCTTCACGGCGCCCGCGTACTCCGCCTTGTCGCCGGCCTTCTCGAGGAACGTCTGGAATACCTGCTTGGCCTGCCCGTAGACGACCACGGCCTTTTCGGTTCCGCCGGCTCCCTTCGCCTTGTACTCCTGCGTCAGGATCCCTTCGTTGAAGTACGCGTCCGGACGCTCTGCGTCGATCTTCTTGCACGCGTCGAGCTCGGACTGCACCGCGGCGACTTGCTTGTCGTAGTTCGAGTCGTCGATCTGGCCACGGAGCGCCAGCGCGAGCCCGAGGTGCGCGTCGTAGTCGTTCGGGTGCATCTCGAGCGCCTTGCGATACGCCCCCTCCGCCTTGTCGAAACCGCGGAAGCTGAGGTTGATCGCGGCGAGGTTCATCTGCGCTTCGAAGAAGTGCGGATCGAGCTGCGCCGCGGCAGAGAACTCCTTCACGGCCGTGTTGACTTGACCCAGCTCGTTGAGGATGAGGCCCGACGTGTTGTGAATCGGCGCGTAGTTCTTGTTCTTGCGAACGGCTTGCGAGCACACGAGAGCCGCCAGCTCGAGCTGCTGGACGTCGCCGCGCTTGGCGATGGCTGCGTTGGTCGCGATCGTACGGCCGAATTTCCTCGCGCCCGCCTTCTTCTTCGCGCTGCCGAAGTAGAAGAGCGCAAGCTGGTTGAACGCCGGCATGTAGCCGTCGTCGATCGCGAGCGCGCGCTGCAGGTTGAGCTTCGCGCAGTCGAAGTCTTTGAGGTCGCCGCTCTTCGACTGACAGTTCGCGCCGATGGTGTCCGAGTCCCTCAGCATCTGGAACATCGCGAGGTCGACGAGCGCCGGAACGTTCTGGAAGTTCGCGTCGTTGACCGCCTGCTCGAGCGCGTTGATCGCCGCGTCGACGTTGCCGTCGGCCTTGAACTGATAGAGCGCGAGCTGCGCCCGGGCGAAGTGGAACTTCGGGTCGTCCGAGAGCGCCTTCTGGAAGTGGGCCTTCGCTTCCTTGTCGTTGTTGCAGCGCTGGTAGGCGAGCCCCGCGTCGTACGTCGCTTCTGGGAACTTGCCATTCGACGACGCCGCGGACGCGAAGGCGGCCGCGGTGTCGGAGCACGCCTGGTCGCTCCAGTCGTTCGCCTTGTCGTGACCGTTCAACAGGTCGATCGCCGCGTTGAATCGCTCTTGGGCCGCCCTCTGGACAGGGGCCGCCGGCGACGCGGCACCACCCCCTCCACCGCCGCCGTGGGGCGTCTCGTCCGCCGCGCTCTCCGCTTCTTTATGACCGCCGCCGCACCCGAGGCCAGCCATGAGCGCCGCCGCGACCACCAACTTTCCGACATGGTTCATGGTCGTGCTCACTTCTTCTTCGACTTTTTCTTGGGTTCTTCGCCGCTCGAGCCCGAGCTCCCCGAGTTGACCATCTCGGCCTTCTCGGTGGCCGGTCCCGTTTCGACCGCGTGCCAGAGCAGACCGCCCATGATGAGCGGCGGCGGACGGTCGTCGAGGCCGCCGTTCGACAGCGTGGGCGCGCCGCGGAGCTCGTCGACGATGTGGTATTCGGTCTTGTAGTTCTTCGCGAGCCACTTCTCGCAGTCGCGCGAGTACTCGTCGAAGTACTGATACTTCACCGAGTCGTCGAGGCAGCGCTTGAGAGCCGGCTTGCTACGGCTCACCTTGATCGGCTCGGACGCCTCGTCGAGGTGCTGGTTGTAGTCGGCCCGGATGTCGGCCCATGAGAGCGTGTCGTTCGTTCCGGGGACGAAGCCCTTCTTGTCCCAGTCCTTCGGGTAGGGCGCGCGACGGAAGTCGTCGACGAAGTTGCCCCACATGAGACCCGCGCGTGACGCGGCGGCGATGACCCAGCGCGGCGGTGGGACGGGCTGCAGCTCCGTGATCTTCTGGTACTCCTTGTCGACTTCCGCGATGACTTCCTGCTTCTTGACGACCCAGGGCTTCACGGACTTGTCCATGTACTTCAGGACGTCCTCTTTGGTGCCCTTGCCCTTGTAGACGGGGAAGGGCAGCGTATCGACCTTCTCCTTCTTCTTGTCCTCGGCGGCGAAGAACAGCGCCTCGCCGACGGCGTCGAGCGCCTTGCCGATGCGGTGGGCCTTCTGGTCTTCGCCCTCGCCCTTGTAGGCGTCGCTGATCTTCTGCTGCGCGCCGCTGCCGTCGCCCCAGAGCTTGCGGACCTTGTCGTACTCGCCGCGGGCCGTGGTCTCCGCCTTGAGGTGCATGAGCGCGCGCGCCAACGTGGCGTGGGCCTGCACCTGGATGTCCGGCGGCGCCTTCTCGAGCGTCCCCATGGCGCCCGTCAGGGCCTTGCGGGTGCTCTCCCAGTCTTCTTTGTCGGCGTAGTGCGCGCCGATCGCGAACGCGATCTGCGCCGTCTCGTTGGCGTTCGAGTTGCCGTAGTCCTTCTGGTACTGCTTGACGTCGGCGACCGCGATGTCCTCTTGGCCGAGGCCGAGGCGCAGGACGATGGCGTCCGAGAGCGCCTTGTCGGCGTTCGCGCGGCGCGGGTTGTCCCTCGCGTACTGCTCGAAGAAGTCTGCCGCCTGGTCGTAGACGGCGATCGCCTGGTAGTTGCCGCCGATCTTGAACTCGGCGTCCTTGGCGAGCTCCGTCTTCTCCATCTTGTACGTTGGATTGAGCAGCACCCTACGGGCGCGGATCGCGCTCGCCACGAGGTGGCCCGCCTGGAAGGCGCGCGCCGCGTTCTCCACGATTTCGTCGAGGCGTTCGCATTGCGGAGTCTGGCCCGCCTTGAGCGGCGTGGCCCCGTACTTGTCCCAGAGGGCGAAGTACGCGTTGCCGCCCTTCTCGAAGAGCTCGAGCGCGTTGTTCCCACCCTTGTCGGCGTCCTCGACGATCCGCTGAGCGCGAAGACGCTGGATGTCGCACTGCACCTTGGTGAGCAGCGTGCAGGTGTCTTCGTTCTTCGTGGCCTTGTCGCCCGTGCAGAAGAGATCCAAGAACTTCGGCACGTCGGTAATCATGTCGTCGAGACACGAGTTGCGGTTCGGCGACCCGTGGAACGTCAGGACGTTGATGCTCTCGAGGTAGAGCTGCGCCGCGTAGACGGCCGCGTCGTTCTCGGGATGGTTGTACGCGACGTCTTTGAAGCAAGCCGCCGCCTCTTCCCAGTGCTGGGCCTCGAAGTACAAGCGGCAGCGCGCATACTGCACTTCCGCGAGCTGCTTCTGGCCGTCGGCGTCTTCCGGCTTCGGGTGGATGTAGCAAACGTAGCGGTTGAACGACGACACCATCGACTTCTGCGCGTCGGTCATGTCCTTCGGCCGATACTTCGCGTCGTCGTCCTGCTTGATGTCCTTGCCGACGCCCGGCAGGTTGCCGCTGCCCTTCTTGTCGGAGCCCTTCGCGTGCTGAGCGAGGTAGATGTTCTGGTAGCAGAGCACGGCGGCGTACGCGGACTCCGCGGCCTCGGGCGCCTTCGGGTCCTCTTGGACGACGGCGTCGAACGCGGGGCCGCACTCGGCCCACTTCTCGCGGAAGTAGAGCAAGTCGGCCATGTCGTACTTGATCTTGTAGATCGTGGGCCAGTCGTCCTTGACGAGGCGCGGGAACTCGAACTTGGAGAACTCGTCCGACGTCCAGCTCTCGGACACCTTCTTGTAGAGCGCGGCGGCGAAGTCCATCGAGCGGGGGTCGCCGGTGCCGCGCTGCCCCTCCGTGCCGACGGCCTCGAGGTGCCACGCCATCGCGGTCTCCGTCGCCATCGCGGCCGTCTTGCTCGCGCACCGCTGCTTGGACTCGGCCGAGTGCTGGTCGGCCTTGAAGGCCTGGTAGCGCTTGAACTGGTTGCTGAGCTCTCCAATGATCGCGGCCTTGTCGCCGGACTTCATCGCCATCGTGGCTTCGGTGATGTGCGACTGGTAGTCGCACCCGCGATCGCCCCCGTTGTCGCGGACGAGCAGGTCCTTGTAGAGGTCGATCGCCTCGGGGTAGTGACCGGTGTCCAGATAGTTCTGGCCCAGGTCATCCATCATGTGGAACGTCTTGGCATTCTCGCCAGACGCGTCGCCGCTCAGGTTCTTGAAGAAGTTGTAGGCGTCCTTGGGGTTACCCGCGAGCGCGTACACCGGGATGACGTCCTTGCGGCCGCTCTCCGCGAGCTTCTTCGCATTCGGGAGCGGGTTCGGCGGCCCGCCGAACTGCACGCCGAAATCGATCGTCTTCTTGAACGCGTCGAGCGCGTGGGGCAGGTCGCCCATGTTCCAGAAGACGTAAGCAAGCTTGTACCAGGCGTAGCCGTACAGCTTGTTCTCGGGCGGCGGCTTCGCCGTCACCTTCTGGTAGGCCTGCTTCGCCGGCTCCCACTTGGACGGGTCGCCCATGGCCTCGTTGAAGAAGAGCTCTCCGAACGCGAGGTAGGCGTTCACGATGTACTTGGAGTTCGGTGTCTTCGTGATGAGGTCGAGGTAGACGCGGCGCGCGTTCTGCGTGTCACCCGACTGCTCGTACTCGTACGCGAGGTAGTAGTAGACCTCGTCGAGGGTGGGGTATGCGGGCGGCGGATTGCTCGGGAACGTGGCGGACGGCTGACCGGTGTAGTCGTTGACGAGCGTGCCGTAATAGGTGATCGCCTGCCTGCGGGCGAGCTTCATCGTGGTGTTGCGCGAGTTGGCGACCGACTGCTGCTTGCTCGCCCCGGTGGGGTTGGTCGCCTTCATCTCGTCGCGCCTGACCTCGGCCTCGGTCTTCTCGCGGAACGCGGCGTTCTCGAGTTCGACGTAATCCTCTGCCAGCCGCCGGAGCAGCTGGGGGCGGTCCTTGGAGCGGGCGTCCGTGGTCTTGTAGAGCCCCTCGAGCCCCGAGATCTCCTGCACGAGGAGAGCAAGAACACGCTGCTTCAGGGCGCTGGCGCGAAGGTCGCGCATGCCGGCGAGCTGAGAGACGTCGGGGCCGCCGATCTCGATCTTCTTGTCGCCCTTCTTGATGTCCTCGACCTTCGAGTGGAAGGACATCGTGGGCGCCTTGCCCGACGGTTGCGTCATCCCCGCGAGCGGGCCGCCCGGACACGCGTCGAGAGTCTTTTTCGCCTGGTCGGTCACGCAAGTGGAGCTCGACGAGGTCGACGACATCGACGAAGAGGACGACGGCGTCGTGGGCGCCGGCTTCGACGGCGCACTATCGCCCCCGAGCCCGTCGGGGTCCGACGTGTCCGCGCGCGCTTCCGCGGCCGCCCCGCAGACGAGGAGCACCGTGGAAATGACGAAGGCCCAAACCGAAAGAACCCGATTCATCGCTACCTCCCGCACTTCGACGTGATCGTCTGGCGGTAAAATCCGAGCTCGTCGCGCCAGTACTCGCCGTCGAACGGCCAGATGACGTGCTCCTCGTCCGGTCGGACGATGTT
>Ga0302325_10003623_pt1 | contig 36254 bp, 30 predicted proteins | sample Palsa_T0_2_FD_201948 | JGI IMG/M metagenome (GOLD analysis project Ga0302325, IMG submission 201948) | Peat permafrost microbial communities from Stordalen Mire near Abisko, Sweden - Palsa_T0_2 | ecosystem: Environmental > Terrestrial > Soil > Palsa > Peat permafrost | place: Sweden: Abisko...
AAGAACTGACTTGAACTTGCCCAGATCAATCGCGAGAATCGTCGTATAGCTCATGCAATCTCCTTTGGTAGAGGACCGCGGCTGATCTTCACCGATCAGCTGCGGGATTGCATGGGTTCTATGCTGTAGACGGCCCCGCGTCGCGTCGGAAGTTTGTCCTTGGTATAGTGTTCCTCGGCGCGTCGCGTTGGCCGCCACAGATTGTCATCCGTTATGCCCCCTCGCCTCGAGTACTTCCATGCGTGAAATCGAAATCGGCGTTCGCTTCGATCTCGAAAAGCCGCCCGAGTTTTTCGGTGCCGACGAGGTTAACGCTCTCATCGCAGCCGGCGCCACGGTGGCAGCGATTTCGCCAAGCGCGGTACTTACACGTAAAATAGGCGCAGCTGGCGAGAATGTTCAACTCACGATTAGCGGGTTTGCCATGAAGGTGCACCTCATGGAGCCATCCGGCCAAGATCCGGGGGCATAACCAGCCGACTATGAATCCCGTCTGCCGTCAAGCGCTGTATTGGCACGCGGTCCGTCCGCTGATGGCTCCGAATCGTTCACCCCTAGCGGAAGAGGTTTACGAGGCGGGAAATTCTATGGGGAGATAAAAGGTCGTGGGGAGATAAAGGGTCGGGAGTCGATTCCCAACCATTTTGTTTTCTTCCAGAGCACAGCAAGACCACCCCAACCCTCCCCTTGAGTACATGGAGAGGGAAAAATGCGCGGGCATTATCTGCGTGTATCCCGGTTCGACATTGCTCACCGCAGGTGCGTTCATCTGCGGCTAAATCTTTTCCGATACGTCAATCTCCCTTGGCGGCCGGGGCATTCTTCCCAAACGCTTGGAGGTCGATCTGGAAGATAGTGCCGCCGGGTTCCGCGAGCGGCTGACCGCCGGACTCACTAAACCCGTTTTGAGACAGTTCAAAGCGCGCGCCGGCGAGTTGACTGGGCGATACGGCAACATAGTACGTTGCCGATTTCTCGCGCGCGAAGCTGGGTGAGTCGGTCCTCATGAGGACCTTCTCGCCGTCGCGAAGCTCGAAGTGTGCAACGAGATACTGGGGCTCGGGCAGGCGGTATGTGATCGTGAACTGGATCAAGCCGTCCTTTCCCTTCTCGGCCGTGACGGAAAATTTACTATCTTTCTCTTTGATTGAGGCTGGTGTCACCGGCGTTTGCGTGACCAGCGCTGAGGCTTTCTCTGCCAGAATCGAAACCATGACGAGGCCAGCGAAGCAGCAGGTAATGAGGCGAAACATGGCGACTCCTTTGGTTTGTCCGAGATTTCCCATATGGGACTCCACCGCCGAACGTCGCCGGCAGTTTTGCTGATCGTACCGAGGTTTGAAGCGTCAAGCTGCGGTTTTCTTGGCTCACGACCGTCTCTTTCGTTGGGCTATATTAGATGACGCCATCTGACCGGTTGGCGCGCGCGGAATTCACGGAAATCTCACGCTCCGGCGCGGGATAAGTTCCGTGGGGCAGCTTTTGGCCCGCCACGCCCCGATAAGAGGGGCATGCAAGCCCTTTCCATCAGACAGCCCCTTGGGTGAACTCAGGGCAGGCCATACGCTGAATTAATTCCCTTCGACAAGCTCAGGGCAGGCTGCGGGCTTCGGCCGTGAGCTCAGCCGAACGGGAATGAAGCGGATCGAATACCGATCGCGGCCGACGCGGCGGCCCCAGAGGTTCAGTTGGGATAGCTAATCGCGGTTGCTCCAAGCTGGACGGAGAATGTATCACCATACTTGATGCCAGTGAAGCCGCTGCCGGTGATCGATATGGGCACTCCCGGATCGATCAGCGCATTGACCGTGAGCTTCGGTGCATGCTTGCCATCACCACTTTGGGTGGCCACCATTTTGAGGCTTTCGCCTTTTACCTTTCCAACGACAGTGTATGGCAAGATTTCGATTTCATCGTTGTCTTTGGCGGCGAAAGTCGCCTCGGCAGTTCCATAGACGTAACCGCGATGGTCTTCGACAAGGTTCATTTGCATGCCGCCAAGTTCTTGCGACGTCGTCAGGGCAATGTAACCGCCGTAATCTCCCGCAAGGGAGAAGAGCAGCCGCCGATTTTCTAGTGTTTCCATCAATACAGATGGCTTTGACGTTCTCATTGTGCCTCCGCAACTCGGTGGGTTAATAGGGTCCCGATGGGCTCACATTATGCCAAGGCCCATTATGATTACAAAGAAAAACGGTTGCACCAACAGGCTCGCGGTTCATTTGCGGCTAAATGCTTTCCGATAAAAGGAGCATGCACATTCGACAAGCTCAGTGCAGGCAAGCCCTATCCATACAACCCTTCGACAGGCTCAGGGTCTGATTGGCCGATGATAAAAGTATGCGTGCATTGTCAATCAGACAGCCATACGCTGAATTAATCCTGCGGGGAATGAAGCGGATCGAATACCGATCGCGGCCAACGCGGCGGATTGGACAGCGATTCTATATCTATGCGAGCAAGCAATGGGCAGCGGGCAAGTTGCTCCTGGCGGGATGTGGGCCTGCGGATGGCGGACCAATGCACCCCCACCCTAGCCCTCCCCCTGAGTACATGGAGAGGGAAAAGACGGCGTGGTCGCATGATCTGGCGATGCCGCGCAATGGCCCGGAGCCTTGGATGATGGAGCTGGCTCAGTTGCTGATGTTCAAGGACCTGCCGATGGGCGTGATCGTGGGGAGTGCGGTCATTGAAAGGGTGATGGAGGGGCCGCATGGGTTTGAATGGCACCTGGGGGATGTGCAGCGCGTGAAGAAGCTTCGCAAGCCTAAGGGGCATCCGCAGCCGGTGTGGTTTACGCCGTTTTGAATAACGAGACAGATGCACTCAAATGTCTATGCGTTAGATCCACTTGCTGGTGGATGAAATTGCTCTAGCCCTGGGTATCGCAGCGATCGTTGAACAGTCTGCCCGGAGGGGGTTCGCAGATCGTGCTGGCCGTTTTTGGTATTGGCAGCCAAATGGACGATCCAAAGGTCCTGAATCGGCGCGCCGGGTTCGATGAAGCGCTGACGCGATGGATCGAAGCCAGGCAAGGCATGAATGCAAATCCAGTTGCAATAGGCGGGTAGCGAACAGATTTTTAGATTACCTTCATAAACGCAGTAATTGAGTGAGCATTGTTCTGTATAAAAGTCGACCACTTTTCGGTACATCTCGCGCAGCACATCGGCCCAGATTTTAAATCCTTGTGCACTGGCGGCCATCGCGAAAAATCCGCAATTGATCAGGGGTCTGGCAATGAGATTCGTGGCGCGCTCGGCGCCGAAGCAGGCGGTGTAAATCTTTCTCTCGGCCAGGCGTTCCTTGGCGGGGTCTGCAGCGTACATGTCGGGGTAGAATCGGCTGATTTCCGGGACGATGACGAGCGAGCCGGATTTTGCCAGTTCGATTGCAAGCAACACAGCCCGCTCATCTTGTACCCATGTATCCGCGTCCAACCAAACATAGACATCGAACCCGGGCAGATGTTTCGGCAGGAACGGCCGCCACGTCATTGCCTTGAAGAACTCCGGAAGTCCCAGGCCCTCGAGGACATCGAAATCCCAGCCGATGCGCAAAGTGGACACATCGACGGAAGCGAGCCATTTTATTTCGTCAGCAGTCAAGCCTACATCCAGAACCACCAGCGGCAATCGGCCGATTTTGGGTGACCGTCGAACTGACGCAACTAGCCCTTGCAATAACGGGAAATATGTCGTGTCGGAGGCAGTGACAATGGTTGCGCTCAATGGCATGTGGAATCGTGCGGTTGTCCTGCGCTCACTTGAGCCGGGAGTTTTCAACGTGGGCCTGGCCGACGACCTGTGTCAGCGAAAAAATAGACTACCCTCGACCCCGTGCCCCGCCAAGAGCTTTTCTCCGATAGACGAACCGCCAATTTTCCGTACATTGGATGCTCGTGGTAGACAACCGCCCTTTTTTCGTTTTGATCTGAATCATTCATTTGTTATGACAACATCGAACAAGTCGCCTGTATCGTTGGCAATTCTTGCCTTGATCCTGTTGGTTTCGAGCTCCACTCGATCACAAGCCGGTCCCGTAGCAGACGATTCGGCTCAGGGCTTGACGCTGACGTTCGAATCAAAGGCGGACGGCATCATCAAAACTGATTCCCGTTCCGCTCGGCTGGTTACGCTCATGGTCCCCGCCGGTTCAGCGCCGACGCCATTTCTTAAACCCGGGCCGTTCACAGCGAAATTTGAGGGATTCATTGTTCAAAAAATCCGCGGCGATTTCAATTTCTCCGCCAATGGAAACGGCACCGTGAAAATCAGCGTCAATGATAAACCGATTTTCGAAGCCAGCGGTGATTTGGGCGCCGGCGATCCGAAGCCAGCGACGCTGGCCAAAGGCAAAAACAAGCTGCTCGTGGAGTTCACCAGCCCCGCCCAGGGCGATGCGTGGCTGCGGCTGATGTGGAGCAGCGATGATTTTGCGTCGCAGCCGATCGATCCGCGATTGTTTTCGCACAGTTTGACGGACAAACCGATCGCCGAGGGATTGCGTTTGCGCGAGGGGCGGTCGCTGTTTGCGGATTTACATTGCCTTCAATGCCACACCGATGCGGCGCTCTCGAAAGTTGGCGACGGTGCGATGCCGGAGCTGGCCAAAGATGCGCCGGATTTGACGGAGATCGGCCAGAGGTTGAATCAAAACTGGATGGCCAATTGGATCAGCGATCCACACAGTTTGCGGCCTGATACGTCAATGCCGAACGTGTTTCACGGGCATGGCACGACGATGCAGCAAGCCGCGGATATCGCCGCCTATTTAGCGACACTTGGCTCGACGGCTGATGATTCGCCGACGCCATCTCCCGCAGATGTCACCGCCGGTGCCCATGTGATCGCCCGGCTCGGTTGCATCGGCTGTCACATGCTGCCCGATAAAGCTCCCCTGCCAGCCGATCCGTATGGCCGTGTCAGTTGGCATTATGTGAAAGCGAAATACAAACCGGCTGCTCTCGTAGAATTCCTTAGAAAGCCTGAAGCGCATTATTCCTGGATTCGCATGCCGAATTTCCGGCTTTCCGATGTCGAAGCCAAACAGATTGCGGCATATCTGCTAGCGAGCAGCAGCGATCTTCCCGCTCCGACACTGCAAGGCAACGCGGACAATGGACAGAAGCTGGTGCAGTCGGCGGGTTGCATGAGCTGCCACACGATCAAAGGTGATAGTCAGTTTCACACGACACCGCTTGCCGCCATCGCCAAAACCGATTGGGAAAAAGGATGCCTCGCCAAAGATGATGCGGCGCGCGGCGCGGCTCCCGATTTTGGTTTGAGCGATTCGCAGCGTGACGCATTGCTTGCCTTCGCCGCGACGGATCGCTCGTCATTGAAGCAAGATGCGCTGCCGGAGTTCGCCGAGCGGCAGATCACCGAGCTTCGCTGCATGGCATGTCACACCCGTGATAACAAGCCGGATGTGTGGGATCAGGTGATCAAGGAAATCGAACCGCTGGCCAAGGGGGACATCATCGATGCCAGTGCGAAACCTCCGCCCGGCGAAACGCAGCCCGGCACCGGCGATCAGACCCGGCCGCCGCTCACCTGGGTCGGCGAAAAGCTGCACACCAAGTGGATGGAAACGTTCATCGCCGGCAAGCTCGATTACAAGCCGCGCGAGTGGATGCTGGCCCGGATGCCCGGATTCCCGGCACGAGCGGATGGCATTGCCCAGGGACTTGTTTTGGAGCATGGCTACAGCACCGTCAAGCCGCCCGAAACCAAACCCGATCCGGCCCTTGCCAAGATCGGCAAGCAATTGGTCGGCCGCAATGGTGGTTTCAGTTGCGTGCAATGCCACGGCATCGGCAACATCGGACCGATTTCGCCGTTTGAAGCTCCCTCGATCAATTTCAAATATATCAACGAACGGATCCGCGAGGATTATTTCGATCGCTGGATGCGCGATCCGACGCTGATCGTCTCCACCACCAAAATGCCAAGATTTCAAAACGACGGCAAAACCGCCCTGACCGACATTCTCGACGGCGATTCGTCCAAGCAATTCGATGCGATCTGGAACTACCTGCAGGCAGGTCGAGACATTAAACATCCCGAGCAGTGATTTTAGTTTTTCACTGAGCTTGCGGTGGGTCGAGCAATTTGCTCATGTCTTTGCCAGCGAAAACACCCATTTGCTCTAGCGCCAGCAGCGCCGCTTTCTGCTCGGCCATTTTCTTGTTTGGTCCCCAGGCGGAGTTAAAACGGTTGCCGTCGATTACCACACAGACTTCAAAACACTTGCTGTGATCCGGGCCCTTTTCGTCGAGCAGTTCGTAAATCGGCGTCGCTCCGTGTGCCTTCTGGGCGTGCTGCTGCAGCACCGCTTTGTAATTCTGCCGATGTTCGTCGGCCGCGATGGCGTCGATCTTCGGGTTCATGGTCCGCAAGATGTATTCCTTGGCGACTTCAAAACCGCCATCCAGATATATCGCTGCGCAGATTGATTCATACACCGCCGCCGCCAGGGAGCTGGGCATATCGGCGCGCGAGCTGATGCCCTTGCCGGTGATCAGCAGATCGGTCAATCCCGTCTCGTTAGAAACTTCGGCACAGGTGCGGCGGGACACCACCGCGGATTTGATTTTCGTCAGCTCCCCTTCCAGATGCTCGGGAAAACGCCGATACAATTCTCCGCACACGACCAAATCCAGCACGGCGTCGCCGAGGAATTCCATGCGCTCATTGCTGAGAAGCCGATTGTCGGCGATCGACGCATGAGTGAGCGCCTCCTTCAGCATGTTGGGGTTTTTGAACGTGTACCCCAGCAACCGATGGGCCATTTGCTCAAGTTCAGGGCTCACGCATTTCTCACGTTAGAGCGCGAGTCGCCATCGCGCAACCATGCACTTGAAGCCCCATCTAGGGCTTTGGGGCGACTGAGAAAACACCGGTGGGCGTGCGCGGAATTCCAATTTCGCACCCTGGCAGCGGGCTCGAACGCGGCTGGCCAGGAATCAGCGAAAAATGAATTCGGTCCACGCGCCACTGCTTCGCTGCAGTGCGACAGCAAGGCCAAAAGGTATCGATTGCATCTTGGGAAGTCAACGAGATTTTAGAAATCAATTGGGAAAGACCCGAGACATCGTACCGCTCAGCGGGGGGATCGCCGCCGCCGTCGCAACAGCGTGCCCGACGCGACAAGCACGATCCCAGCGCTGTCCGGTTCCGGCACCGTCGTCACGGTCTCCGGCAGCACAGGCTGCGGCGTCGGTTTGGTCTGATCGACCCAGCCGATGATCTCACCTGATGTGATATTCACGTCATCAATACCAACACCGCTCAGTGTCCACGATGTTCCCTGCGGATCACTACTCGAAACATTTCCTGTGTTGTATGAGCCGGTATAAAAATCCCATTTGTTCAACACACCAGTGATCGACCCATATTGAAAGTTATTCACTAAGTGCTCCGCGAAGCTCGAATAGTACGTTGCGGTCACTGTCAGATTGGGATCGCCGGCCTCAATCGCCGTGAGCATCTGCCAGCCGTTCAAGCTGCCGTCGAAATTGTATTGCCATGCTAGATCGGGGCCGGAAGCCATGTCGATGACTTCGTAGGCGGTGTTCGCTCCGCTGCCAATCACGGCTTGGACGTTCAACGGATTCCCGTCATAAAAGACTATGGAATCGATCTGGACCGCGTATGCGGTGGAACCGAAAAACACCAGTACCGCGATGCCGGACAACGTGTGGATCAATAATTGACGCATGACGGAATCTCCCTGTGCCGATTCGCGCGGCACGCAAAGGTGCGTCGTCCTTCGCTAAATTGGCCAAGCCAGGGAGCAAACCACGCGTCGAGGATCAAGCGGCAAGTCGATGGCAACACCGCCGGTGCGACCAGGGAAAGCTAAAACCCTACGACTGGAAATATCCCGGCCCGTCCCAACTCGCGAGGACGAATCCGATTGGTCCGATGCACTCGCATCGAACTCGCACCCTAAGGCCGGTCTTCTGGCTCGGGAAAACTTTCGATCGCCTTCCCACCGGAAAATCCGGCAGTGGCATGCTGATCGAAAGCAATGCATTCCCTTACAGCGGCGCGTCCGCGTCGGATTCTCACCGACTTCCCAGCGCCTCAAGGTGTTGCCCAAACTCTATCGTGATGTAACCGAACGTCAAGAGATCGATCCGCTGAGTTATCCCACTTTCCGACGATTGCGGCTGGGGTTGCCAGAGAACGCACTCGTTTCTACGATGCCATTCCACAACACGGCCGACCGTCCGTTGTTACAGGAGTTGGCATGCGATGGATTTGCAGTTTTGTTCTGTTTTTAACTTTGACCAGCGCCATCGCCGCCGATACGCCCAGTCTTGCGACCATGCCTTCGCTTCCAGCCGGCTTCGATCCGTCCCGACATATGCTTGTATCCGAAGTCCGCGAAGGGATGACCGGTTACGGCATATCTGTTTTCAAGGGCGATAAGCTGGAAAAATTCAGCGTTAAAGTCCTGTCGGTGCTGCACAATTTCAATCCGAAATATGACGTGGTGCTGATCAGCTGCACTGGGGCGAATCTGGAGCATACCGGTAGCATCGCCGGCATGAGCGGGTCGCCGATTTATTTGACCGATGATCAGGGCCGCAGCCGACTGATCGGCGCGTTTGCTTACGGCTGGCCGATGATGAAGGACCCCGTTGCCGGCGTGCAGCCGATCGAATACATGCTGGGCATTCCCACGCGAATGCCCTCCACGCAGCCGATTGGGCAAAGCATTAAAACGGTCCATGCCCTGGCACAGATGCCGGCGGCGCATCCGCATTGTTCACTGGACGAATTTGTGCCGATGTTGGCAAGCCATCGCCAATCGGTGATCGAGCTACCGACGGTGGCCGGGCGTCTCGGATTCTCCAGCGTCGATGTGCCGCATCTTCAACCGCTGGCAACGCCGCTGATGGTGGGCGGATTGTCCAAGCGAATTGTGCAGCAATTGAATGATGTCATGGACGGCTCGGGAATGGTTGCGATGCAGGCGGGCGGCCCTTCCGGCGGACATGCGGATGGTCCATCGCCGAAACTGGAGCCCGGATCGGTGATGGCCGTTCCGCTGATGACCGGCGACGTGGAAATGACCGCCATCGGCACCTGCACTGATGTCATTCACGACAGCGAGGGCGACCGCATCGTCGGGTTCGGCCATTCATTCAACAATGAGGGCCCGATCGATCTGCCGATGGGCTCCGGCCGGATCAATGCGGTGATCGCTAATCTGTCGACCAGTTTCAAAATCGGCGAATCGTCCGGCCTGCAGGGATCGCTGCTGGCGGATCAAACCGTCGGCGTCTCCGGAAGGATCGGAGCCGCCCCGCGAATGGTGCCGATGACGCTGCACGTGGATTACGTGGACGCCGGCGAATCGCAGGTGTATCACTTTCAATTGGCGCATCACTCGAAATTGACGCCGATGCTCGCCGCCGCCGCTTTCGCCGCCGCCGCCGGCGGGACGCACGATCCGCCGGAATTTTACACCATCGATTACGATCTGAAGATGGATTTCACCAACGGCCAGTCGGTGCATGTCGCCAACAGCACCGTCAACGCCGCGGTGCCGGATTTGTTCAATGAAATCGGCATCCCCATCGTCGCCGCGGCGGAGAATCCTTTTGAAATCGTCGGCCTCAAAGCCATCGACGGCACGCTCAGAATTTCCTCCGAGGCGCGCGAAGCCCACATCGATTCCGTCACCTTGCCGCGCCTGAAATATCAACCCGGCGAAACGGCCCGACTGTTTCTGCAATACCGCCCTTTCCGTGAAAACAGCGCCACGATGCCGATCGATTTTGAAATTCCGCGCGAGCTCCCGGACGGCGTGTATCAATTGGTCGTGACCGATTGGGAGCAGTATCTGGAAGGCGAAAAGCAAATCAGGCCGTTCCGCTTCACCGCCGACAGCGGGCCGGAATTGTTCGCAGCGTTGAAAGATTTGCTCGGCGTGCGGCACGATGCGGTCTATGTGCAGCTCATGCGAAAACCCGACGGCGTGGCGATCGGCCGCACCGCCATGCCGCATCTGCCCTCCAGCCGCCGGGAGGTGCTGCTGGGCGCCGGCGTCAGCGATACCACGGCGTTTGTCAGTTCCACCCTGAAAATCGTGCCGACCAACATGGTCATGGACGGAGCGGCGAATTTTGCCATTACCATCGATCACGAATCCAAGGTAGAATCGACGACCGGCGTCAAAACATCTACCGACCACAATCCGCCGGCTAAACCCAAAGAATCCAAAAAACCAGTCGGCGTTGGCGAACCGGCCAACGGCGCGCAGACGCAGCCTTCCAAATAATCAGCCGCCTGAACAGGGAGATCTTATGTTTCGCAAAAACCTGATTGCCATTTGCCTGCTGCTCGTTTCCCCGGTCATGGCCGTGCAGACTTCGCACTGGACCGACAGCGGCGAAGCGGACTTCAAAAAAGGCACGATGCACAACGTCGTGGCGACCAATCTCGGCGATCTGAAATTGTCGCGCGCGGTCAAAACGCTGATCGAGGAAAACCCGCTGGTATCAGCGGTGTACGCCATGGTCGAAGCAAGCGACGGAACCATTTACGCCGCCACCGGCCCACACGGCGTGCTGCTGCGAATCAAGGATGGCAAAGCCGAAACCGTGGCGACGTTCGAGGGCAACAGCAGCCTGTTCGCGCTGCTGCTCGATCCGGACGGCAGCCTGACCATCGGTGTCAGCGGCGAGAAGGGCAAAGTATACCGCATCGAACATCCCGCCGCCGGTGAAACAACCCCGACGGAAATTTTTTCCGATGACGATGCCCAATACATCTGGGGTTTGCAGCGCACCGCCGATGGCAATCTCTACATCGCCACTGGTCCCAATGGAAAGCTGTTTGAACTCAAGCCCGGCGGAGCCAAATCCGTGCTGTTGGCCAGCGATGAAAGCAATCTGCTATCGCTTTTATCGGACGGAAAGGATTTGCTCTACGTCGGCACGGATCCGAATGGCCTCGTATATCGCATCAATCGTAAAACCAGGGATGTGTTCATTCTCTTCGATGCGCCGGAATCCGAGATCGGCTGCCTGGCGATGGACGAGAAGGGGAATCTGTATGCCGGCACCGCCGAAGCACAGGAAACACCGCCGGGACCCAAGGCGGAAAACGGCGAATCGGACAAAGTCGGCCGGCCCGAAGGGAATGGTGCGGTGCCGCTGCCTTCCACGCCGCCGCAGGTGCCCAATCCCCCGGCCAAGCCAGATCCGAATCCTGGCGAACCGAACCCGATTCCCAAGAAGACCCTTTTTCGGCATCGGCTGAGCAATCAGCATTCCCAAGTGGTTTTCGCTGTCTTTGAAAATCCCGGCCTGCCCACTCCCGGCGACAAAAACAAACCCGGCCCGGCCACCGCACCGGCCAACGCTGCCCCGCTGACGCCCGCCACCGAGAATCCTCCGGTTCCGCGGCCGCAAGGCAACGCCATTTACCGCATCGATCCGGATGGTTTTGTCACCGAGATTTTCCGCCAGCCGGTGATGGTGCTTTCCATGCTCGAGCATAACGGCGTACTGCTGGTCGGCACCGGAAGCGACGGGCTGATTTATCAGGTCGATCCCGCGGCGGAAGAAACAGTCGTGCTGGCCAAGGTCGATCCCAAACAGGTGCTTTCGATGCTGGCGGCCAAGGACGGTCGCATCCTGCTCGGCATGGCCAACGTCGGCGGCATCGCGGCGATGAGCAGTGGATTGGCCTCCGAAGGAACATTCACCAGCCCGGTGCTGGATGCGACACAGATCAGCCGGTTCGGAAAAATACATTTGGAAGGATCGCTTCCCCAAGGCAGCACGCTGACCATCGCCACGCGCAGTGGGAACGTGCGGGATCCGGTCAAAGCCGGTTGGTCCGCCTGGTCGGATGACGTGCCGGCCACGGAGTACTTGCAGACTTCCTCGCCGTCGGCGCGATTTCTGCAATATCGCCTGACGCTGGCCAGCAATGACGCCAAAGCCACGCCGGTGGTGAACCTGGTGGATGTGGCGTATCAAACGCCGAATGTTGCGCCGGTGATTCACTCGATCAAAGTCGGCAACAATGGTCCCAAGGCCCCGAATAATCCCCCTGCCCCTAACGCGCCGAATAGCCCTGACGATGCGAATTCCGCGGCCCCTAATGCCCCAGCGCCCCCCACACCAATCAACGCCGATGCGAATCGCATCCAAACCATCGCCTGGGAAGCCGATGACGCCAACGGCGATTCGCTTGTTTACAGTTTGTATTTTCATCGCAGCGGCATTGCTCCGTGGATTCTTTTGAAAGATAAGCTGACCGAGACGCATTATGATTGGGACACGCGCACGGTCGCCGATGGGCGTTATGAGGTGAAAGTGGTGGCTTCCGATGCGCCATCCAACCCGCCCGGCCAGGGCAAAACGGCCAGCCGGGTGAGCGATCCGCTGGTGATCGACAACACGCCGCCAGTGATCTACGACGTGAATCAGACCACACACGGCCAGCGCGTCACCATTAATGCCAAAGCGGCGGATGCCACCAGCATCGTGTCATCGATCGAGTACAGCCTGGATTCCGCCACCGACTGGCAATTGGTGCTGCCTTCCAATAAGATGTACGATTCGCCCGAGGAAGCGGTGGAATTTGAACTTCCGGGGCTGTCATCCGGCGCGCATCAAGTGACGCTGCGGGCGACGGATTCCAAGGGAAACCAGGCGTATCACACGGTGTTGATCACCGTTGCCGCCGCCAAAAAATAGACTTGAGTTTGAGGATTCAGCGATGCACTATCCGCACAAGATCAGCAAGGTCCGACGAGCCCGCAAGATCGGTTTCCGCGCCCGCATGAGAACGAAAAAGGGCCGGCAGATGATCAACCGTAAACGCAGCGCCGGTCGGCGCGTGCAGGTGGTTTGAAGCCGGCGGCTTTCTACTTCTTGGAACCAGGGGTTTCCCACCGGCGTAGGCCACTGACCGGCGGTGTCGTGGAAGTCGCCGACGCTAACTGGGGCAGCCAATCTGCGTGGCCCGATTCAAGCACCCGATTCACAAACGCCGGACGCTCGGCCATATCCTCGGCGGTCCAGTCGCGCACATCCTGATAGGTGTGCACCAAGGTTAACTGGTCCTTGGGCAGCACGCGGAAATTCACCTTGCCCGGAAGCCGAACGATGTAAAGAGACAAGCACGCCAGAAACGCCAAATTGCCGATCAAAAACAACCCAAGCAGTAAACGCCGAAGTGATTTCATTTACTTCTCCAAAATGGTAAACGCCCCTTTTTGCTCCCGTTAGAATGGCATCGACTCATCCATCCAATCGTCATTTTTGAGCACCTGCTTGCGGTTGAAGCGAGCCATGTGCTCGGCCTTGGCCTGAGACAGCTTGATGAGATTTTTCTTGCCCATCAGCGGCTTGAAATGCCGCACCATTTTGGCGTGGCGGATAAATAGATCATCCTCCATGCTGGTAAATAATTGGGCACATCCCGGATCACCTTGGCGAGCGGCGCGGCCGTAAAGCTGCCGATCGACACGGCCCGAACCGTGCGGCTCCGTGGCGATCACGTGCAAACCTCCCGCATCAGCGACGCCTCGGGCCAATTTGATGTCGGTGCCGCGGCCGGCCATGTTGGTGGCGACAGTAATCTGTCCCGCCAGGCCGGCCTGCGAAATGATAAACGCTTCTTGCGCGGTTTGCGTGGCGTTGAGCACCTGATGCGGCCGCTGCAATGCGGTCAGGCGTTTGCTCACCTCTTCCGAGGCCAGCACGCTGCGTGTTCCGACCAGCACCGGCAGGCCCTTGTCGTTCAATTCGCAGATGCGCTGCACGACGGCGTTCCACTTGTCGTCCATCTTGGCAAACATGCGCGTGCGAAGCTGGCGGCGGATGCACTTGCGGTTCGGCGGAATGCGGATCACTGGCACGTGATAAATCTGCCACAACTCGCCGGCCGCTTCCCAGCAGGTTCCGGTCATGCCCGCTATCTCCCGATACTGGCGGAAAAAACGCTGAAAGCTGATGCGGGCGAGATTTTCTTTGTCGCTGGTGACTTTGACACATTCTTTAACTTCGATCGCCTGATGCAAGCCATGCCGCCAGGAGCGATCGGCCATCACCCGGCCGGTGAACTCGTCGATGATCTGCACGGTGTTGTCGCTTGGATCGACAAGGTATTGCTCATCCCGCACATAACAGTGCCTCGCGGTGAGAGCATTGGTGACCAATTCCTCGCGACGCCGACTGCCTTTCCAAAAGCCGCTGTTAGCATCGGCAAGCATATCGAGCTTGCGGCGGCCGATGCTTGTCAGATCAATATTGCGAACCGTCCAGTCAATCACGAAATCCCGCTGCGGATCCATCTGCTGAGCGAGCTGGTCGGCAGCTTCGTAAAGCGGAGCATTCACATTGTCATCCGGTGAATTGCTGATAATCAGCGGCGTCACCGCTTCGTCGATCAGAACGCTGTCGGCTTCGTCGACAATCGCGCGGAACAAGCCGGGCACCATAAGCTGGCCGCGCAATGTCGAGCCGTTAAGGAATGCCACCGCTGTTTGTGTGCCGTTGCGAAGATTCCCGGCTTGATCCAGGGCGATTTGATCACGCAGAAAATCTGCGACGAGTTCCTTGCTTGTGCAATAGACAACATTGCGGCGGTAATTATCCACGCGCTCGCCTGGGGTTGTTTCATGAACGATGTAGCCGACGGAATGCCCGAGCATCTCGTAGATCGGCGACATCTCTTTGGCGTCGCGGGCCACCAGGTAATCGTTAACGGTCACCACATGCACGGGCTTCCCGGCCCAGGCCCAAATGGATGCGGCCATGGCGGCGGTGATGGTCTTGCCTTCACCGGTGGCCATTTCAATGACCATGCCTCGACACATCGCCAAGGCGCCCATGATCTGCACGGGAAATGGCCGCAGACCGATGGTTCGCACCGACGCTTCACGGGCCAATGCCATGCCGCGCTCGAGCACCGTACCTTTGAGTTTGCCCAACCGAGCCGCATCACGGCAGTCAGCCACGGCCTCACGGAAATGCGTCGCCCCCAGAGCGTGAATCTCAGGCTCCAATTTCTCGATGCGGGCCGCCTGGGCTTTAATGGAACGCAGCAGTGGCCGATGATTTTTGAACCAGCCGGTGACGCCGTTGAATGTGGCGTCCAACCCGCGCATCTCCGGCGCTTTGACACGCCGGGCGTCAAAAATCGACCATAACTCACTGGTAATCGATCGGCTCATACGATTTGCTACAGCCACCGATTGTTGGCGCTTTGCGATTGGATCAATTGACGGAATCGCCGCATCCATTGCCACATCAGCGGACGCTTTTCCATGTTAAACCGCAGATAAGCACGCTGGCCGGGTTGATAATGCCCGTCATTTTGCACGGCCACGACGACCGGGAACGCGGCCACGGCAAGCTTGCGACCGGTCTTATCGTTCGGATCGGGAATCCCCTCTTCGCCGGCGGCGGTGGTGAGAGAACTGGACCGAGAGTCGGTCGTGGCTCCTGGTTCCCAGCGGATGATTTTCACCCGATCCGGATGCTGGGCGTCATTTTTTACAACGGTGCCGCGAGCGCCGGAAAAGCGGACTTCGACATTGCCCGGCGCTTCGGCAAACGGCAGAGCCGCATCTTTCTGATCGAGCAATGCGTAAATGTAAATAACATTGTCCTTGGCGACGGTGATGCCCAGCGGTTCGCCGTCATGGACATATTTGCCTTTGAGTTCATCCAAATCAGCGGCACTCACCTGGCCATCGAGCGGAGCGGTTACGGTCAAATCCTTTTGCTGCCGCTGAATCACCTGAATCTCTTGAGACAGATGATTCAAATGCTTCTGATCGTAGTCAATCATTTTCGGCCTGGCGGCACGGTCGCTATCGAGCGTCGCTTCCGTCTCGGCGAGCTCGGCCTGTTTGCCTTTCAAATTTGCAACCAACTGGTCGTCACGCAGCTTCAGCAGCGGCGCGCCTTTGCTGACCAATTGGCCGGGTTTGACTAGCACGTCCGTAACGAAACCGGCCTGGCTGGCGTTGAGAATCGCCTTCTGGTCGGCATCTTCCTCGGCCATGCCGGTCGCGTCGAAATGGGCGGGGAATTTGATAATGCCGACCAGCACCACGATCGCCGCGGCTACAGCACCGACAAATGCCCCCGCACGGAATCGCTTGCGATGCAGCTCCGGATCCAGCAGCAGGTAATAAAGAATCTTACCAACCGGCACGACGAGCCATGTCACGACGCCGCCCAAGGCCATAAGCACGCCGAGCACGGGCACCTGATTGGTCACCACAAGAATAATGGTCACACCGACAATGACTCGGTAGATGCTCGAAGCGATGGCGTAGAAAAACAGCCAGATGCGCTGGCCCACGGGCGGCAACGGGAGGGGATTTTTGACGCCGAACACGTGCCGCTTGATCAGACCCAGCGCGTAATCCTTGGCCTTTTGCTGTAGATTCGGAATCTCCAGTAAATCCGAGAGAATGTAATAGCCGTCATAACGCAGCAGCGGGTTGGCATTGAATATCACCGTGGAGACGCTGGCGATCAGCATGGCGTTGTAGCAAATCTGCGCCACCATCGGATAGTTGCCGTTGCGCGTGTTGATCCAGATGAAGGCGAGAATCGAGGCGACGAACAATTCAAAAATCATGCCCCCGGCGCCGACGAGAATGCGCCGCCATTTGTTCGGCAAGGCCCACGCGCTGGAGGCATCGACATACGGAGCGGGCACGAACACCAGGAACATGATGCCCAGCTCGTGTACCTCGCCGCCGAAACGCCGGCAGGTGAAACCGTGGCCCAGTTCGTGAATCAGCTTGATGCCACAGAAGGTGAAGAAGAGCCAGATGTAATTGGCCGCATTGCTCTTAAAATCGATGGCATGGGCCGCGGCGACTTTCAATTCCTGCCAGTGCGGAACCAGGGCGGCGATGGCGCTGATCACCGTCACCAGCCACAGCAGCATGCCAAACTTGCTGATGAACACGCGCATGACCGGCATCCAGGTTTTCAGGAACCGGTCCGGGTCCCATAGCGGAATGCGCGGGAACAGCACGTTCATCAGCCGGCCCTGGAGCTGGCGCTTTTGCATCTGCTTGTGGCGGCGGAGCAATACCCCGGCATCGGGCGTGATGTTCGCATCCAGCAGATTGGCCGCGTGAAGCTGCGAAAGAATCTGAATCACTTCCGGCTGAGTGGGGGCATCATCGGCTAATTGCCCGCCGACCAAATCCCACGCTTCGCCGACCGTGCGGCTGCCGTCGAGCAGGCCGACGAATCGATACGCCGCCGAGGATAAACGGTGATACTGATTCCCCGCCGGATCGCGCACGACATACCAGCGTTCATCCCGATAAAACTGACGGGACACTTGCGTGGAACCGCGCAAACGGGCCCGCAGGTTCATCACCCGGTACCACGATTCGGAAAAAGTCGGACGTAATTGCGCCATTGGTGTTATGAGGAACGCGCTCCCCTTCGGGTCGCGGCTAAACCTTTTCTCCGCCTTCTATCTTCCGCCTTCCCTTTTCACATCCACAGCTTCAGTTGCAGGAACTCGACGAGCCGATGTGTCCAAATCCAGACGAGCCGGCGCTTGCCGACATCGACACGCGCTTCACCGGCCATACCCTGTCGAATCCAGGATCGCTGCTGGCCCTTGTCGATGGTGGCGTACACCTTGAAAACATTGTCCCCTTCCTTGGCTTCACCCGGGGCGGCCACACGGTCGATGTGGCCGATGATTTCATCACCGGGGAAACTGCTGGCGGCAAATTCCACCTGCTGCTTGCCCCCTTCGATAATGTCCTGAATATCCTTTTCCGAGACGGCCAATTCCGCGCGGTATGCGGTGGTAGGCGCGATTTCCATCAGGATATCGCCCTCCTTCACGCGCAGATTGCGCTTGGTGTCCAGCTCATCGGCACGCACAATCACGCCGTCGGTATCGGCCACCATTTTCGATTCGGCAATCTGCAACGTGTACAGATCAACACTGGCCTGGGCGGATTTGGCCTTTGCTTCAGCTTCGCGCATCTCACCGGCCTTGCTTGGATCGCGGGAAATCAGGGAACCAGCTTCGTCTGCGGCGGCCTGGGCGGCTTCTTCCTCGCTCTCGGCGCTGAGAAGCTTCTTGTCCAGCTCGTCGATGTTCATTGACGCCAGCAAATCGCCGGCCTTCACTTCATCACCGGCCATCCAGATTTTGTTCGTGCGAGGATTGATGCCGATCGCCTCGATCTGGCCGTCAAACGGAATCGAGATTGGCCGTTTGCCGACGGACGTGAAATTAAACGGGGCGCTCACGTGATACATCGGTTTGTAAAAGGTGATGAACGCCGCCAAGCCGAGCACCGCAATGATCACCACCTTGGGCAGCATGTGCTTGCGGCCAATGGCCAGCCCCGTGACGTGCTGGATGCTGTGCCCGATCTTGACCGGAATCCAGCGGTCATTTTCATAACGGTCGCGCAGCTGCGGCGTCAGCACATCGGCGGCCACCGCCAGCGCTTCGACCATCTGATCCGGCAGCTTGCCGGGCGGGGCGAATTCCATCGTCAGCACGCCCAGCACATCATCCTTGCGGCGCAGCGGAAATGACAAAACGCTGTTGCCCCCCTGCATGCGCGACAACTGCTCAGCTGAGCGGGTCACATTGGGCGATCGCTGCCCATCACTGTCGAAACGGACCGTTTCTTCCTGATCGACGCATTCCTCCATCGTCTTTTCAAGCTGAACGATCAGCTCCTGCTTTTTGTCGAATTTTTCCGTGTGCGACAGGGCACGAACCCGGATGTGCGATCCCTTCATCCAGCCGAGCGACACCCGGGCCGCGCCGGAGCGCTGGGCTAGCTCGTTGCAAAGATTCATGGCCGCCGATTCAAAACCGTCGGCGGTACCAACGGCAGTGGCAAGCTGCAGCACATTTTGGTGGCTGGTGGCGATGGCGCGGGCCTGAGTGATATGCCGCCGAAGGCCGAACACCTCAAAATATCCGGCGAGGATCTGCATGGAATTGAGCCGCTGGCGGGCACGCTCGATGTCACGGGCACGGGTGATGACCGCCGCCACGGCCAGCACCATTCCCTCGCTGCGGAGCAAGGTCACCAGACAAAATTGCGGCTCGCCGGCATCGGGCTGCCCCACCGGATACGCACCGTCTTTATTCTGCTGCACGCACGGAATGATCTGCTCTTGAAATGCCTTAATGGCAAGGTCTCTGGTTTGGGCATCGCTGTCATCCTCACGAATATGAACGACGTTCCGAATAATCAGTTGCAGGGTCGGGGCGGGCGGCAAAGCGGGCTGCTCGACGGCGGGTTGTGGGTCGCCTTGCGGGCTGTCCGCATCTACAGGCGGCATCGACGCCGCATCAGCATCGTCCACATTTTGCGCAGGAACCGCTTGCGGCGTAATTTGCTTTCGCTCGATGAGAAAGCCTGCGGCTTCGGTCCCCGCCACCGCGCTGACCATCATGGTCAGCAGATCGTGCATGAAGCGCGGCAGATCGTTGGAGGCGCCGAGCAACCGCTGCACGACCCGGCTGCGCCCCTGCCCCGGCTGCTGCGGTTGCTGCGATGAAGAATCCTGGTTGGAGCTTTCGACTATTCCCGAAGCCATAAGTCCGTCCCGTTTCCGTGGCCGATTACTTTACCCCAGCCGTCACGGTGGGTGACTGGCCATTCGAGTCCGCTGCCACCGGCGTCGCCGTCAAATCCGCCGACAACTCCATGTAGATAAATTGGCCGGAATCTCGGCCCTCTGGGTTGGCCAGCTCCAGGTGCACGGTCTGCGTGCCGCCACCGGTGTTGGCCATCGGCTGCTTGAATGTCACCTTGGCCGCCATCCACTTCTGCTGATCATAGCTGACGTTCATCGTCCGGCCGACTTCCAATTTCTGGGCCATCTCCGTCCGCATTTCCATCTGCACGATCAATGGATCGTTCTGCACGATCGTCAAGACCGGCTTGCTCGGATCGACATTCTCGCCGACATGGGATTCGACTGTTTGCACGTACCCATCGACGGGGCTGACGAGCGTCATGTCTTTGATGATTTGCAGCTGTTTTTCAACCTTGGCTTGTTTGATCTTTTGGTCCTGCTCTTCTTTAGTGACCTGCAATTCGGATTCCTTCAACTCGGCTTTAGCTTTGGCGTATTCCGTGGCATTTCCGGAGTCGTTTTCCTTGTACGCCTTTTCCACGGCAGCGTAGGCCGCCTGCTGGGCTTCAAGTTCCGCCTTGGCAGCCTTCACGGCGACATCCGTCGCGTCCAATTCCATTCCCTTGAGGTCCAGGTACTCCTTGCTGGAGTCCTGCGTCATCAGTATCTGTCCCAGCTTGACGTGCTCACCTTCCTTCACGTTCACGGTTTTTATGAAACCCGGGCCTTCAAATCCCAGTGCTGTCGGTTTATTGCCGTATGGAAGCGTAAACCCCTTGAGCGGTGCCTGTTTTTCCTGCGAATCGGCCGAGGAGATTTTGGGTGAAATCGTCAGGCCTAATCCGAGACCCGCCAGCAGGGTCAACATCCATCTGCTGGCAAACCGCTTTGAACAAAGTGTCATGGCAAAAACTCCTGCGAACAGTGCGACAACATCACGGCGTCCATCAAGCATGCGATTAAATAGAACCGGCAGGCAGGTCTCCGCTCCCCCTTAGACCGTGGCCCGGCACCACTTGTCAAAGCTCTGAACCACAAAAGCCTATCCACCTTCACCGGCAGGTCAAGCCTATTCCATATCGCCACCACATGGGCGATAACATCGGCATGATCCCTATAACCCAAACAAACTGTCAACAGGCCAACGCAATATAGCCCGACAACCAGCCATGGAAGCGAAAAACCTTGATTATCGGACGATCAAGCGGGGTGCGATGTTCGCCGCCAAACAGGAATTTTGGCTGACTATCCGGGCCATTTCAAGCCAGCCACTGGCCCGGCCGCAATATCACGGGAAGGGCTTGAGCACGGCCGGTCAGGGCATCGGCAATCCTCTTTTTGACAAAAGGGCGCATCGGCTTGGGTAATTTCCTTGGCGAGAAAAAAGCACATGCTGCAATCTCGGGCGGCCGGGGACGCGGCTTACCGGTGCCCCGGTGAATGCAAAGGAACACCAGATCTGTAAACCGCTCGCTGGGAATATGGAACACGCCAATCAACTTTTGCGGCTTGATTTCCAAACTGGTTTCCTCCTTCACTTCCCGAAGCAGCGCGGCGACGCTTCCCTCGGATTTGCGCACGTGTCCGCCTGGAAGTTCCCAGCCGCGCCCCCGCTGTCCTTGCTTGACCAGCAACACCTGTCCCGCTCGGTTGAGCACCACTGCTGAACTACTGAGCCGCCATTTGCCCATTGCATCTCCCTCACACTGCGACGACGAGGCGATGCACCCGGCCGCTTTCGGTATCCAACCACGCCGCCGTTTTCGGCGAAGCGCGATACAGCGCGCCCGGGTTGATCAAATGCGTTCGGCCGATTCGCTCCGATCGGAAGACATGGGTGTGCCCTTGCAGCAAATAGTCATATTTCGCTTGGTCGAGGATTTTGCGTTTCAACATGGCGTCGTCCCCGTGCAGGACGGCGAAGGATTTTCCGCCAAGAGTCAGTTCCGCAAATCGGTTGCCACAGGATAAACCGAGTTTGGCCGCGTATTCCTCCAATGAGGCAACGTCAAAATCGTTGTTGCCCCAGATGAATGTGCAAGGCAGACCGGCCAATTGATCCAGGACCCGCTCGCCGCCAACATCACCGCAGTGGATAAAGTATTCCGCCCTGGCCCCGCGCAACATCTCCAGCGCGATCTTCAGAGCGTCGATGTGACCGTGCGTATCGCTGAGAATTCCGACCCGCATCGCCGCATGTTAGCCATTGTCATTGATTCGTAGAACACCCAACGTCAATGAGGCGCGGTGGCCGGCTTGGTCGCGGGAAAGTTTGGCCAATCGACGACGACATGCAACGCTTCATCGGCGAGTTTCTCGCATTCCTCTTCGCTGTGATGCGCTTCGTTAAAAATGATGGAGAACACCAGCGTCTGGCCGCTGCGCGTCGTGGCATAACCGCTGACCGCTCGGACTCCGCCGATGGAGCCCGTTTTGCCGCGCACCATGCCGGCGATGTCTTTCATGCGTTTTTTCAGCGTGCCATCCTTGCCGCAAATGGTCAGGCTGTCGTGAAACGCCTGGGCGTATGGATGCTTGGCCATCACGATGAAAAGATCGGTGATGAGCCGGGTGGTGACCCGATTTTCACGCGACAGGCCCGAGCCATCGACCAGCACGTATTGCGAATCATCGATCTTGTTTCGTCGCAGAAAATCGTGAATCGCTTCGCTGCCGAGCGCCCAACTGCCGGGTTCATTTCTGCCGTGCGCAAGCGCCCAATCGCGGCCTTGGAGTTTGCACATTGCCTCGGCGAAAAGGTTTTGGCTGTTTTTATTGATCCGCCACATGACGTCGGTCATGGCGGTTTCGTGAACGCTGATGATGCGGGAATCCGGTGCAGTGGCCGAATCATCGTTCAGCGGTTTATTGATCAGGGCAGCCCATTTCGATTCGGTTATCGTTCTTGCCGCACGCTGCGTCGGGCCGTCGATGGTGATTCCATGCGTCTGCAGATTCGTGCGCACCGCATCGGCAAAAAACGCGCCGGGGTCGGTGACCGGTTTGCTTTCGGCTCTATCCTTCTTGGTCACGGGGCCCGTGAGCGTAAAAACATTGCTGTCCTGCTCACGGTCAATGGCCAACGTGCCATTGCGGCCGCCGCTGCGTGTTTGGTTGACAATTTTGACCACCGCTTCCGAAACCGGCGGCATCACCTCATATCGGGCCGGCTGATTCGTGCCCGTGGGATAAACGGTGACATCGATGCAGTTGTCGTTGAACGTTAGCCCCGAGATCGGAGCAGCGTACCAATCGGTCAAATATCCGCGAGACCACGTCGGAGCGGTCAACTGATCTTCAAAAATGCCGTCGAAGAAATAGAGCTTGCCTTTGACGTGGCTGACGCCATGCGCTTTGAGGGCGCTGGACCACTCATCGAGCATGGTGGTGGGCTTGGCATTTTTCGTCTTGGCGATGTCTTCATCCCCGCAACCGGGATCGCCGGTGCCAATGATCCACAAATCGTCGCCATCCAGTGCCAGATACGTTTTGAACGTGTGCTTGGAACCAAAATGATCCAAACCCGACGCATCATTGGCCAGCTTACCGTTGCTGGCCGGGGCCAGCGGGCGATCCGGGTTATGGGCGTAAAGCTCCCGGCCCGTGGAAATCTCCACCACCCGCGCGCCAAACACGGCTCCGCTGGCGTCGAGCTTGTGCAGAATCGGATCGAGCCGGGCCGCCAGCCCGGAGTCCATCGTTGTGGGGGAATCGGAGCGAGCCATGAGAGTGAAGGTAGAAACGAAAACCACGAGGAACCAAGTCGTGCGATTCATGGAGCAACCCTGGATAATCAACTTAGGGGAAACGACAACGGTGCCGCAGTGTAATACGGCACCGTTGATCAGGCAAAATATTCGGCGAGATAGCGCGATCTATTCAACTGCAACCCATCGAATTGCCGCAGTTGAGGCACTTGTAGCATGTTCCCGACCGCACTGTGATCGACCCGCAGACGTCGCAGGCCGGGGCATCCGCTTGCAGTTCCGAGGATTGCTGGCTCACCGGATCGGCAACGGTGGCCAAGCGCTGAGTGGCGGCCGCATTCGCATGAGCCGGGGCCTGTGATGCCTGATCGTCGGCGTACATAAACGGCTTGGCGCCCGGCTTGTGTTGGCCGTGGCCATTGCCATTTCCCTTGCCATTGCCGTTCCTCGGGCGCGCCGCCGATGCCGACTCGGCGGATGGCGGCGTCGCAGCCGGGGCATCTTCCTGCGGCTCGGCCGGCGCTTGCGGCTGGCTCGGACGCTTGGGTGCATTGGAAGCCCGATAGCCAGGAATAAATTCCATCGCCAGCCAGCGGAAGATGTAATCGGTCAGACTCTTGGCGAACGGAATCTCCCGATTCTTAGTCATGCCCGACGGCTCAAACCGCACGTGCTCGAACTTCCGCACCAGCGATTCGACCGGCACGCCATATTGCAACGCGACGGAAACGAGGGTGGCGATGGTGTCCATCAGACCGCCAATGGTGGAGCCTTCCTTGGCCATCGTGATGAACACCTCGCCGGGAGCACCGTCTTCGTAGAGGCCGACGGTGATGTATCCCTCGTGTCCCGCCACGTCGAATTTATGGGTGATCGCCCGGCGCGTGTCAGGCAAGCGCCGTCGCAGCGGCCGCTCGACAATCCGCTCGATGATTTTCTCCACGGTGTGCTGCGGAGCGGGGCTGAGATTATCCGAATGAGAAATCGCCACGGCCGAATTGGCCACCTGCGATGCCACTTCGTCCCGCCCGGCCTGGACATTGTCCGCATCGTCCTCTTCGGTTTTGTCCAGCTCTTCATCGCTCTTCACATTCAACGGCTGCGATAACTTGGAGCCATCCCGATACAGCGCATTGGCCTTGAGACCGAGCTTCCAGCTCAGGAAATACGCCTCCTGAATATCGGTGATACTCGCCTCATGCGGCAGATTGATCGTCTTGGAAATCGCCCCGCTGATGAACGGCTGGGCGGCGGCCATCATGCGGATATGTCCGCTGGCCGAAATGAAACGCTCGCCAGTTTTGCCGCATTTGTTGGCACAATCGAACACCGGCAGATGCTCCGGCTTCAAATGGGGAGCCCCTTCAACTGTGCCGCGGCCGCAGATCACGTCGTTGGCCAAATTGATTTGCTTCCCGGTGAAACCGAGCCTTTGCAGCAAATTGAATCCGGGCGCTTGCCATTCGCTTTCGGTGATGCCGAGCCGCTGTAGCATTGCGGTGCCCAGCGACCAAGGGCTGAATGCGAAACTCAATTCAAAACTAGCCGGCAATGATTGCTCGATCTTTTCGAGTTCCTCTTCGGTAAATCCAACCAGCCGCAGCGTGTCACGGTTGATTTGCGGCGAGCCGTCCAGGGTCAACGTACCCATGACATAGGTGAGAATGTCGGTGATCTGCGTCGGTGCATAGCCGAGGTTGACCAAGGCGGCGCGGAGAGATTGGTTGGCGATTTTGAAATATCCGCCGCCGGCGAGTTTCTTGAATTTGACCAGGGCGAAATCGGGCTCGACCCCGGTGGTGTCACAATCCATTAGCAGGCCGATGGTGCCGGTGGGAGCGATCACGGTCGTCTGCGCGTTTCGGTAGCCATGCAATTCGCCGAGACGCAGGGCGCGATCCCAGCATTCTCGGGCCGACGCCAATAGCGATGGATTAGCAATGGAATCGCCTTGCGTGAATTGATTCGCATCAATGCCGACCGGTTCGATATCCAATCCCTGATACTCCCCGGTTGCACTTCTTGCCGCAGCATCCATGGCGACGTTGTAAGCAGCCCGGCGATGGTTGCGAATCACCCGCAGCATCTCATCACGGTTATCCACGTAACCGGCAAAGGCTCCAAGCTCAGCGGCCATTTCCGCACTGGCGGCGTAACTTTCCGCGGTGAGAATCGCCGTCAGGGCGGCGCAAATGGCGCGGCCCTTGTCGCTGTTGTACGCAATGCCTCCCTGCATCAGCATCGCGCCCAAATTGGCGTAACCCAGGCCGAGCGTGCGATACCGGTAACTAAGCCGGGCGATTTCTTCTGAGGGGAAGCTGGCCATCAGCACCGAAATCTCCAGCACAATCGTCCAGATCCGCACTGCGTGTTTAAAAGCTTCGATGTCAAAGCTGCGTGTCTCGGCGTCGAAGAATGTCAGCACATTCAGTGATGCCAGATTGCAGGCGGTATCATCCAGGAACATGTATTCCGAGCAATTGTGAACCGTGATGCCGTTGGCGATAAATGACTTCGTGACCGGCTCAGTCAGATCGTACACCGCTTCGACACCGAGCGGCGTGACCGATGCGACGGGTTCCCAATTCTCCCGCGACATCCTCGCCGACCGCTGCGGCAGCGAATGCAATTGCGATCGCTTTTCTCCCGGCAATAGCGAAATGTACTGGGCGAAGGTCGGCAGGCAATTCGGGTCAATCCTCAATACTCCGTCGCCGCTAACGCCACTGCGAACGCCAAAACCGAGGAGCAGAAGCTGCACATCTTCCAGCAGCCTTGCGCTGTCGCTTTGGAGGACAAGAGAATCGTCATCGAATTGTCCGTCGGTGGTAAACAGCGCGGCAAGCAAATGCTTCTGGGCGGCTAATCCAACGGTAAATGCTTCATCGCTGAGCCGGCGCTGGCCGTGATCGAACCGCACAAATCCGCCGAGGCGGCTGAGCAAGCGGCGATGGGTCAGCGTCGCGGTCAGCGTGTTGCCGTCTTGGCTGTCGTCGAGCATGAGCGGATTGCTGTAATCATCGGGATACGCCTGGGTGCCCCACACCTGGGCGGCATACCGGGCAAAATCGTCGATCTCTTCGGGAGCGCTGAGGCATCCATCCAGGTGGATCGCCGTCATGTCACGATTGGTGGTGGAGATCAGCATCCCCAGCATCTGGAAAAACCGCGGATCCTGCGGCTCGCCGATCTGCTGCACCGTCGCCGGCTCGCTGGGCAACTTGATGTCGTCGGCCGTCGTTAAATTTCCGGCGGGCACCCAGCCGCGCAGGCGGGTCCATACCTGATGGTCGGCCGTGAGCTTGACGGTGTACCCCCCCGCCGTCCGCAGCTCCACGACCGGGCGCGTGCCCGTGGGAAAAGCGCCGTCGGTATTCTGGATCTGCTGGTCTTGCAGATTCGTGACCACGCGGCTGGGCAGATGGATCATCTGATCGATCCGCCGCCAGATTCCGCCGGGGGTGAGGATGCGCATGTCGCCGGTGACGCAGGGATTGGATGCGTTAATCCGGCCGCTGTTCGGGCAGGTGTGCCACTGATTGATCGTGTCGTCGTATTGCACGCCTGGATCGGCACACCGCCAGGCGGCGAAGGAAATCTGCTCCCACAAATCGCGGGCTTTGATCGTCTTGGCTTTTTTGCCGTTAATCCGCCAGGTGAGCGTCCAGTTGCCGTCTTCTTCAACGGCTTTGAAAAACCGATTGGGAATGCGCACCGAATTGTTCGAATTCTGCCCGCTGACCGTGAAATACGCTTCGCCGTTGAAATCGTAATCGAGCTTCATGCCAAACTTGCGGGCCAATTCCTGCTGATCTTTGGGAATGTGCTTGAACCCCTCGGCCAGGCAAGCGACTTTCAATTCCTCGCGGACTTTCCAATTCACGAACGATTCGATATCGGGGTGATCCAGATCGAGGCAAACCATTTTGGCGGCCCGGCGGGTGGTGCCGCCGGATTTGATGGCGCCAGCGGCGCGATCACCGATCTTGAGAAACGACATCAAGCCGCTGCTCTTGCCGCCGCCGCTGAGGGGTTCATCTTCCCCGCGCAATTTGGAAAAATTCGATCCGGTGCCCGAGCCGTATTTGAACAGCCGAGCCTCACGGGTCCACAGATCCATGATACCACCGGGGTTTACCAGGTCGTCGCTGACCGATTGGATGAAACATGCGTGCGGCTGCGGCCGGGAATAGGCGTCGGGCGATTTCAAAACCTCGCCGGTCGCCGGATCGCAATAATAATGTCCCTGTGATGGGCCGGTAATGCCGTAGGCAAAATGCAGTCCGGTGTTGAACCATTGTGGACTATTGGGAGCGCAGACCTGCTTGAGCATCATGCAGGCCAGTTCGTCATAAAACGCCTGGCCATCCTCCGGCGTGTCGAAATAGCCATGCCGCTGGCCCCAATCGCGCCAGCAACCGGCCAGGCGATGAATCACCTGCCGGGCGGATTTTTCCGGGCCTGTGATCGGCTTGCGGGATTCATCGCGCAGCGGCTGGCCGGTCGCCGGATCGATCTGCGGCACGCCGGCCTTGCGGAAGTATTTGCTGACCATGATGTCGGTCGCCAACTGCGACCATTCACGCGGAATCTCCGCCCCGGTCATCTCGAAAACCACCGAGCCATCAGGATTGCTAATGCGGCTGGTGCGATGGTCATAACTTACAGAGGCAAAGGCGTCCTGCCCTTGCTTGCTGAATCGACGGGTGATTTTCATGGAGCGATCCTTCTGAACTAAATGCCTGCGATACTATTGCTCGTGCCTGAACGGCAAGACGGTTCGGTCAGCCGGCGCAAAGCCTCTCAGGGATGGTTCCATCCCTGCTTGGTCCGCAACTCACCGGCAGAATGGTGAGCTTGGTTTTCAGCTATGCCCGGTCGTCGTATCGATATAAATTTTATACTTGTGGTCGCCGTGAACGCCTTTATCGAGCACGGTTCGGCCGCCGACCGTCACCACATCGTGGTCTGCGTCGACCGCGATCATTTCATCCGCATGAACTTCGCCGGACCAAAGCAGTTTGTGATCCGTAAAGTCTTCCACGTAAGCAAATCCGTGGCTCTCGCTGGTGGCCGAAACCATTTTGCCATCACCCGTCGCCCGCAACATCGCCGCCGGGGGAATCGCCGCGTCTCGCTGGTCCATGCATCCGCTTAACGTGAGTGCTCCCGTACCGAGCATGAGGCTCATCAAGGCCAAACGGCTACTTCTCTTCACATAGCTAATTAACACACGCATAAAAATCTTTCTGCCCGGATTCGCTGGAAGGTTAATCCACCTTCGGCAGCGTCAGGCCGGGCTGATCCTGGTACTTGCCCCTTTTGTCCGCGTAGCTGACCGCACAGGTCTTCTCTCCCTTAAGAAAAATGAGCTGCGCGATTCCCTCGTTGGCGTAAATTTTGGCCGGCAGTGGCGTGGTGTTGCTAATTTCCAGGGTGATCTTGCCGCGCCACTCCGGCTCGATCGGCGTCACGTTCACGATAATGCCACAGCGGGCATAGGTGCTCTTGCCAACGCAAATAGCCAGATATTCCCGTGGAATGGAAACAGCTTCCACCGTCTCGCACAACGCAAAACTGTTCGGCGGAATCAGCACGTAATCACGCCCGGTTTCGGCCGTGTCGATCGTCACGAACGACCCTTCGGAAAATCGCTTCGGATCGACAATCTCGGAATTCACATTGGTGAAAATTTTAAAGATGCTGCCGACCCGCACATCGTAGCCGTAGCTGGAAACCCCATAGCTAACTTTGCCTTGGCGTTTGACGTTCCGTTCAAACGGCTCGATGCCAATGAGCTGCTGAATTTGGGTGTCACAAAGAATGCTCATAAATCACTTAACACGGCGCGACAACGACCGCTTCCACCTTGCGCGGGTCGCGATTTAGCCAACAATTTAGATGCCGTCGCCGACGAAATGGCCTGTCGGAGGCGGAAGTGTCACAAGTTGGCCTTATACACTATATCTTGTACCGGTCAATTATTTCTTCACCAAATATAGTGGGTCGTGGCGCTTTGTTTTCGTTAAGAGGCGATGCGACGCAGGTTTAGCTTAACCAACTTTTTTCCAACTGGATGTGAGTACCAAAAAGACGAACAGTTTATCCACCGATCGACCCCAAATTGGCTCGGCAAAGAAAATGCGAACGTGCCCGGCCACCGCCTCACCGAGCGACATTTCCCAACAAAAACTGGCGGAAAGATTGACCATCAGGCGTGATAGCTGCGCAGGACGCCGATTACGACGCCCTGCACTTTGCACTGATCGGCATCGACAATACGCGGTTCCATCGACGAGTTAGCTGGCTGAAGGCGGATGCGATTGCCAGGCTCTTTATAAAACCGCTTCAAGGTGGCTTCCCCGGTGTCCATTAAGGCCACCACCTGCTCGCCGTTGCGGGCCGTTTCGCGGCGTTCAATCACGACATAATCGCCGTCGCACAGATGGTCTTCGATCATCGATTCGCCCCGAACACGCAGCACATAGACGCCGCGGTTGGAATGAAACAGCGTCTCCAGATCGATTTCTTCTCGATTTTCCACCGCTTCGATCGGCGAGCCGGCGGCGATGTTGCCCAGCAAAGGCAGCTTGGTCGGCCGGTTTTCATCGGGCAACACTTCCGCAATGATCTCCACCGAGCGGGCCTTATGCTTATCCCGACGGATGACCCGCTTTTTCTCTAAAGCCCCGACGTGCTCGAAAATAGTTACCTTGCTGGTGCCGAGCTGATCGGCCAGCTCCTGCATGGTGGGAGCATAGCCGTTCAAATGCCGGTAATTGCGGATGGCGACCACTACATCAACTTGCCGGGGCGTGAGATTCATAACCTTCTCCTGAGAGATTTGTTCGCAAACTGTTCTCCACACATTTTCCTAACCTTTGCGTCGCTGTCAAGTGAAAAATGGCGAGGAATCAAAAGGAGCTACAAGATGCCTGTCTTATGAGCCGTGAACGTCGCCGGAATCAGGCCGCGAATCGTCGAGCATTAGGCCGCTATAACTGGCGCAAAAACATCCCTTATGCCGATAAAAACACTACTGGCGAACGGCTATCGTCCGCCTGGACACGGAGATTCGACAGGATGTTGAGCAATCCAACCGACCAATTAGCCGAAGGGCGTAACCTCGATGTCGATCAGGAATATTCTGCTGCCCAAATCGGTGGCTCCTGGCGCATCGGCGATGCTCCGCTACGCTGGGACGTCTCGTTGACTGACCGCATTCAAGCAGCCCTGCGGCAATGCGTCAGCCGACGGCTAACTCTCCCACGCACCATGCATCACCGGCGCGTGGCGTAAAAGGGAGCCGAGCGCTGGAGGCCAGTGATTGAATCACCAACCCCCAGCACCCGACACCAGGTTTTCATATCACGGCTGCGTGTAAGCCGAATTTTGTTTTCGCCGCGACGGTTGCCCATCCCAACGAAGGCGATCATTTCTCTGCGATGCGCGTCGCCGTACATCTTGAACCGCAGGTTTCCCCGTGATTCCGCGACCTACCCGCCCAGAAACCGCCGTCGGACATCGGCGAGGTTCGCCGAGGCGAACACTCTGAGCTTATTTGGTCTTGCTGCCGGTGGGGTTTGCCGTGCCACTTCAGTCACCTGAAGCGCGGTGCGCTCTTACCGCACCATTTCACCCTTACTGGAAGAAGTTGCTAGTGGGTAGTTGCTAGTTACTAGCAAATCCAAATAAGCCCATGAGTCACCTGGTCGGCTTCTTACTAACAACTAGAAACTAGCAACTTCTTCCAGCGGTATCTTTCTGTTGCACTTTCCAGCGGATTGCTCCGTCTTGATGTTATCAAGCACCGGGTCCGGTCGAAGGCGGTAAAACCATCGACACAGTTCGGACTTTCCTCGCCCGCCGAAAACAACCGGCGGACGCGATCGCCACTGCAGCCGTGATATTTACAGTATGGTCAAGTCAGTTTCAGTTGCAACGTGAAGCAGGCGATCACGTAACCCAGGGTGATACCGGCAATCACATCGCTGGGCCAATGCGCGTCCATGATGTAACGCAAAATGGCGCAGACAATGGCCAGGGCCCAAAAAACATCGGCGGCCTGAGGATAAAAGTGAACCAGCACAACACTCAGAGCAAACGCCGAAGCGCTGTGGCTGGAGGGAAAACTTTCGCGCCAATTGGCATGCCGCAGCGACGGCCCCAGAAAACGCCCCGCTTGTTCCCGGGCCGGCCGCACCCGCCCCACCAGCCGTTTGATCGCAAATGCCACCAGGGATGTTGTCGTGACAGCAATGATGATTGACCAGAACGCTCGCATGTGCGCCGGCGTGCGATCCAACCGAAACACCAGCAGCGCGGCGACAACGGTGCAGATCGCCTGGCCGTATTGAGCCAGCCAGCGCGTTTCCCGCTTCACATCCCCCTTGAACGTCAACGCCAGGGTAACCGATGCGCCTAGGCGTTCAGCCAATAGAAAAATGCCGGTGGTAGCGAGAAGGCAGATCAGCAGCGTGGGATTCATGCTGGGGTAGAGTGAATCTCAGGAGCGGTTGGCCGTGGCGGAAATCGACGGCTCTTGTCTAAACCTTCCCGGCTTCTAAGGTATACCCGATGTTGAATGCAGTCTCCAACGCCGCGCCTTCGTCCCGTGGCTTGGCCGCGCGGTCGTGCATTTTCGCCACCATCATCGCAGCGGCGGTGGTTTATCTCGTCGGCAACGGCAGCGTCAGTTTGTGGGATCGTGACGAGCCTCGTTACGCGCAATGTTCCCGGCAAATGCTTTATGGATCGACTGGCCCCAATGGTCACGGGCCGGATTTTGTTGTGCCGCGGTTTTTGGATCATCTGCGGGCCGAGAAGCCGCCCATGATTTACTGGTTGCAGGCTGGAGCGATGAAAGTGTTTGGCGACAACGCTTTTGCCGCCCGGTTTCCGTCGGCGGTGGCAATGTTGCTTGTCCTCGGCTTGCTCGCCTTGGTGCTCGACCATTGGCTCGGACCAATCCACGCAGCTTGGACGGTTCTCGTCATGGCCAGCAGCGCGCTGGCCATCATGTCCGCCAAGATGTGCCTCACGGATGCGGTGCTGCTGCTGTGGATCACGATCGCACTGCTGGGTGTTTTCGCGGTCTATCAAGGCAATCGCAGTTGGCGGATCACGCTGCTTATTTGGATTCCCATCGGATTGGCCGGGTTAACCAAGGGGCCGATCGTTTTGGCCGTATTGATGGCCACGATGATAGTGTTGGCCATTTTGGATTGGACGGCGGGAAAACCCTGGAACATCCGTTGGTGGCTGGCACTACGGCTCTGGATTGGAATTCTCATCATTGCTGCTATCTGTGGGCCGTGGCTCTGGCTCGTACATCGCCGGGCGCCGGAGTTTCTTCCGATGATCTACGGTAGAGCGAAAGCGCATCTCGGCGGTAACGACGAAAAGCACGCCGCGCCGCCGGGGTTTTATCTGGCCACGATCTGGGGATTATATTTCCCCTGGTCCATGTTGCTTCCGATGGTGCTGATCATTGCCTGGAAAAACCGGCGCATGCCGTACGTTCGTTACAGCCTGGCAATTCTCCTGGGCGTTTGGATTTTTCAGGAGTGCATGAAAACCAAGCTCCCCTTTTACATGTTGCCGACATTTCCTGCCCTCTCGCTGCTCACCGCGGATGCGCTGATACGGTGCCTGCGCCGAGAATATGACAATTTACTACGGAAAGGATTCATTCTAGCCGCGGCGATTTGGGCAGGCGCGGTTTGCATCATGGCGGCGGCGATGTGGGGACTGGCGATGCCGCGCTGGGGATTGCAGGAGCTGCTGCCTTATCCGGCAATGGTGGTTCTTTCCTTAGCCGCGCTGGTCTACGCCGCCGTGGTTTTTGGATTGTTCCTGGCTCGTCGCTTTGCCGGTGGATTTGCGGCGATGGGAATCGGTTCGCTCGCCATCTTCGCATTGATTTTCACCTGCTTCTTGCCGCAGGCGAAATTTACGCAGGTGTCACAGCAGTTGGCCGGCATTCTTTACCAGCATGGAGCGACGCAAACGGGCGATGTCATCATGATCAATTACAAGGAGCCAAGCCTCGCCTTTTATCAGGGTGGCACAATTGTCGAAGAGCGGCGCGGGCGATTTTTCGAAATAACGCCCCCATCGCAATGGCCGCACTGGGCGGTGCTCCCCAAATCAGATTGGCAAGCCATGAAGCCGGAGACGCGGAGCCAGTTACAACAAATCGGGCCAACCATTCATGGCCTGGATTACGCCGGCAAAATTGACGGTCATCGTGTGGTCGATGTAGTGGTCATCAATAAAAAGGATGTGCCTGCCACTACCGTCCCAGTCAGCGGACACTGAATCAGCAATCTTTTAACGACCTTCGCCGTTAAGCAGATAACATCGGCCTAAACCTTTGCGACGCGGTGGTAAGCAATGTAGCGACAATCGTTTAAACCCCTTTTGGCTATTAGCTTGCCTGACACCAACGAAAACCACTCTGATCCGTTGAAACATACACCGGCCGATGAGTTGATGGACGCCAATTCGCCGACCCAATGGGTAGCGCAGTTCTGGGACGCGGTATACAAACTGTTGTATAGGCTTTCCGGCAGTTCCCATGAAGCGGAAGATTTGACGCAGGACACGTTTCTGCGGGCGATCGAGCGGCAAAGCTCATTCAAGCTGGGAACGAATCGTCGGGCCTGGTTGCTGCGGATTGCGACGAACGCTTTTTTGGATCGGCAGCGACGCAAGAAGGTTTTGAAGATCGGCACGTTGCCTGGGGAATTGCCGGACGATTCGCCGCACCCCGGCCAGCCGATGCAGGCGCGGGAGCTGCACGATAGTTTGCTGGTGGCCATCGAGTCGCTGCCGGAGACGGCCCGGGTGGTGTTTCTGCTCCGCGGAGAACAGGATTTGTCCTTCCGCGAGATCGCACAAATTATCGACGCCAGCGAGGAGACCGCCCGCTGGCACATGATGCAGGCCCGTAAGGCACTGCTGGCTAAGTTGGATGGAAAACTGGATTGACGACAAAAATGGATTGCGACCAAGTCCAATCTGAATTGCTTGCAGCCGACGATATAGACGCGCCGGACGGGGTGTTCGCGCGGTTTGAGCAGCAAGTGGCGGGGTGCGTCCCGTGCTCGCAATTGGTTCGGAAGCTGCGGCGGTTGAACGCAACCGTCCGCAGCCTTCCCGAGCCGATCAATACGCGCGCAGCTCAATTGCGCTTCCAACACAATTTCGCCGACAAACTGAAACTGACCGCAAAACCGATGCGGATGCGCCGGATGGTTCTAATGCCCTCTCGCCTGGTGGCCCTTGCGGCGATGATTCTGCTAAGCCTTGGCATCGGCGCGTGGGCTTACGTCGATCACGAAAACCGCGTCGCCGTTTCCGCATTGGCGATTCAGAAAGCGGTGGATTGGAATTTAAATCTCAGCCAGAGTGATTCCAACAATGAACGACAGGTGCTTTACGCCAAGGGCGCTGAGGATTTGCAGCAAGCGTCCGTGAGCGCCGAAGACCGTCCGATCGCCGACCATCTGCTGCAAGGGGGCAAATTCTTGGCTGACAATCACGATCCGGTTGCCCAGGCGGATCATTTCACGCAAGTGGCCGGCTTGCTAGTCAGCCGCATGGATCGCGCCGCTCACAAAAATCCCAAAGCGCTGCAGCCGCTGGGTGAATCTTATCTCGATGTGATGGATCGAGGCATTCACCGCAACCTGGACATCGCCGCTGTTTCTGCTTCACCTGAAACACTCCGGCGTATCGAGCGGATCATCCAGAGGAATCTGCAACTGCAAGTCCAATTGCAAGCGATGCTGCGTGATCGACCGGATGCCGCGGGAGTGCGACAGAAACTGGAAAATGTCGAACGCCGGCTGCACAAGCTGCAGCAACAAGCCAAGGCCGCCACCCAACCCGGTGCAGCAACCTCTTCGCCGCTGGATAGTCATCAGATACATTGAGAATCTTAAAAAGGTATGCCATGCAATCGGCTTCATTGAGCCTGGCATGCTGCTTAGCCATCTTTCGGATGTTCGGGTGTTTCAAGGATCAATTGGTAGAAGCAGAGATCGAGCCATCTGCCGAACTTAAAGCCGATCTGAGGCATTGTCCCAACATGCTGAAAACCAAAAGACTGATGCAGCGCGATGCTGACGGCATTGGTTGAATCAATCCCGCCAACCATTACGTGAAACTGTTGCGCCTTTGCACGATTGATCAACTCTTTGAGCAACAGTTTTCCGACCCCCCGGCCTCGGAAAGGCGGTGCGACATACAGCGAATGTTCAATGGAATACTTATAGGCCGGCCACGCCCGAAACGTTCCATAGCTGGCGAAACCCATGAATTCACCCGCTTCGGAAGTGACACCAATCACGGGAAAGTGACAGCGGCGTTTTGTTTCAAACCAACCGACCATCATCTCAGCCGTGCGCGGGGCGTAGTCGTACAATGCCGTTGAATTGGCGATGGCCTCATTAAGAATCGCCAGGATTGCGTCGCTGTGATCGAGATTGCAGTCGATTATCTGCATGGGATAAGGGGTGACGCTTGTTGCGGGGGACGCGCGGGCACCAACGCCACGACAACAGGAAACATTGTATCGCAGCAACGCGGGATCGAGCACTGGCTATTCAATCCATATTACCTCGTGAAACGATTCTCGCATTAAACAATGTCCGCCGTGTTCTTATTTGGCCGGCATGGTAAATATCGTGCATGATCATGATCCAGAAAAAGTTGATCGCTGACTTGCCGTGATGGGTTGGAATCGGTTTATCCAGCGAATCCTCGGAACATGATTTAGAGCTTCTAAAAATGCCCCTTGTCACGATAGACGGCTTCGGCCAATGTATAGCGTCTAAACGTCATGGAGGACGCTATGGGCAAGTTGTTGGTGCCCGACGAACTGTGGGCATTGGTTGAAC
>Ga0302325_10003629_pt1 | contig 36224 bp, 34 predicted proteins | sample Palsa_T0_2_FD_201948 | JGI IMG/M metagenome (GOLD analysis project Ga0302325, IMG submission 201948) | Peat permafrost microbial communities from Stordalen Mire near Abisko, Sweden - Palsa_T0_2 | ecosystem: Environmental > Terrestrial > Soil > Palsa > Peat permafrost | place: Sweden: Abisko...
GAGTAAAAAGGCACAAAGCGGCGGGAAAGTCGAAATAGCCAAACGATGCAGGCAATCGTTCTGGTAGGCGGCGAGGGAACGCGGCTGCGGCCGCTCACCTACGGCACGCCGAAGCCGATGGTGCCGATCATGAACGTGCCGTTTCTGGCGCGCACGCTGGAGCGGCTCTACGCATCGGGCATTCGCGACGTGATCCTCGCGGCGGGCTATATGCCGCAGGCTATCGTCGACTACTTCGGCGACGGCAACCAGCTCGATATGAAGGTTACGTACGTCATCGAGGAGTCGCCGCTCGGAACGGCGGGTGCGATCAAAAACGTGGAGCCGCACATTCGCGGCCCATTTTTCGTACTCAACGGCGACGTGCTCACCAGCCTCGATCTGCGCGCGATGCGCGAGTTCCACGAGAAGAAGGGCGGGATCGGTACCATCCATCTCATCCGCGTCGACGACCCCTCGCCGTTCGGCTGCGTCGTGCACGATGCGAGCGGCCGCGTCGAACTGTTCGTCGAGAAGCCGCCCAAAGGCGAAGAGCCGACCAACGAAATCAATGCCGGCACGTACTTGCTCGAGCGCGAGATTCTCCAGTACATTCCGCCAAATCAGAACGTCTCGATCGAGCGCACCACGTTCCCGGAAATCATCAAGGCCGGCAAGGCGCTCTACGCGTATACGACCAACGATTACTGGCTCGATCTCGGCCGGCCCGAGCAATATCTCGCGGCGCATCGCGATGTGCTGAGCGGCGCGATGCCGCTCGCAGTCGAGCCGGGAATCAGCGGCGACGGCGGCGAGGCATTGCGCGGACATCCGGGCGTCGTTCCGCCGGTCCATGCCGGTACCGACGTCTTCGTCGATCCGGCGGCGCGCGTCGGTCCGAACGTCGTGCTCGGCAAGGGCTGCAGTATCGGCGCGCACGCAACGATTCGCGAATCGGTGCTTTGGGAATCGGTCAGCGTCGGCCCCGGCGCCGTGATCGAGGAGTCGATTCTCGCAAGCGGCGTGACGGTCGGCCCGAAAGCCTACGTCGCAAAGGGAAGCGTCATCGGGCACGACGTCACGATCGAACCCGGCGCGATCCTCGAACCCGGCACGCGCCTCGGCTCGCCGCCCCGGTAGAGCAAGGCCAGCAAGCGCCAAGTCGGTTTATCCCGCATCTAACCGGGGGTACATTGTGGTCCTGAGGGAAGGAGTCCTCATCTACATGTTGCCGTCGCGCGCGCTCTTTTTAGGTTCGTATCCTCCCCGCGAATGCGGGATCGCCACCTTTACCAAAGATATGGTGGATGCGTACGATCGCGCCTCCGGTATTGCGTGTCCCGTCATCGCGATCGACGAGCCCGGCGCCGACGTTCGGCGCTATCCTACCGAAGTGATTGGCCGCATTTCCGAAGAGCAGCGTGAAAGCTATGCGGCCGCCGCCCAGTTCGTCAACGAATATCCCGTCGATCTGGTCAACGTGCAGCACGAGTACGGGCTCTTCGGCGGCGAGCGCGGCGACTGGCTTCTCGACTTCATGCGCGCACTCGAAAAGCCGGTCGTGCTCACGTTGCACACCGTGCTGCCCGAACCGGACGAAACGTACATGCGCGTCACGCGCGAGCTCTGCGGCGCGGCGTCAAAAGTGGTCGCGCTTTCCGAAACCGGGCGCGGGTTGCTGCACGGGGTTTACGGCATCGACCCCGAGCTGGTCGAGACGATCCATCACGGCGTACCCGACGTGCCGTTCCAAGATACGTACGCCGCAAAGGCGTCGTTCGGCATCGGGCAGCGCACCGTGATCTCGACCTTCGGTTTGATCAGCCGTGGTAAGGGCCTCGAGTATGCGATCGAAGCGATGCGCGGCGTCGTCAAGCGGCACCCCGAGGCCCTCTACCTCATTTTAGGCGAGACGCATCCGGTCGTGCGGCGCCGAGAGGGCGAGTCGTATCGCGAATCGCTGCACGCCATGGTGCGCGAGCTCGGTCTGAACTACAATGTTCAGCTCGTCGATAAGTATCTCGATTTCGATGAGGTCGTCGCGTATCTCACGGCCACCGATATCTACCTCACGCCGTATCTGAACCCCGACCAAATCGTCAGCGGAACGCTCGCCTACGCCGTCGGCTGCGGCAAGGCCATCGTCTCGACGCCGTATCTCTACGCGCGGGAGCTGCTCGCGCACAATCGCGGATTCTTATGCGAGTTTCGGGATGCGTCGTCCATCACGGCGAATCTCAACATGCTACTCGACGATCCGTCGCTGCGGCGCGCGACCGAGCGGCGCGCCTACCGTTTCGGCAGGCAGATGACGTGGCCGCACGTCGCGGCGAGGTATCGCGCGCTCTTCAGCGAGCTCGCGCCGCCGAGCCCGCTCGAACTGGTGCCTTCTGCCTAAGGCCCGCGCGGTCGCCGGAATTCCCCCGCTCGACCACCTGGCCGCGCTCTCCGATGACGCCGGCGTGATTCAGCACGCCATCGAGAACGTACCAAACCGCAAGACCGGATACTGCACCGACGACGTCGCGCGCGCGTTCAGGGTCGCGCTCGCACACCTTCGCCTTGCGCCGGCCGATAAGCAGAGCGCGCGCCTCGCCGCGATCTACCTCGCCTTTCTCGCGCACGCGCAGCTCGACGACGGGCGCTTTCACAACTTCATGGATTACGACCGGAGGTGGCTCGACGAAGTGGGCACGCAGGATAGCTGCGGGCGCGCGATGTGGGCGCTGGGATACGGCGTCGCCAACGCGCCCGTGCAGACGTGGCGCCGCGTTTGCGCGACCCTGCTCGACCGGGCGATACCCTCGATTGCGTCACTCGAATATATTCGCTCCCGTGCGTATGCAGCGCTCGGCTTGGCGCACGCGGCCCAGGCGCTGGGCGAAGCGCGGTACTCTGAGGCGCTCCGCGGCCTCGGGAACGAACTGCTCGATGCATACCGTGCCAACGCCTCTACGCGGTGGCACTGGTTCGAAGACGTCATGACGTACGACAACGCCCGGCTTCCCGAAGCGCTGCTGCGCGCCGGCCAGGTGCTCGAAGAGCCGAATTTCGGCGAGGCGGGCCTCGCCGCGCTCTCGTTTTACGAAAGCCTCACGATCGAAAACGGCATCCACGTGCCGATCGGCAACGACGGCTGGTACGTTCGCGGCGAGCGCCGCGCCGTCTACGATCAGCAGCCCCTCGAGGCCTGCGCGCTCGTGGACGCCGAGCTGGCCGCATTCGATCTGACCGGCGAAACGCGCCACGTCGCCGCTGCCGACCTAGCGCTGGAGTGGTATTACGGCAAGAACACGCGGGGCGTGACGATGGCCAACGCCGGCGGCTGCTACGACGGCCTTGCCGAAGACTCAGTGAATCTCAATATGGGCGCCGAGTCCACGCTCGCGTTCCTCTCGGCGGCGTACGCGATGGCGGCTCGCCGCGCTCGCGTGCTCCGCGCCGTTCGCTAAACGCTCCGCCAAACGTCGCACCCGGCGACTCGCTCGGGGGTGAACCGACCAGGCGCCGACGAGCCCCTCGGCGAACCGTGCTTAATGCTGCTGCAAACGGAAATTCTCAACGACGCGCAATCCGCCGCCGTTCGGTCGGCCGATGGGCCCGTGCTGATTTTTGCCGGTGCCGGAAGCGGAAAGACGCGCGTGCTGACGCATCGCATTGCGCATCTGCTCGACGATCTGCGCGTTGCGCCCGAGCGCATCCTTGCGGTGACGTTCACCAACAAAGCCGCCGGCGAAATGAAATCCCGTTTGCATGCCATGGTCGGTCCGGTCGCGCGCGACCTTTGGGTCGGCACGTTTCATTCCATGTGCGTCCGCATACTGCGGCGCGACGGCGTGCAGATCGGCATCGGCCGCAGCTTTGCGGTCATCGACGACTCGGATCAGCGCCAGCTCGTGAGGGAGATCCTCGAAGATCTCGATTACGACGAGCGGCAGCTTGCGGCGGGCGCGTGTCTCGCCGCGATCGACAAGGCAAAGAACGCACTCGTTTGGCCCGAGCAGTACGCGCAGAAGCAAACGTCGTTCGTCGGCGAGCGCATCGCCAACGTCTACGCCGAGTATCAGCGCCGGCTCGCCGAATCGAACTCGCTCGACTTCGACGACCTCATCGTCCGCACGATCGACCTGCTCGAGCGCGATAAAGCGACGCGCGACAAGTATCAGCAGCGCTTCGAATACGTGCTCGTCGACGAATACCAAGACGTCAACGCGGCGCAGTATCGTTTGGTCGCGCTGCTTGCCGGGTATCACGGCAACGTGACCGTCGTCGGCGACGACGATCAATCGATCTACTCCTGGCGCGGCAGCGACTACCGCATGATCCTGCGCTTCGAGGAAGATTTCCCCGGCGCCAAGACGTTCAAGCTCGAGGAAAACTACCGCAGCACCACGCGCATTCTCGACGCGGCGAACAATCTCGTCGCCAATAATCGGTCGCGCGCCCCGAAGCGCCTCTTCACTTCGCGCGGCGAAGGCGAGCCGATCACGGTCTATCCCGCACAGACCGAGCGCGACGAAGCCCGCTACGTGGTGGAGAAGGTTAAGAGCATGGTGCGCGACGGCGCGGCGTACCGCGATTTCGTCGCGCTCTACCGCACCAACGCCCAGTCGCGCGTCTTCGAAGAGGCGTTGCTGGCCGAGGGCATCCCCTATCGCGTGGTGGGCGGCGTCGGCTTCTACGCTCGTACCGAGATCAAAGATATCGTCGCGTACCTGCGCTACATCGTGAACTCGTCGGATGCGCTCGCGTTCAAGCGCATCGTCAACGTCCCTCGGCGCGGTATCGGCCAGCAGACGCTGGCGGCGCTGGTGCAGGCCGCGAGCGCCGCGCGCATGTCCGTCGGCGAAGCGATCTTCAACAACGACCTTTTGCGCTCGGCCGTACCGAAGAAGCTCAAGGAGCTGGAGCGCTTTGCCGAGTTGATCACCGAGCTTCGCATTGCCGCCGAGAACGGCGGCGTCGCCGATCTCCTGGTTGCCGTTATGGAGCGATCCGGATACGTACGCGATCTGCAGGCCGAGGATACGCACGAAGCGCGGGGGCGGCTCGAGAACTTATCGGAGCTCGTCGGCGTCGCGCGCGAATATGAAACCAACGACGAGGATCCGTCGCTGGCGGGCTTCCTCGCCAACATCGCGCTGGTGAGCGATCTCGACTCGCTCGAAGATGACGCTTCGTACGTGACGCTCATGACGCTGCACAGCGCGAAGGGTTTGGAGTTTCCGAACGTCTTTTTGACCGGTTTGGAGGAGGGCGTCTTTCCGCATAGCCGCACCCTCACGGAGCCTGCCGAGCTGGAGGAGGAGCGCCGCCTAGCGTACGTCGGCATTACGCGCGCGATCGACCGGCTCTTCCTCACGTACGCCTCGCGCCGCGCGCTCTTCGGCAACACCTACGCCTACCCGAAGTCGCGCTTCTTGGATGAAATTCCCGGGCTTGAGGTGCTGGAGAGCGATAGCGTACCGCTCCCGCGCCCGGCCGGCGGACGATGGCGCGAAGTCGCCATTCACGAATCGGCCGGAGCGGGCGTGCACCTCGGCCTTAAGTCGGGCGATCGCGTGCGCCATCCCAAGTGGGGTGAAGGCCGCATCGAGAACATCGTCGGCGCCGGAGGCGACGGCCTCGTGACGATCGACTTCCCGAACGTCGGGCAGAAGATGCTGATGCTGAAGTACGCACCGCTGGAAAAAATCTAAGCCGAGGCCCGATGCTACGGGTCGCGGTCGCCGGCGCGCTCGGCCGCATGGGCACGACGGCACGCGAAGCCCTACAGCGGACCGGGGAGTATTATTGTGGATTCGCTCGCACGAGCGATCCGCCGCATGCGATTTTCGATACCCTCGACGCGGTCTTCGAGCGCAAGCCCGACGTTTTGCTCGATCTCACCACGCAGCCGTCGAGCTTTGAGATCGCAAACGCCGCAGTCGGCCGCGGCGTGGCGACCGTCGTGGGCGCGAGCGGGTGGACCGACGAGCAGCGGGCCGCGTTGAACGCCACCGCGCAAGCGCGCGGCGTCGGCGCGCTGATCGTGCCGAACTTTTCGCTTGGGGCCGTTCTAATGATGCGTTTTGCGCAAGAAGCAGCCCGGTATTTCCCCGACGTTGAGATCGTCGAGTTCCACCACGCCGCGAAGAAAGATAAGCCGTCGGGAACGGCTCGCGAGACGGCAGCGCGGATCGAGCGCGGCGGCGGGAGCGCGGTGCCGATTCATAGCGTACGGCTCGAGGGACTGCTCGCGCATCACGAGGTCTTGTTCGGCGGTCCGGGCGAGCTGCTGACCATTCGTCACGATTCGCTGACGCGCGAATCGTTCGTGGCTGGGATGCTCGCGGCGGTGCGAGCCGTCGGAACGATGCGCGGACTCTCGATCGGACTCGACGCAATCGTCGCGGGCGGCGGCCTCGGATGAACGTCGCGGTGGTCGGCGCGACGGGCGCCGTCGGCGAAACGATCTTGCGCGTGCTGGAGGAGCGGCGCGTGCCGGTCGGCGATTTGGGAACGTTTGCGTCGCGCACGCATCCCGGCGGAGTGCGTTTTCGCGGCGCCGCCCTCGACGTGCGCCCGGCCTCGCTCGAAGCGCTGGCGGGCTTCGACGTCGTGTTCTTCGCCGGCGGCGAGGACGCAAGCGAAGCATACGCGCCCGCACTGCTGGAACGCGGATCGGTCGTGATCGATAACAGCGCGACGTTCAGAATGCAGCACGGCGTACCGCTGATCGTTCCCGACGTCAACGGCGAGACGCTGCGCGCGGATCAACGGCTCTTCCCGGTCGCAAACTGCACTGCGATCGTCCTCTGCTCGGCGTTGCGCCCCGTGCGCGACGTCGCCGGCCTGCGCGCCGTTCGAGCGGCAACGTACCAAGCGGCCAGCGGCGCCGGGCGGGCCGGGCTCGACGAGCTGCGCGCAGGCGAGCGCGCCGTCGCGGGCGTTTCGGAAGAGGCGGTACCGGCGGTCTTCCCTCGCAACCTCGCGCGCAACGTCGTTCCGCAGATCGGCAGCATCGACGAAACGGGATGGAGCGGCGAGGAGCGTAAGATTCGCGACGAGATGCGCAAGATGCTCGAACTTCCCAATCTCTCCGTGGGCGCGACCGCGGTTCGCGTACCGGTCCACACCGCGCATAGCGCTGCCGTATTCCTCGAAACGGAGCGCGCGACGAGCGTCGAGCGCCTCGCCGCCGCTTTCGAGGCGGAGCCGGCGATCGTCTTTCATCGCGAGGGGATCGTGACCCCGCGCGACGTCGAAGGTACCGACGACGTGCACGTCGCGCGCCTGCGCGCGGACGACGACGATGGCAAACGATTTGCGCTGTGGTGCGTCGGCGATCAGTTGCGCAAAGGCGCGGCGAGCAATGCCGTCGCGATTCTGGAGCTGCTGCTCGCAAAGGGGTACCTCGCATCGTGAGCGTCGCGCATCCGCTACGTAACCGCAACGCGCGCATTGCGGTGCTCAAGTTCGGCGGAACCTCCGTCGCCGGCCGGGAGGAGCGCGCGGTTGCCTATGGTCGCGTGCGCGAAGCGCGCGAGGAAGGCTTTGCGACGGTCGCGGTCGTCTCCGCAATGGGACGCGCGCCCGACAGTTATGCGACCGACTCGTTGCTCGAACTCGTCGATCGCCGCGGCGGCACGCCGAATGCCGATTTGCTGCTCTCGGCGGGCGAACTGATCGCAGCCGCCGTTTTCGCCGACGGTCTCTGTGCGGAGGGAATCGACGCGGTCGCGCTTTCCGGGGCGCAAGCCGGCATCGTGACCGACGCGTCGCACGGCGATGCGACGATCCTGCGCGTCGAGCCGCACGCGATCGTGAAGATTCTCGAGCGGGACGCCGTCGCGGTCGTCGCGGGGTTCCAAGGGGCCACGCCGGACGGGGCGGTCACGACGCTCGGGCGCGGCGGGACCGATCTCTCGGCAATCGCGATCGGCCACGCGCTCGAGGCACAGCGGGTGGATATCTATACCGACGTCAGCGGCGCGATGACCGCCGATCCGCGCCGGGTGCCCGATGCGCGCACGATCGAGCGCGCGTCGCTTACCGAGATGAGCGAACTTGCCGGTCACGGTGCCCGCGTGATGCACCATAAGGCGGCCGAGTACGCCGACCGTACCGGCACGAGTTATTCGGTGAAGAGCTTAAATACCGACCGCGGCACGCTGGTCGAGGAGCGCTACGATCCCCAACGGCCCGTCACCGGCGTCACGGCAACCGGCAACCTCACGTGGATCAGGATCATTCGGGGCGATATCGAATCGCCGGTTCGCCGTATGGAGACCGAGCTCGAGATGTTCCACCGCATCGCTGAGGCAGAAATCTCCATCGATCAAGTGACGATCAATCAGGCCGGCGTCGCGTTCGCGGTCGCTGGGGATCGCGGCACCGAAATACGCCGCCTGCTCGCCGACTTGAATCTCGCGGTGCGCGTGCGCGAAGGATGCTCCAAGCTGTCGATCGTCGGCAGCGGCATGCGCAATACGCCGGGCGTCGTCCATCGCGTCGTGGACGCGCTCTCCAGCGCCGACGTCGAGATCATTCACTGCACCGACAGCAACGTTACCATCTCGGTGCTGGTTCCGGACGATCACGTGACGCGCGCCGAGCTTGCGGTACACGAACGCTTCGGTCTCGCTCGAGGGGAGCCGTCAGCGTGAAAGCGCGGCTGGGAACGATTCTAACGGCGATGGTGACGCCGTTCGACGATCGCGGCGCGCTCGACGTCAAGGAGGCGCAGCGTCTCGCGCGCTGGCTCGTCGATCGCGGCAACGACGGGCTTGTGATCGCGGGCTCGACGGGCGAAGGCCAAACGCTCGAGCCCGACGAGCGCACCGCGATCTACCGGGCGGTCAAAGAGGCCGTCGGTAACGACGCCGTCGTCGTCGCCAATGCGGGTACGAACGCGACGCGCGAGTCGGTGGCGGCGGCACAAGCCGCGGCGGCCGCCGGCGCAGACGCAATCCTTGCCGTCGTACCGTATTACAATAAGCCGACGCAGAGCGGCATGCTGGCGCATTTCGGCGCGATCGCGCAAGCGACGAGTTTGCCGGTCGTCGTCTACAATATTCCCGGCCGGACCGGCGTGAATATGCTCCCCGAGACGCTGCTCGAGCTCGCCGCGCGGCAACCGACCGTTGCCGGCGTCAAAGAATCGAGCGGCGATCTCAAGCAGATCGGCACGATCCTACGCGCGCGCGGCGACGATTTCGTGGTATGGGCCGGCGACGATCATCTCTTCTTGCCATGCCTGGCCCTCGGCGCCGACGGCGTCGTCGGGGTGGCGTCGCATTGCTGCTCGCCTGAGTATCGCCGCATGCTCGAGGCGTATCGCGGCGGCCGCGTCGCGGAGGCGGCCGCCATTGCGGCGTCGCTGCTTCCGCTGATCGACGCGCTCTTTGCAACGACCAGCCCGATTCCGGTGAAATGGGCGATGCGCGAGTTGGGATTCCGCGTGGGCGAATGCCGCTTGCCGCTCGACGCCATGCCGGGTCCCCTCGCGGAGCGCTTACGTCCGCTCCTCGCTCCCTACGCACCCATCGAGTCGCGGTGAAGCCGTTGGAGATTCTCGGCTGTCGGCTCGACCCGATCGACGCCGACGAAGCGACGGCGCGCGTGCTCGACCTCGCGCGGTCCGGTTCCGGCGCGCAGATCGTCACGCTCGGCACGGAAATGGTCGTGTACGCGCAGCGCGATCCGCGCTTTCGCGCGATCGTGAATGCAGCCGCGCTTTCGCTCTGCGATACGGTCGGATTGCTGGCGGTCGCGCGCCGCCGCGGTGCGCCGTTGCGCGAGCGCGTCGCGGGCGTCGAGTTAATCGAGCGGCTCTGCGCGACGGCCGCAAAACAAGGCCTGCCAGTCTATTTCTTCGGTGGGAGCGAGGGCGTTGCCGACGCTTCGGCGGCGATACTGCGCGCGCGCTACCCCGACCTGATCGTAGCGGGCACCCGCAGCGGATATTTTCGCGACGACGAGGCGCAGGCAATCGCCGCCGCGATCGCGCGCAGCAATGCGCGGCTGCTCTTCGTCGGCTTGGGATCGCCGCGCCAAGAGTATTGGCTCGCGGAGCACCTGCGCGAAACGGGGTGCGGCGCCGGGATCGGCATCGGCGGTTCGTTCGACGTCATCAGCGGGCGGATCGCGCGAGCGCCGCAGCCCGTGCGGCGTCTCGGTCTCGAGTGGCTCTACCGTCTGGTGAAGGAGCCGCGACGGTGGCGCCGCCAGCTCGCATTGCCGCGGTTCGTCTGGCTCGTCGCGCTCGACGAGCTTGGGATACGTCGCGCGCATAAAGGAGCGGTCGGCTCGTGAAAGCGATGATTCTTGCGGGCGGTCTTTCGACGCGCCTCTATCCGCTCACGAAGCTCGTACCCAAACCGCTGGTGCCGCTTGTGGGCGTTCCCAATGCCGCGCATCTCATGCACTATCTCAAGTCGTACGGCTTCGACGAGATCGCGATCAACCTGCACTATTTGGCCGATGCCATCGTCGAGGAGTTCGGCGACGGTTCGCGCTTCGGAGTCAACTTAGAGTATTCGTACGAGCCCGAGCTGCTCGGGAGTGCCGGCGGCGTAAAGAAGGCGCAGGAGTTCTTCGGAGACGAGCCGTTCGTCGTGATCGGCTGCGACGAAGTCACCGACATGCGGCTCGACCTGGTGCTCGATTTTCATCGCAAGCGTGGGGCGATCGCCACGATCGGACTCGTGGAATGCGAAGTCGTCGATCAGTACGGCGTGGTGCTCGTCGACGAGGCCGGGAAGATCGTCGGATTCCAAGAGAAGCCTGCCAAAGGCACGGAACTCAGCAAGCTCGCCAACACCGGCGTGTACGTTTTCTCACCCGAGATTTTCTCCCACATTCCGCCCGGCACGTTTTATGATTTCGGCAACCAAGTCTTCCCGTCGCTGCAGGCGGCGGGCGAACGCTTCTACGGATTTGAGGCGAGAGACGCATACTGGGTGGATATCGGAACGCCCAACGAGTACCGGCGCGCGAGCTACGATGTGGTCGGCGGCGTGGTTCGGATTCCGCACGCGATTCCGAACGGGATCGATCCGTCTGCGACGGTCGCGCAGAGCGTCCGGATCGAGGGCCCGGTGCGGATCGGACCCGGCGCGCGCATCGAAGAGAACGTCACGATCGTTGGGCCGGCCGTGATCGACGATGGAGTCCGCGTGCGCCGCGGCGCGCGGTTAGAGCGGACGATCTGCTGGAAGGACGCCGACATCGGCGAGAACGCGCGGCTGCGCGACGCCGTCGTCGGCACGCGGTATGCGGTGGAGGCGGGCGCCGTCCTCGTCGGCGCGCTCGTCGCGCCCGAAGCCTAGATCTAGCGCGCGCCGCGTTCGTCGTGATGGAGCGGCGTGTGGCGCGCGCTGCTCGATCTGCTCTTTCCGGCGCAGTGCGCGGCGTGCAACGCGCTGGGTTCGGGACTCTGCAACGCATGTACGCCGCGGCGCGAGCGCATCGAAGTGCGCTTTCCGGGGCTGCGCGTGCGCGCGTACGGTGCGTACGACGGATATCTGCGCGCAGCGATTCTTGCGCTCAAAGACGGCCGGCGCGACGTCGCCGAAGCGCTCGGCCGGACGGTCGCGCCGTTGATCGCCTCGTCGGAGACGTTGGTGCCGATTCCGTCGAGCGCGCGACGCCGGCGCGTCCGTGGCCTCGACGGGGTGGCGGTGGTGGCCCGGCGCGCGGCCGAGATCGCCGGCGCGCGGGTCGTCACGGCGTTGACGCAATGCAGCAGCCGCCCGCAGCACGGGCGCACGCGAGCCCAGCGCCTCGCCGCAGCCGGGCGGTTCGTCTGTGGCGACGAGGTAACGGCACGCCGGATCGTGCTCTTCGACGACGTTTGCACGACGGGTGCGACGTTACGCGACGCTGCGGCCGCCGTGCGCGCGGCCGGCGGGCTGGTCGAGCATGCCGTCGTGCTGGCCGTGACGAAGAGCGAGCCGTCGTGGAGAATGCCCAGCATCAGCTAACGGCGGTCGACGAGCTCTTCTTGCAGCGCGCCTACGAGCTCGCCGCGCGTGGAATCGGAAGCACAGCCCCGAACCCACCCGTCGGCGCGGTCGTGGTGCGCGACGGACGCATCGTCGGCGAGGGATACCATCATCGCGCCGGCGACGCGCATGCCGAGGCGAATGCGCTGCGCCACGCCGGCGTTCGCGCGAGCGGCGCGACGCTGTACGTTTCGCTCGAGCCGTGCCGCCACGTCGGCCGGACGCCGCCCTGCACGCAAGCGGTGGTTGCGGCCGGCGTTGCGCGCGTCGTTGCCGGAACGTTCGATCCGGCACGGCACGGCGGCGCCGCCGAACTCCGCGAGCGCGGCGTGAACGTCGCCGTTGCCGACGATCCCGCGGCGCGGAGATTGATCGAGAGCTTCGCGCACGCTTCGAGCGAGCGTCCGTACGTGGCGGTGAAGATGGCGATGTCGCTCGACGGTTTGGTCGCGCGTCGCGCGGGCGTGCGCGAGCGCATCGGGTCGGTCGAAGAAGAGCGCTACGTGCGCGATTTGCGAACGGCCTACGACGCGGTCATGGTCGGTGCGGGAACCGTGCGCACCGACGATCCACTGCTCACCGTGCGTCCGCCGCACGATCGCGAGCGGGCATATGCACGCGTCGTCGTTGCAGGCGAACATTCGCTCGCGCCGTCGGGCCGCATCTTTGCAGATCAAGACGGGTACGCGAGGACGATCGTGCTCGTATCGCCGGCCGCGCGCGCACGGCACGGGGCGCTCGACGCAGTTGCCGAGGTCGTAGCGGCTGGTTCGGACGGCGATGTATCGCTCGACCTCCGCGCGGCATTGCGTGCGCTGCGCGACCGCGGCATCTGCAGCGTTCTGTGCGAGGGCGGTCCGAAGCTTGCGGCGAGCCTGCTAGCGGCGTCGCTCGTCGATCGCGTCTATTGGGCGATCTCGCCGCAGTTTCTGAGCGGCAACGGCGGCGTTGCGGTGCTCTCCGGCGCACATCTCGCGGGCAAGCGCCTCGAGTTCGATCGTGTCGAGAGCGTCGGATCCGATCTCATGGTTTCGGGGCGATGTTCGGCGGATTGATTGCATATCGCGGCCGCGTCACGCGGCTCGCCTCGCAGCCCGGCGGCGGCTTAACGCTCGCGGTGCGCTGCGAGGGCGTCGAGCGCGAGCGGCCCGAGCCGAAGGATTCGGTGGCGATCGACGGCGTCTGCCTCACCGCGACCGCGATCGCAGGCGACGAAATTTCGTTCGACGTCGTGCCGGAGACGCTCGCGCGCAGTACGCTGGGGGATCGAACGATCGGCGATGCGGTGAACGTAGAGTACGCGCTGCGCCTCGGCGAGCGCATCGGCGGGCATCTCGTCTACGGGCACGTCGACGCCGCCATCCGCGTGGTGGACCGCACCGCCGAAGGACAGGGCGAACGCATTCGGTTGGAGGTGCCGTCGGCGCTGGCTCCGATGATCGCTCTGAAAGGATACGTCGCCCTCGACGGCGTCAGCCTAACGGTCGCCACGCGCGGCGATGAGTCGTTCGACGTTGCGCTGATCCCGGAGACGCTCGCGCGAACGACGCTTGGCGCGCGCGCGCCCGGAACGCGCGTGAATCTCGAAGTAGATCCGCTGGCACGTTACGCCGCCCACGCGGTGCGCGCGTGAGCCGCTTCCGCGACACGATGCCTTCCGGCGCGCGCGTCTTCGAGGCGCGTTTGCAGGTGCAGTGGGCCGACGTCGACGTTGCGGGCATCATGTATTTTGCCGCCTATTCGCGGTTCGCGGAGTATGCGGAGATGCAGTTTTTCGCAGAACTCGGTTTCCCGTACGAAAGCGTCTTCACTGAATACGGCTTTTGGTTGCCGAGAGTCCGAGTTGAGGCCGAGTATCACGCCCCAGCGAAGATGAGCGACTGGATGCGCATGCGAACGCACGTCGCGCACGTGGGCGCTTCGAGCCTGCGGTGGCAGACGGCATTTTTCAACGAACGAACGGGCGAACCTGGCGCGGCGATGACGTTCATCGTTGCCGCGGTCGACGCCGCGACGCTGCGGAGCTGCCCGCTGCCCGAGCCCATCCGCGCGGCGCTGCGCTCGTGCGTGTAGCGATCCTGCGCGCGCCGCGCACGATCGAGCTGCGCGAGGAGGCCGCTCCCACCGCGCCGCCCGGCGGGATCGTCGTGCGCGTGCGCGCGGCGCTGACCGACGGCACCGATCTGAAGACGTATCGCCGCGGGCATCCGAAGATGCCGATGCCGACGCGCTTCGGGCACGAGTTCTGCGGCGACGTCGCTGCCGTTGGAGACGGCGTCGGCGCCTTTGCCGCCGGCGACGCGGTGATGTGCGTGCACACCGCGCCGTGCGGCGAGTGCTATTGGTGCCGCGGCGCGCAAGAGGAGCTTTGCGAGCAGCTGATGCCGGCGATGCTGCTCGGCGCCTATTCCGATCTGATCGCCGTGCCGGCGCGCATCGTCGCGCGCAACGCCTTTCTCAAGCCGCCCGGCGTCAGCTACACCGAGGGCGCGTTCTTGGAGCCGCTCGCGTGCGTGATGCATTCGCTCGCGATGCTCGCGCCGCGCGCGGGCGAGCGCATCGCCATCCTCGGCAACGGCGGCTTCGGCATCCTGCACGCACTGGCGCTCAAGGCCCGCGGCATCGACGCGATGCTCTTCGGGCGGCGGCCGGAGCGGCTCGCGCTCGCGCGCGATCTCGGCTTACTGAGTCTCGACACCACCACGCAGCCGATTCGCGACGCGATTTTACAACGCACGGACGACCGCGGCGCCGACGCGGTGCTCGAGTGCACGGGATCCGTTTCAATGTGGGAAGAGGCGCCGTCGCTCGTGCGGCGCGGCGGCCGGGTCTCGTTCTTCGCGGGCCTGCCGGGCGACGCGCGCGTGACGTTTCTGGCCGCACGCCTGCATTACGACGAAGTGCGGCTGCTCGCACCGTTCCATTTTTCGCCGGCGGACGTTCGCGCAGCCTACGATCTTATCGCGGCGCACGCGCTACCGTTGACGCGCCTGGTTTCGCACGTTTTCCCGCTGGCCGCCATCGGCGATGCCTTCGAGCGGCTCGACGCAGGCGAAGGCTTGAAGGTTTTGATCGAGCCGTGAGCGTTCGGACGATGCGCGCTGCCGTTCTCTACGATATCGACGATATTCGCATCGAGGAGCGCCCGATTCCCGAGATCGCCGACGGCGAGGTGCTCGTGCGCGCGATGGCGAGCGGGATCTGCAGCGGCGACGTAATGGCGTGGTATATCCGGCGCAAAGCACCTCTCGTGCTCGGGCACGAGCCGGCGGGCGTCGTCGCCGAGACCCGCGGCGAGACCGGGTTTTCGGTCGGCGACCGCGTCTTCGTCCACCATCACGCGCCGTGTTTCGCGTGCCGTGCCTGTACGCGCGGCGAGCACGTGCAGTGCGCGGCCTGGCGACCCAACGGCATCGATCCCGGCGGCATCGCGGAATACTTTCGCGTGAAGGCCGGCAACCTGCGCGACACGCTGCCGCTTCCGGCAACCGTCGGGTTTGCCGATGGGTCGCTCGTCGAGCCGCTCGCGTGCGTGGTGAAATCGCTGCGCCGCGGCGGCGTGGGTGCGGGCGACCGCGTCTACGTGATCGGACTCGGCGTGATGGGACTGCTGCACGTGCTCGCCGCCAAGGAACTCGGCGCTGAGGTGTTCGGCAGCGATTTTCTCGCGCCCCGGCGCGACGTCGCGCAGCGCAACGGCGCGACGGCCTTTCATCCCGACGAGGTGCGCCGCGCATTGCCCGACGGCGCGGACGTGGTCGTCTGCGGCCCCGGGACGCCGGCCGCGATGGAGGCTGCGGTCGACGCCGCGGCACCCGCCGGTACCCTCGTGATGTTCACGCCGTTTCCGCCCGACGTAGCGGTGACGCTCGACTCGACGCGCCTGTATTTCGGTGATTTACGCGTCGTCGGCAGTTATTCGTGCGGTCCCGACGATACGCGCGCATCGCTCGATCTTATCGCGCGCGGCGTGGTTACGGCGGCGAAGCTCGAAGCCACGCTCGTTAAACTCGACGAGCTGCCGCGCGCCTACGCCGATCTCGCGCAGGCTCGGATCATCAAGCCGATTGTGACCTTCGATCAGCTCTCGGCGTAGATCGGGGGCGTCGGCTCCGGTAGTGGGAGCACGACGTCGTCGGCGTGCGAGGTGACGCGCCATGCAATCACGAGCGAAACGCCGTACAACAGCGCGGCAAGCAGCCACGGCGCGCCGATGAGCCCGAGCGATCTCCACGGTCCTGCAAATGTCGCAAACGTGAAAGCGAAGAGCGACGGCCCAATCAGCATCGAGATGCCGCGGGCCGAACCGAGCGCGCCTTGCAGTTCGCCTTGTTCGCTCGGAGCGACGCGTCGCGTCATCAGCGCTTGCGACGACGCTTGGTACATCGGCAGCGAGATGATCACCGCACCGATCAAGAAGACGATGCCGCTGTTCGTTCCCAGCAGGGCGAGCCCGAACGCCGCGACGGCCAAGCTTACGAGCAGCAGCCGGCGCTCGCCCAGGCGCTTCACGACGCGGCCGACCATCGTCGCCTGATTGATCGCTGAGACCACGCCGACCAACGCCAGCGTCAAACCGATGCTGCCGGTGCTCCAACCGAACACGGCGATGCAATAAATCACCCAGACGTTCGGGAAGACCTCGTGCGCGAGGTAGGTGATGAAGTTCACGCAGGTCAGGCCCCACAACTCGTGGTGCGAGCGCAGCAAGCGCAGCGAGCCCACCGGATTCGCGCGCTTCCACTCGAGCCTCGACGTGCGGCGTTCGCGCGGCAGCGATTCGGGCAGCACGAAGAGGCCGTAGAGCGTGTTGATCAATGCGAATGCGGCCGCCGCCCAAAAGGTGAGACGGGGATTGACGTTGCCGACCAAGCCGCCGATGGCCGGACCGAGCACGAACCCTAACCCAAAAGCGCTGCCGAGTACTCCGAATGCGGCCGCACGTTTTTCGGGCGGCGTTACGTCGGCGATGTAGGCGCTCGCGGCGCTCATGTTCGACGTGGCGACGCCGGAGAGCACGCGGCCGGCGAAGAGCCACGCGAGGTTCGGCGCCAGCGCCATGATCGCATAATCTACGACGGTGACGGCGTTGGAGATCAAAATCACGGGGCGCCGCCCGACGCGATCGGAGAGCATGCCCAGCAGCGGAGAGCAAAAGAACTGCATCACCGCCCACGCCGTGGCGAAAAGGCCGATGATTTCGGCGGCTGAGGCATAGTTGTTCGAGACGAAACCAGCGATGAGTTTCGGCAGCACGGGACCGATCATGCCGAACGTGAGCATGTCGATGAGCACGGTGATGAAGATGAACGTCGTTGCCGCGCGGCGCGATCCGTTACGGGCCATAAACGGCCTCGAGCCAGCGTTTGACCGCGCGGTCGATGCGCGCGCGATCGTGGGTCGCCAAGAGGTCGAGGAGAAAGCCCCGGAAACCGGCGATGAGCATCGTCGCCTGCGTCGCGGTGCAGCCTTTCAGCGCGTCGAGCCACTCCTTGACGCTGCTCTCCAGAAAGCCCGGAAAGCGCGACGGATCGTTGAGCGCGAGCGTGTAAACTTCAAACGAAAGACGGGTGAGCGGTTCCCACTCGGGTTTGCTCCACTCGCGCCAGAGCGCGCGCGCGACTTCCTTCGGCGAGTTCACGGCGCACTTGAGCTCCGCCATCATCGCGCGCTGCCGGGCGCGGCCGCGCCGCACGATCTCGACCACCAGCGACTCCTTCGATCCGAAGTAATAGAGCAAGACGCGCGGGCTCGAACCGATCGCTCTCGCGAGCGGGCGTAAGGAAAGATCGGCTAAGCCGACGCGGCACACGTAGTCGACGGCCCGATCGAGCAGCTCGGCGCGCCGGGCCTCATCTGCGGTTCGCGACACGCATCATGCTAGCATACTTGAAACAGTTGTTTCAAGTATGCTAGCGGCTAATTTGGAAGCCGGTTCGGGAGCGTGGTAAAGCCGGCGAAGTTTCCGCCCGAGTAGTAGCCGTTCTGATAGACGCCTTCGTACTTGCCCGACGGATATCGCGCTTGATCGATCAGCGGGAATCCGGCGCTGACGGTCGCGTCGGAGTAGAAGATGTGCGTCGAGCTGGCGTCCAGGCGAAAGACTCCGGCGCAGTAGACGGTCGCCAGGACGCGGCGGACCGACGTGCGCTGTTCGTACGGCTTGGGATAGATCGTCATGCGCCCTTCGATGCCCCCGGCGCAGAGGTCGGGATCGTCGATGACGATCAAATCGTCGGTCTTCGGATCGACGCCGACTCCCGCGATATATCCGCGCGACGCGCGCAGGTGCGGCACCGTGCACGTCGTCGTTCCATGCGGATACTCGACGACGCCCATAGAGTTGTTCGGTCCGTAACCGTCGACGAAAACGTCGCCCTCGTTGTTGACCGCGATCGCTTCGGCGAGGTCAACGTACGAGCATGTGAGCTCCGACGGCTGCGACGACGCAGTCTTGAAAACGGCGACGCTGGCCTTGTTCATCGCGTAGATCGCGCCTTTGCGATCGACGGCAACGTCGTAAGGCTGTCCGTACGGATCGGCGCCCGTGGTCTCGGCTTTCGTCTTGAGATCGTAGGTCACGATCTCGCCCGGCGAATAGTTTGCAATCACCATGGTCTCGCCGTCGGCCGCCATGGCGTAGCCGTCGTCGATCCCGAGCGAGCCGGTGAGCGGGTCGAGCTGCTCCCCGCCGCCGCGGCGAATCGGCCAATATGCCAGCGAGTGATTCTGAGTGTCGAATGCCACGAGCCCCGGCTGTTGAAGCGATGCCGCCCGGGCGTGCGACTCTTCTGGCGCGACCGCCGGAACGCCGCCCGTGGGCTCGCCGGCACAGCCTGTAGCAGCGATGACAACGAGCGCGCATGCGATGGGGACGGAACGCACCATGGACATGAAGCAAGTACCTTCTTTGGGGGAACTCCTTCCAATTAAGATATCCCTAGTCATCGTTCCTGCGGCTCGCCTGAGCCCGGCTGCCCATAAGAGGCGCCAACTGCCCATAGTGCAATCGCGTGCGCCACGCCCGGCTGGATTTATGGGCAGGTCGCGCCTTTTATGGGCAACCGTCCATATATGGGCAAAGCCGAATGTCGTATATCATCTTGACATTTGTCAAGTGCGTCCGTCAGTCTAGGAGCGTGAACCGATTTGCGGACCTGCTCAATGCCGCTATGGACGAGGCCGGCCTCTCTGCGGCCGTGGTTGCGGAGAGCGCCGGGCTGACCGAGTCGGCGATTTCGCTGCTCCGCTCGGGGCGGCGGGAGCCGTCGTATCGCACGCTCCAACGGCTTACCCAGCTCCTTCCGGCGCTCGGCGATCAGTTGACCGGGCGCGAAGGTCCGTTCGACTCGATCGAAGAGGCGATCGCCGACGTTCGAGCCGGCAAGATGGTCGTTGTGCTCGACGACGAGGATCGCGAGAACGAGGGCGATCTCGTCATGGCCGCGCAGATGGCGACGCCCGACTCGATCAACTTTATGCGCAAGCACGCCGGCGGTCTTATCTGCGTGCCGATGGCCGGCGCACGTCTCGACGAGTTGCAGATACCGCCAATGGTGCGCGAGAACACCGCAGTGCACGAGACCGCGTTCACCGTCTCGGTCGAAGCGCGCGGGCTCACGACGACCGGCATTTCGGCGCACGATCGCGCGGCGACGATCCGGCGATTGCTCGATCCCGATGCGCGCGCGGCCGACTTCCTGCGTCCCGGGCACACCTTTCCGCTGCGCGCGCGCGATGGCGGAGTGCTCGTGCGCGCGGGTCAAACCGAGGCGGCCGTGGATTTGGCGCGGCTTGCGGGGCTCTATCCCGCCGGCGTCATCTGCGAAATCATGGCCGACGACGGCACGATGGAACGTCTGGAAGGATTGCGCAGCTACGCCGACCGCCACGGCCTCAAGCTGATCACCGTGAAGGATTTGATCGCCTATCGTCTGCGCACCGAAAAACTCGTCGAACGGATAGCGGAGTTCGCGCTTCCGACCACGACCGGTGATTGGAAGGGCATCGCCTATACGACCACGATCGACGAGAACACGCACGTTGCGCTCGTGATGGGCGATATCGGGAGCGGCAAGGAGCTGCTCGTCCGCGTTCATTCGGAATGCATGACCGGCGACGCGCTGCGCTCGATTCGGTGCGACTGTGCGGCGCAGCGCGACGGCGCGATGGAGCTCATCGCTCGAGAAGGGCGCGGCGTCTTTCTCTACCTGCGTCAAGAAGGCCGCGGCATCGGGCTCGCCGATAAGCTGCGCGCATACGAGCTGCAGGATCGCGGTGCCGATACGGTCGAGGCGAATCTGGCGTTGGGATTACCGGTCGACAAGCGCGACTACGGCATCGGCTCGCAGATCCTCGCCGACCTCGGCGTGCGCGAGATGCGCTTGATCACCAATAATCCGAAGAAAATCTTCGGACTCGAAGGGTACGGGCTCAAAATCGTGGGACGCGTATCGATGCAGACGCCGCCCACGGCGCACAACAAGCATTACATCGACACCAAGCGCTCCAAGCTCGGTCACATCATCGACGACGTCGCCGCCTCGTGAAGCGCGAGGCATTGCGGGATGCGGCGGTGCCGCAGTGCGGCGACTACAGTTTTGCAGTCGTCGTGGCTCGCTTTTACGAGGAACTTGCCGCGCAGCTGCTCGACGGCGCCCTACGGGCGCTGCACGAGTGCGGCGTCGCCGTCGAGCGCATCCGCGTGCTCGAGGTACCTGGCTGCTTCGAGCTCCCGCTCGCGTGCCGCAAGGCGATCGACAGCGGTGCCTTCGACGGAATCGTCGCACTCGGGGTCGTGATCCGTGGCGAGACGCCGCACTTCGAGTACGTCGCGGGCGAATGCGCGCGCGGGATCATGGACGTAACACTGGCAACGGGGACGCCGATCGGCTTCGGCGTCCTCACCACCGAGGATTTCGAACAGGCGCGCCGGCGGGCCGATCGCGACGGCGGTGATAAGGGCTATGCAGCGGCGATGGCGGCCGCCGCGCTAGTGCAGGAACTCAGTACGCTTGGTCGCATGTAGGCCTGCTCGAGCTGCATAGGGAGTTCAGCGTGGAAGATAAAATCCTGACCTGTAGGGACTGTGGGGCGGAGTTTGTTTTCTCCGGCCGCGAGCAGAGCTTTTTCGCCGAAAAGGGCTTTTCGAATCAACCGCAGCGGTGCCGGGAGTGCCGCCAGGCGCGCCGCTCGCAAACCGCCGGGAGCTTTGGCGGTCAGAGCCGGCCGAGTTACGGTGCGGTGTGCGCGGCCTGCGGCGTCGAGACGACCGTGCCGTTCCGTCCGCGGGGCGACCGTCCGATTTACTGCCGCTCCTGCTATACCGCGAAGGTGCCTGCCGGCGTCTGAGCCATTGCAGGCCGTCGCGTGGGACGGCGACGCAGTTCGCTATCTCGACCAGCGTCTGCTCCCGCGCGAGGTGCGCTACGTCAGAGCCCAAAGCGTCGGCGAGCTCGTCGACGCTATTAGGACGCTCGCCGTGCGCGGCGCGCCGTGCATCGGCGTGTTCGCCGCGTACGGCGTCGCGGTGCTGCGCGCGTCGCTGCGCGAGGGCGCCGCGTTCGACGATGCGGCGCGCCGGCTGCGCGAAGCGCGCCCGACGGCCGTCAATCTTGCGTGGGCGGTCGACCGGGTGCTCGCGTCCCCGAACGCGCTCGAGGAAGCGCAACGCATTCATCGCGAGCAGATCGCGATCGACGACGCCATTGCAAACAGCGGTCTCGAGCTGATCGGCAAAGGCGCGCGGATCATCACGCACTGCAACACCGGACCGCTGGCGACCGCCGGAGGAGGCACCGCGCTCGGCGTGGTGCTCGCGGCGCAGCGCGCCGGAAAGAGGCCGCGGGTTTTCGTGGACGAGACGCGACCGTTGCTGCAAGGCGCGCGGCTGAACTATCTCGAGCTGAGCATGGCCGGCGTGGAAGCCGTGCTGATGGTCGATTCGGCGGCCGCGATCGCGATGAAGGAGCAGCGGATCGACCTAGCCATCGTAGGAGCCGACCGGATCGCGCGCAACGGCGACACCGCGAATAAGATCGGCACCTACGGCCTTGCGATTCTCGCCGCCCATCACGGCATTCCGTTTTACGTTGCGGCGCCGCGCTCGACGTTCGACCTGCGCGCGGAGAGCGGCGCGGCGATCCCGATCGAGGAACGTGCCGCCGATGAAGTCGTGTCGTTCGCGGGTGCGCGCAGTGCGCCCGACGGCGCGGCGGCCTACAACCCGGCCTTCGACGTAACGCCGGGCCATCTGATCACCGCCTTCATCACCGAGTACGGAATCCTGCGCCCGCCTTACCTCGAATCAATTCCTTCGCTGGAGTTTCGTCCGGGCGCCGAAGTCTTCGCTCGTTCGTGAAGTTCTACGAGTTCGTCGACAAAGAACCGGCGATCGGCAAGCTGGTCGTCATCGAGGGCACCGAACGCGTCCTCGCCGAGCGCGCGCTCGACCTCGTGCTCGATCGTCTGCTTCCGGCCGACCTGCGCGATCTCAATCTCGCGCGCTTCTCTGCCGACGACGTCGACTCGAGCGGCGTCGCCGAGGCGCTGCAGGCGATGCCGTTTCTCGCCGACCGCCGCGTCGTCGTCGTCTCCGACACGCAAACGATGCGCGCTGCGCCGCGACGCGATCTCTGGGCGGTCGCGCAAGAAGTACCGGACGGCAGCACGCTGGTGCTGGTCGATCTGATCGCGCCACGGGGCAAAGGTCCGCAATCGTTCGGCGTAATGGCGGGCCGTGCCGCGCTGCGCATCGACGCGACCGCCGGCGAAGAGACGCGTGCGCGATTCATCGCCGAAACGCTCGAGGCGCTGAACGCTAAAGCCGAGCCCCGCGTCGTGAACGAACTCGCGCGCGGCGGGGCGGACCTTGCGGCCGTGCGCAACGATTTGGAGAAGCTGGCGATCGGCACGAAAACGATCACGCTGAAGGATCTCGAGCGCGAGTCGCTCTCGATCGAAGATCCGAAGGCGTATCGTTACGCGCAGGCGACCGCCGAAGGCAGCGTCGCCGAAGCGCTAGCCATCGCCAACGAACTGCTCGAGAACGATCCGCGCGGCGGCGCGGTGCCGCTCATCTCGGCGCTCGCCCACGAGTGCGCGTATATCTGGGAGTTGACGCGCCCCGGCGGCCGGCTGCCCGAACGTTTGCGCTTTCGCGAGCGCGGCCTGCGCCCGCTCGCGCAGCGCGTCGGCGAACGCCGCGCTCGTCTCGCCTACGAACGCGCGATCGGCGGCATGGAAGCGATCGTTACGGGCCGGTTGGGCAGCGACCCCGACGACCACAAAACGCTCGTCACCCGCCTCACCGTCGAACTCGCGAGGATGTCCCGCTAGCTCAAATACTCCACTGCCACGCGTTCCACGAATCCATCACCGGATTTGGCGCGAACCCGTGAAAGTCGACGCTGATCGCATCCGGCTGGCGTTCCCACCAAAAATAGACGATCGGATTGTCAACGGCGAGGAGCCGCTCGATCGCGGCGTACGCGCGCTTGCGCGTCGCACGGTCGTATTGCGATAGCGCCGTTTCCTGCGCCGCATCCATCGCTCGGCTGCAGTAGCGGGCATCGTTGTAACCGTGCGGCGGAAAATTCGCGCACATCAGTTGCGAAGAATCGTCCGGGTCGATGCCGGAGTACCAAGTGTAGAGCACGAGATCGAACTTCCCGCCATGTTGAATCCCGCCCATCCCGGCCGGCGCGTAGAGTAGGTCCTGCGGGTAGTATTTGACGTCCACGGCGATGCCGATCCGCCGCAGGGCGGCCTGAACCAAGAGGCTCTCGGAGCGCTGCGTCGCGGATGACGCATCGGCCGCGAGGAAAAGCTCGAGCGGCCGGCCGTCCTTTTGGAGCATCCCGTCGGGTCCCGGCGTCCATCCGGCGCGCGCGAGCAGCGCTCGCGCCGCGGCGGGGTTAAACGGAACCGCGCGCACCGAAGGGTCGAAGGCCCAGATCCAGTTCGGAAGGTCTTCGCTCGCGACGGTCATCTGGCCGTGCGTGATCTGACGCGCGAGCGCCGATTTATCGAGTGCTGCCGCAATGGCGGTGCGCACGCGAGCGTCGGCGAGAACCCGATGCGAGAGGTTGAGCGCGACGCCTTCAAAGCCGTTAACGCCGACCCACACAATGCGCGCGTCGGGGAGTGCGTGAAGGGCCGGATACGTTTGAATGGTCGGCTGATAGAAGTAGTCGATCGCGTGCGTGCGCATCAGATTGATCGCCGAATCCTCGTTTGGGATAAAGTGGACCTCGATCCGTCGCAGGCGCGGCGGACCGAGGAAGAAGGTCGGATTAGCGTCGAGCAGCACGCGGTCGCCCCGCTCCCACGCGACGAAGCGAAACGGTCCGTCGCTGACGGTGGGCTGCGCGTTGAACGCAAGGTGATTGATGTCCGGATATTTGTCGAGAACGTGCGCGGGCAGCACCGCGTATGGCTGGTCGCTTTCGGCGAAGAACGTGTTGACGAACGGCGCAAACGGGCGCGCGAGGTGAACGACGACCGTGCGAGGATCGGGCGCGCCGATCGAACGGACGTCGTCGTACCCGTGTCGCGAGACGACGTCGTTCTTGCCGTTCTCGATGGCCTGCCACGACCAGATCACGTCGCGCGCGGTGACCGGAACGCCGTCGGTCCAGCGCGCCGGGCGAAGGCGATAACGGATGGTTAACCCGTCCGGGCTGATGCCGCCGTTGCCTTGGGTCGGTACGACGGCGGCGAGCATAGGGACCGGACTGCCGCTAGGGTCGGCCGAGAGCAGCGGCTCGAACATCAAGCGGCCGATGAAAATCTCCGGCGTCGTCCCGGCGAGCAGCGGATTGAGGCTCTTCGGTTCTTCGTTAATGGCGATCCGCAGCAGGCCTGCGTGGGTCCACGAGTGGCGCGTCCCGCTCTCGCGCTCGATCTTCGTGCACGCGGCGAGAGCGACCGCCATCACGAGCGCAAACGCTGCGACTGCCTTCATTCGGGCTGCAGTACGGTGACGAGGCCGCGCCTTCCCGTGGGGCGAAGGCCAGCGTCCTTCATGGATTACGAGACCTACGCCTCGCCGTTCTCCTGGAGATACGGTCGCGCGGAGCTGCGCGCGCTTTTCTCGGAGAAGATGCGCCGCCGGCTCTGGCGCGCCGTCTGGGTGGCGTTGGCGGAGGCGCAATCGGCGCACGGACTCGTCGACGAAGCCGAGGTGGCCGACTTGCGCGCGCACGCAGGCGATATCGACGTCGAGGCGGCAGTCGAGATCGAACGCGAGATCCATCACGATCTGATGGCCGAGATCCGCGTCTTCGCATCGCAGGCCGAACGCGGCGGCGGCAAGCTGCACCTCGGCGCAACCTCGATGGACGTCGAGGACACGGTCGAAACCTACCGATTGCGGCTCGCGCTTGCATACGTCGGCGAAGGTCTCGTTCAACTGCTCGCCGAGTTCGGCGGCGCGATCCGGGCGCGCGCCGATCTCATCTGCATGGCGTACACGCACCTGCAGCCGGCCGAACCCACCACCTTAGGCTACCGCCTGGCAGCGTACGCGCAAGACCTGCTCGTCGACGATGCCAACCTGCGGTTCGTCTTCGAGAACCTCACGACGAAGGGGCTTCGCGGCGCCGTCGGCACGGCGGCATCGTACGAGCGGTTGGTTCATCACAGCGGCCGTTCGAGCGAGATCGAAGCGTACGTCCTGGAGCGGTTCGGTCTGCTCGCGCGCGAGATCAGCACGCAGACCTATCCGCGGAAGCTCGACTATCTGCTGCTCTCGGCGCTGGCCGGGCTAGGCGCGTCGCTCTCAAAGTTTGCAGCCGACGTGCGCGTGCTCGCAAGCCCCGGTTTCGGTGAGGTCGCCGAACCGTTCGGCGAGTCGCAGGTCGGCAGCTCGGTGATGCCGTTTAAGCAGAATCCGATCCTCTGCGAGCGGATCGGATCGCTCGCGCGGCTCCTGCCCGGCTATGCCGACGTGGCGTGGCAGAATGCGGCGACCAACTTTCTCGAGCGCACGCTGGACGACAGCGCCAATCGTCGCGTCGTCCTGCCCGAGGCCTTGCTGTGCGCCGACGAAATCGTGTCGCTCGCGCGCAGGGTCGTCGATGGTCTGCGCGTCGACGAGCGCCGCATCGCCGCAAACCTTCGCACCTACGCTCCTTTTGCGGGAACGCAGGCCGTGATGCTGGAGGCGGTCCGCGCCGGCGGAGACCGGCAACGGCTGCACGAAACGCTGCGCAGTGCATCGATGGAGGCGTGGGCGGCGGTTCGCCGGGGCGAGGATAATCCGCTCTCGCGTCTGCTCGCCGAGGATGCCGATTTGACCGCCCGCGTGGATCCGGCCGAGATTCGTCGGCTGCTCGATCCGAGCACGCACGTCGGCACGGCGCCGCAGCGCGCCCGCCTGCTCGCCGACCGGATCGACCGCCTTCCGCCGTTTCCGCGCCAAATGGAAGTGCGGGTGTAGCGCTGGTGAACAAAGGCAGCGAGATCGCGCGCGGCAAGACCAAGATTCTCTACGAGAATCCCGCGCAGCCGCACCAAGTGGTGGTCGAGCAGATGGATAACATCTCGGCCGGCGACGGCGCACGCCGCCATGAGATCGCGGGAAAAGGGCGCCTTGCGGCGCAGACAACCGCGCGCGTCTTCCGGCTGCTCAACCTCTGCGGGCTGCCGACGCACTATCTCAACGGCGGCGAGGACGACGATAACAACGAGATGGTCGTCCGGCGCTGCACGATGATACCGCTCGAGGTGGTGACCCGCGGCGTCGCCGCAGGATCGTTCGTCAAGCGCAATCCGAGCCTCCAGCGCGGAACGCTGCTCGTGCCGCACGTCATAGAGTTCTTCTTCAAAGACGACGCGGCGCACGACCCGCTCATCACACCCGATCAGATCGTCGCCCGCGGCCTCGCCTCGCCCCAAGAAGTCGGCGTGATGACCGAGCTCGCGCGCCTGACGTTCGATATTCTCGCGCACGCGTGGCGCCGGCGCGACGTGCTGCTGGTGGATCTGAAGATCGAGTTCGGGCGGCTGTCCGGCGGTGAGAATCAGGGACAGCTGGTCATCGCCGACGTGATCGACAACGATTCGTGGCGCATCTGGCCGCAGGGCCGCGAAGAGCTGATGCTCGACAAACAGATCTACCGTAATCTGGAAAGCGTGGACGCGGCCGCCCTCGACCGTGTGAAGCAGTCGTACGAGCGCGTTGCCGATTTCGTCGGAACGTTTCCCGTGATGCGGCCGGGCATGGCGGCGGTCATTGCCGATTCGCCAAGCCGTGTCGAACGCGCCAACGACGTGGTGAAGATGCTGGGTCAGCTCGGCTTGCCGACGGTGCGTCACGTCGCAAGCCCCGCAGCGACGCCGGGATACGTGCTGCAGCTGGTGCAGCAGCTCGAAGCCAGCTTCGCCCGGCTCATCCTCGTCGCGGTCGGTGAGAACGATTTGCTGCGCTCGATGCTCGATGCGAGTTCCGCGGCGCCGGTGCTCGACGGAAACGACGATCCGCAGCGCCTTGCGATGCAGTGCGCGAAGTTGCTCGGGCTCGAAGATACGGTGCTCTTCGGCCGTACGCTGTTGATGCAGGCAAACGCGCGCTCGAGCGTGCTCCATGCCGATGCGTCGCTCCAACAATCCGGCCCGCAGGCGCCCGGTGCCGCCCTTGGTTAGTGGGCTCTCCGGAGCTCGGAACGTCGCGCTGCGCGACGACGAGGTGCAGCGTATCGCGCAGCGGCTCGGACGCGAGCCGACCATCGTCGAGCTCCACGCCTTCGACGCGCAGTGGAGCGAGCATTGCAGCTATAAGTCGAGCCGCCATCATCTCGCGCGCCTGCCGACGAGCGGCAAGGGTGTCGTGCTCGGTCCAGGCGAGGATGCCGGAGCGCTGCATCTCGGCACGCACGACGGCGAGCGCTATGCCGTGGTGGTCGCGCACGAGTCGCACAACCATCCGTCGCAGATCGTCCCGTTCGAAGGCGCCGCAACGGGCATCGGCGGGATCGTGCGCGACGTGCTCTGCATGGGCGCCGACGTGATCGCCGTTGCCGATCCGCTGCGATTCGGCCGGGCCGACCGGGCCGACGGCCATGCGCGCTACGTCGCGCGCAGCGCCGTCGACGGGATCGGCGCATACGGCAACGCAATCGGTGTGCCGAACCTCGCCGGCGACGCGTACTTCGACGAGGGCTTCGACGAGAATTGCCTCGTCAACGTCGTTGCCCTCGGCATCGTCAAGGAGTCCGAGCTGATTCATTCCTTCGCACCCAAAGGTGCGGAAGAGTGGGCGATCGTGCTCGTCGGAAAGGCCACCGATCCAAGCGGGTTCGGCGGCGCATCGTTTTCGTCGTTGACGCTGGACGCGCAGGAGGCCGAGCTTAACAAAGGCGCGGTGCAAGTGCCGGATCCGTTCTTGAAAAACGTGCTCATGCGTGCGAGCTATCGCGTCTTCGCGATGCTGCGCGAGAAGAAGGTTGCGGCCGCGTTCAAAGATCTCGGCGCCGGCGGCATCATGGGATGCTCGGCCGAGATCGCGGCCGCCGGCGGCTACGGCGCGGAGATCGATCTCGATCGGGTCAATGTGGCGGTCGACGGCATGCCGCCGGAAGTGATCGCGGTCGGAGAGACGCAGGAACGCCTGCTCTGGGTGCTGCCGCCCGACGTTGTCGACGATGTGGTGCGGATCTACAACGACGAGTTCACGCTGCCGGAGGTCGCGCACAACGCGCGCGCGGTCGTCGTCGGACGCGTGACCGCGCAGCGCCGGTACGTTCTGCGCTATCGCGGCGCCGTCGTGATGGATGTAGAGAGCGAGTTCCTCACCGGCTCGATTCGCGACGAGCTGCCGTACACCGAGGTCATCCGCCACGCCGGACCGGCGGAAGAATTGCCCGCAGTCGACGTTGAGTCGGTTTTTCCGCGCGTACTCGCGCATCGCGACGTCGCATCGCGCGAGCCGCTCTATCGCCGCTACGACGCAGTCGTGCGCGGCTGCACCGTCACCCCGCGCGGCGCCGGCGACGCGGGCGTGCTCGCGCCCGTGCCCGGTTCGCGCCTCGGAGTCGCGCTCGCCGTCGCGGGTAATCCGCGCTACGGGCGGATCGACCCGGGCTATGCCGCCGAAGCTGCGGTGCTCGAAGCGATGCGCGGCGTCGTAGCCGTGGGGGCACGGCCGCTCGGCCTCACCGATTGCCTGAACTTCGGCAATCCTCGTAAACCCGATCAGTACGGTGCGTTCGTCGCCGCGGTGGACGCACTTGCGCGCGCGGCCGCCGAGCTCGACTTGCCCTTCGTCTCGGGCAACGTGAGCCTCTACAACGAATCGGCGAGCGGCGACGCGGTGCCCGCATCGGCAATCGTGGCCTGCATCGGCGCGCTCGACGACATCGAGCGCACCGTCACGCCAGGTTTGAAGAAAGGGAACTCCGCGTTGCTGTGGATCGGCAGCCGCGAACTCTGCGCCGGCGGTTCGGTGCTGGCCGATGTGCTCGGGCTCCATGGCGCGCTGCCGGAGATTTCGTATGCAGGGGAGCGCGCCGCGGTGGCGATCGTGCAAGACGCGATCGCACGAGGCGTCATGCGTTCGTGCCGCGCGATCGGCGGCGGCGGGATGCTGACGGCGCTCGCGCGGCTGGCCTTTGACGCGATGCTGCGTGGGCGCAGCGTCGGCGCCGAGATCGAGTTCGGAAACCCGCTCTGCGAGGCAGGCGGATTCATCTGCGAAGTGAGCGACGAGAGCGAGATCGATCTCGCGGGCGTGCTGCGCGTGGGACGTACGACGCACGGCCGCACGCTCGCCGTCAACGGCGTTCGGTTCGACCTCGACCGGCTTCACCAGATCTGGTCGTCGCCGCTTGCGGAGATCTATCCGTGAGCCCGCGCATCGCCGTACCGGTCTTCCCCGGCACGAACTCCGAAGACGAGACCGTCCGGCTGCTTCGCGATTGCGGCGGTGATGCCGAACTCGTGCACTGGTCGCGCGCGTCGCATCTGGCGCAATACGACGCCTACGTGCTCTCAGGAGGCTTTGCGTACGAGGATCGCGTGCGCGCCGGCGCCATCGCGGCGCACGATCGCATGATGGACGCCGTGGTCGAGGGCGCGCGAGGTGGGAAGCTTGTGTTGGGCATCTGCAACGGCGCGCAGATTCTGCTCGAAGCGGGCCTCGTGCCCGGCACGGCCTCGGCGCGCAAACCCACGGCCGCCTTTGCGCGGAACGCGCCGTATCCGCACTTCGTTTGTCGTCATGCATTCGTCAAGCTCGTGCAGCCGCCGTCGCGTTCGCCGATCACAGCCGGACTCGCCGAGGATGCGCTCGTTCCGGCTTGGGTCGCTCATGCCGAAGGACGACTCGCGGCAACGCCCGAGCATCTCGACGAGATCGTGCGGGGCGGCCATCTGCTCTTCGTGTACGCGCATGCCGACGGCCGCGTCGACGATGCGGCCGTGCCGAACGGGTCGGCGCTCGGTTGTGCCGGACTGGTCAACCGCGAAGGCAACGTGCTCGCGATCATGCCGCATCCCGAACGCGACGGCTGGAACTTCAATCACTTGGACCGCCGCGGCGAGGGCGACGTGCTCGCACCTAGCGGCGGAGCGGCGCTCTTTCGCAGTTTCGTGGCGGCCGTTTCGTGATGCGTGCGGTCGCAATTTCGCTCAAGATTCCGGATAACACCGCCTATACCGCGCTCGTGACGCTGCGCCGGCTCGGCGTGGACGTCGCCGACGTGGAGCGCAGCGACGTCTGGTTCTTCGACGAGGACGATTCGGTCGAACTCGCGGCGCGCGTGACCGCCGACGAAGCGATGTTCAATCCGAACAAACATCGGCTCACGGTGCTCGACGAGTGTGCGCCGCGCGAAGGCGAGGTATGGATCGAGCCGCTGCAGCCCTTCGCGCACGCTCCCGCCGCCGTTGCGTGGCGGCTCCTCCGCACAAATGGCAAGCCCGCCGAGCGCACGACGCTCGACGCCGCGATCGAGCGTCTGTTGTGCAATCCGGCGATCGATCGCGCCGTCGTCAACGATTGTGCGAACCACCGGGATAATCGGTTCGCGGGCGAGTAGTAGATTTTGATGGATCGGCCATATACGATTGCGACGCTCGGCTCGCATTCCGCGCTCCAAATCCTCAAGGGGGCCCACGACGAGGGATTCCGAACGCTCGCGGTCTCCAATCGCGACACCGAGCGGCTCTATCGCTCGTTCGGCTTCGTCGACGAAGTCATCGCGCTCAACGACTACTCTGAGTTCATGGGTCAGATCGATGCGCTGCAGAAGCGCAAGGTTATCATCGTTCCGCACGGGTCCTTCGTGGCCTACCTCTCGCTCGACGAGCATAAGAAGATGACGATCCCTTACTTTGGGAACAAAGCAGTGCTCGATTGGGAAGCGAGCCGGGAGCTCCAGCGCCAGTGGCTCTCGCGAGCCGGGCTCAAACTCCCGCGGCAGTTCCGCAGCGGCGCCGAGATCGACCGCCCGGTGATCGTCAAGCTCTACGGCGCGGCCGGCGGCAAGGGTTACATGTTCATTAGGGACGCGCACGACTTCGAGGCACGCGCGGCGCACCTTAAAGAAGCGTACATCATCCAGGAGTACATCATCGGGGTCCCGCTGTACATCCATTATTTTTACTCGCCGCTCCAGCGCAAGCTCGAGATCATGTCGATGGATCGGCGTTACGAAACGAACGTTGACTCGCTCGGCCGAATTCCGGCCGCGGCGCAAGAAGGCATGGACGTGAGCCCCTCCTACGTCGTCGTCGGCAACCAGCCAGTCTCGCTGCGCGAGTCCATGCTCGCCGAGGCGCTGCGCATGGGCGACGACGTCGTGCGCGTGAGCCAGGAGATCTGCGGCCCGCAGGGACTCTTCGGCGCCTTCTGCATCGAGACGATCATCACGCCCGATATTCAGTTCTACGTGATGGAGATCTCGGCGCGGATCGTCGCCGGTACCAATCTCTTCATCGACGGCTCGCCGTATTCGTATCTCAACTACTCGGAGCCGATGTCGACCGGGCGGCGGATCGCTCGCGAGATCAAGAACGCGCTCCTCACGAACAACCTCCATCTGGTGCTCGATGATTCGAGCGCTGTCTAGCGCCGCAGTAACGGCGGTGGTGCTCGCGGCGGCGGTCGCGCTGCCGATTGCCGGACGGGCTACGCTGGAAGTGGATCCGGCCGTGCTCTACGGCCAGATGAAGGATGCGTATGCAAAGGGCTCGGCGGCGGGGTGGGACTTTCGCTCGCAGGAGATTTACCTCGCCACGATCTTCAACGCGGGTCGCGCGTACTCGCTGCAGTATCCCGACGATCCCAACTACGGCGAGCTGGCGACGCTGACCGTGCGGATCGGGGGCGGCCTTCATTATAATCCGCTGACGAATCACGACGGCGCGGTGTGGTGGGTACGCGAGGCGGCGGACTGGGTGATGAAGCACTCCGAGGACGTCGCGCTGGTCTCCCAATCGCAAGCGCTGTTGCTCCGCGTCAACTCCGAGGACGATCCTGAGCAGCTCGCACGCTTTGCCGACGCCGACGCCACCGCAAACGTGAAGGCCTATCCCGGCGATATTGACGCGCGACTCATCCAGGTCGAGGCGGGCTGGCGCGCCTGGCTGCTCACGCGCGATCCGGCGTGGCGTTCGCTCGCGCTCGAGCGCGCGTCGGCCCCGAACTTTCCGGTCGCGCATTTGCCGACCAACTGGGGCAACGAACTCGTGAACTCGGCGAGCAGCGCGTCGACCGATCGCGGCTACACCGCCGCCGACGTCGCGAACGCGCGCGTCTTTCTCGCGCGTCTGCATGCGGTCGACCCCATCCGTGTGATCGCGACCGTGAACGCCGTGCCGCACGACGTCTATCTCACGACGCTCGCGCCGGCCGACGAATATTTCGGACCGATGGGCATGTCGATTCTCGAAATCGAGAATCGCCTCAAGCACATCAACGTCATGCTCGATTACGACTACGGCAACAGCGAGAGCGGCGAAGGCGCCGACGTCGCGCACGCAATCATCGACATGCAGAAAGTGTACCCGCGCGACCGGGATCTGCCGATGCTTCTCTACTGGTGCTATACGACGCTCCAGCGCATGACCGACGAGCGGGCGCGCGAAGCGGCCGGCCAAGTCAAAGCGATTCTCACGGTCGAATACCAAGACAGCCCGCAAGCCCGAAAGCTGCTCGGGACGTAACGTGAGCAGCGAACACGTCGCGCGGGCGCTGGCCGGCTACGATCGTTCGCGCCTGACGCTCGCGTCGATCGGGAGCCACTCGGCGCTCGAAGTCGCCTACGGCGCGCGCGCGCAAGGACTGCGCAACCTCGTCGTTACCGCGACCGGCCGCGAGCAGACGTACGCGCGTCACTTTGCGGTCGCCCCACATCCCGTACCGCGCGGCTGTGTCGAGGAGACGCTCGAGCTGGCGTCGTTTTCGGAGATTCTCGGCGACGACGTTCAGCGGGAGATGCTTTCCCGCAACGTGCTCTTCGTCCCGAATCGCTCGTTCGAAGTGTACCTGCGCCAGCGATATGAGTACGACGAGATCGAGCGCCGGATGCTCGTTCCGTTTTTCGGCAACCGGCATCTGCTGCGCGCCGAGGAGCGCCCTGCGACCGGGGCGGCGCAGAGCGACGAGAGCGACCAGTACGCATTGCTGCGTCAGGCGGGGATTCGTCATCCGCGGCAGTTGTCGTCGCCCGATGAGATCGAGGGACTCGTGATGGTGAAAGCGCCGCACGCGCGGGTGAGCTTCGAGCGCGCATTCTTCGTCGCGTCGTCGCCGCAGGCGTATCGCGAAACGAGCGCTCGGCTGATCCAAGACGGCATCCTCACTGAAGAAGGCCTCGCGTCGGCAATCATCGAGGAGTACGCGCTGGGACCCTCCGTCAACCTCAACTTCTTTTACTCGCCCGTGCTCGGCGAGTTGGAGCTGTGCGGAACCGACACCCGGCGGCAGACGAATCTCGAGGGCTTTCGCAATTTGCCGCCGCAGACATTTTTGGCCGCGCGCGATGTGCCGATGCGCCTCGAAGAGGCCGGTCACATTGCCGCGACGCTCCTCGAATCGATGCTGGAACCGGCGTTTGCGATGGGCGAACGCTTCGTCGCCGCCGCGCGCGAGGCGCAACCGCCGGGCGTCATCGGTCCGTTCGCGCTCCAGTGCGTCATTGCGGCCGGTCCGCCGAAAGAACTGATCTGCTACGATGTCTCGCTGCGCATCCCGGGGTCGCCCGGCACGCGGTATACGCCCTACTCGGCCTACCGTTGGGGGCGCGACGTTTCGGTCGGCGAGCGCATTGCGATGGAAATCGTGATGGCGCGCGACACCGATCGCCTCGAAGATGTGTTAACCTAGCCAATCGAACTCACCGCCAGGAGGTACTCCATGACCGTCGACCGCGTGCAAGAGCGCACCGGAGTTATTACATTTAAGGGAAATCCGATGACGCTGCGCGGGCCGGGACTGCACGCCGGCGATCCCGCGCCCGATTTTACGCTTACCGCATCCGATCTCTCGACCGTAACCCCGGAGATTCTACTCGACGGCGGGCAGCGCGCGGCGATGCTCGTGGTCGTCCCGTCGCTCGATACGAGCGTCTGCTCGATCGAATCGGCCAAGTTCAACGCCCGGCTGGGCGAACTTCCGGCCGGCGTCCGTGCGGCCGTAGTGAGCATGGATCTGCCGTTCGCCCAGGCTCGCTGGTGCGGTACGCAGAGCGGCGGCGTCACGCTCGAGATGCTCTCCGATTACCGCGATCACAGCTTCGGGGTGAACTACGGCTTGCTGATCGCCGAGCTCGGGTTGCTGGCTCGTGCGATCGTGGTGATCGGCAAGGACAGGACGATTCGGTACGTGCAGATCGTTCCCGAAGTCGCGAACGAGCCCGATTACGACGCGGCGTTGGCGGCCGCGGCGGCCGCCGGCTAACGGCGACCCCAATGCCGTCGACGGTCTTCGTCCTCGATTTCGGCGCTCAGTACGGCCAACTGATCGCCCGCCGAATCCGCGAGCTCGGCGTCTATTGCGAGATCGTTCCATACGATACGCCGTGGTCGACGCTCTCGCTGCGCGACCCGGCGGCGCTCGTGCTTTCGGGCGGCCCCGAGAGCACGCTGGTCGACGGCGCGCCGGCGATGGACGCCGAGATCGTCGAATCGGGCGTCCCCATCTTGGGCATTTGCTACGGCATGCAGCTGCTCGCGCGGGACGTCGGTGCGGAACTCGTAAAGCTCGATCACGCGGAATACGGTCCTGCGACGCTGGTCGTCAGCGATCGGGAGACGCCGCTCTTTGACGGCGTCCCCGACGAATCGCGCGTTTGGATGTCGCACGGCGATTCGGTGGTGAAGCTCCCCGCCGGATATCGCGCGCTCGGCTCGACCGCGCGGTGTCACGTCGCCGCGATGGGCAACGTGAAGAAGCGGATCTACTGCGTGCAGTTCCACCCGGAGGTCGTGCATACCGAGTGCGGTCGGGTGGTGCTGGAAAACTTTCTGCGCGGAGTTGCCGGGCTCGGCCGCGAGTGGAAGATGGAGTCGTTCCTGGACCGCTCCGTCGAGGAGATTCGCGAGCGCGTCGGCAGCGACCGCGTGCTCTGCGCGCTGTCGGGCGGCGTCGATTCGGCGGTGGCGGCGACGCTGGTGGCGCGAGCGATCGGCGACCAGCTCACGTGCGTCTTCGTCGATCACGGGCTCCTGCGCGAACGCGAAGCCGACGAGGTGGTCGCGGCGTTCCGCGAGTTGCTGCACCTCAACGTCGTCGCGGTGGACGCGCGCGAGCGCTTCTTGAAGAAACTCGCGGGCGTCGAGGATCCGGAGCGCAAGCGGGTGATCATCGGCCACGAATTCATCGACGTATTCGAAAGCGAAGCCGCGAAGATCCCCGGCGTGAAATACCTCGTGCAAGGCACGCTCTATCCGGACGTGATCGAATCAAAGACGCCCTCGAGCAAAGCAGGCGACAAGATCAAATCGCATCACAACGTCGGCGGATTGCCCGATCATATGGATTTCTCGCTCATCGAGCCGCTCCGGTCGCTCTTCAAGGACGAAGTGCGCGTGCTTGGCCGCGCGCTCGGACTGCCGAGCGCGATCGTCAATCGACAGCCGTTTCCAGGCCCCGGCCTCGCGGTGCGTATCATCGGCGACGTTACGGCCGAACGCCTCGAGATCGTTCGCGCGGCCGATGCAATCGTGCGTCAAGAGATCGACGGCGCAACGCTAGACCCGCACCCGTGGCAGTACTTTGCGGTGCTCACGCCGGTCAAGAGCGTCGGCGTGATGGGC
>Ga0302325_10003630_pt1 | contig 36224 bp, 28 predicted proteins | sample Palsa_T0_2_FD_201948 | JGI IMG/M metagenome (GOLD analysis project Ga0302325, IMG submission 201948) | Peat permafrost microbial communities from Stordalen Mire near Abisko, Sweden - Palsa_T0_2 | ecosystem: Environmental > Terrestrial > Soil > Palsa > Peat permafrost | place: Sweden: Abisko...
AGCATCAGACTCTGCTCCTAGCGGAATCCCAACTTGCGATAGTTGATCAGCAACAGCTGAAAATAGACAATGCCCATCAGGTCGAATGCCCTTTTCCACCAACCCTTTCTCCTTGAATTGAGCCAGCATCTTTGTCCTCTCTACCGCCTTCTGATCTGGTTGGCTCGCAGCTTCTTTCTTGGCTTCTTCTACTGCAGCTTCTTGTTCTGCTGCTCGCCGCGCAAGGCGTTCTTTTTGTCGGTTGCGTTTTCGAGGTTGGCCGTCTCCTGAGGCCGCTGCTTCTAAGATGGTGGTTTTCTCGAGGGTTTCTGCCACACCGTTCACGCCGTTCGATTGAGGCCCTGCAGGCTCTTCAACAGAATCATCTAGATCAGGAATGTCCTCAGCATCTGGTGCAGCTTCTCCATTGAGAGCAACTTTTTCTTGTGCTTGCCTTTCTTTCAGTTGTCGCTCAAGGGCTTCGCATTCGTCATTCACGCCCTTGCGAGTCTTTTTCGAAGCGCCTTTCTTCTTTTGTGTGACGCGTGATTGCAGGTCTTTCTGCTCTTTGCGATGGCGCGTCTGCATTTCCTCGAGACTCTCCATTGTAGACATTATTGTGCTTCTAATTGCGGATGTCCGTGAGGTTGTAGTGTTGAAAAATTTGGCAGGAGCCCTAGTTCTTCACCGCCTGTGAGAACTCTCGGAAGTGAATGTCGACAGCACTTCTGAAATCAAGTCCAGTTGGAAGTCTGCGAAGCTTGCAGGAAATATTAATTAAGTCAACTTCACAATTCGATGAAAGCTCTCGAAGAATTATTTTCGAGGTTTGCTAGGCAAGCAAACACTTGCGGTTCGTTCCGCCTCCACCAATCAACACCCTTCCCCCTTTCAAGCTATGGCTATGGCCTGTGGTATGTGCCGAATTGCCGGACCTACTGTAACCCCATCTTTCTTTGAGGAATTATTCCCGTGTGCGGGCAATGTTGACGGCTTCCTACGCCACATCGCTCACAGTCCTTACAATTGGGCAGTGAAGGGCGTCTGCGGATCAGGCGCTCAATTAGAAGGCGCTGGGTCCTGGTAAGTTGAGGATTTAGTGCTTGTATCAGAGAGCCTACATAAAGTAGAGGGGTAATGAAGATCCCGCATTTCTTTTATATTTCTCATTACTTATGGGCCTATTTCCGTTCTGTTCATTTTTCCTGCTTCAAAGTTGTTAGCTATTGCTCTCTGCTTCTCTTGCGAAGGCTTTGCCTCATTGTGTATATCACTCCACTCTTGCCTATTTATGCTACCCTCCCCGATATCGCCAACTCGGGTCTCCAGACCCTAGTCTCTTGTATAAGAGAATGGTGCTTGATCCTGAGAAGGCAGATTTAGAGGCCGCAAGTCACCATGTACCTCAAGACACCGACGGGCCCGTTGGGAACCCAGACGTCTCAGCAACAAAAGACAACGAGTTATCAAAAAAAGAAGAGACAGATGAAGATTCAATACACACCCTTTCGTCACATGGGACAATAGAGCCAGCTCCAAACGAGGCAGAGCCTGCTCAGCGTTCAAAATCAAAGTCCTCTTCAGTTCGCTCGAGAGCGTTATCAATAATACCACGGTCCAAAAGGAGAGGATTACTGGCAAGATTTACCGTCATCCCAGAAGTAGAACGGCCGTACGAATACAAAAACAGTACAAAGTGGCTTATCACGCTCCAAGTTGCTTTAGCTGCTGCTGCTGCTCCAATGGGAAGTGCAATCCTCCTCCGTAAGTCCCTTTTGCAAACACATACTTGAACTTCTCTCACTAAATAACTATTTAGCCGCTCTCCCCCAACTGGCAGTAGATCTACACACCACCCCCGCAGTCACCAATCTCTCGGTAGCAATGTACATGTTATCCATGTCCATCTTCCCTCTCTGGTGGTCCTCATTCTCAGAAACCCTTGGGCGACGAACTATCTACCTTGTCTCCTTCGCCCTCTTTGCACTCTGGAACATCATCTCCGCAGTCAGCACCTCAATGGGGATGCTAATCGTAATGCGAATGCTCGGCGGTGGAGCCTCGGCATCCGTGCAAGCTGTGGGCGCTGGCACTATCGCTGACATTTGGGAAGTCCGCGAGCGTGGCCGAGCTATGGGGACTTTCTACTTGGGCCCACTGCTTGGACCACTCCTTGCTCCAATTATAGGCGGTGTATTGTCACAGGCTTGGGGGTGGAGGAGTACGCAGTGGTTTCAGGTCATTTATGGGGGTGTATTATTTATTATATTAACGTTTTGTCTCCCTGAGACTCTTGCTAAAAAGGAACCCGCAATTCCCCAAATTCAATCGACGGACGAGAAGCCGGCAGCGCGGCCAGGACTGACTCGTGTCTCGACTCGACAGTCCGTACAGAGGAAGACGAAAAAGGTCGCTGCAGTATTCAAGCGCTGTTTTATCGACCCCCTCAGTGTCCTACTATACCTCCGGTTCCCAGCTGTCCTCATCACTGTATATCTGGCTAGCATCACCTTTGGCAGCTTATACATGTTAAACATCGCCATCCAACAGACATTCTCTGAGCAGCCCTATGGCTTCTCCGCCATTGTTCTCGGCCTCCTCTATATCCCAAGCTCCATCGGCTACATCGTGGCCTCGGTCATCGGTGGGAGATGGTCTGATTATATCATGCATCGAGAAGCACGGGCTGCTGGCCGGTATGACGAAGCTGGGAAATTGATGTTCCGTCCTGAAGACCGGATGAGAGAAAATGCCTGGCTAGCGGCTGTCATCTTCCCGGGGGCTCTGATCTGGTATGGATGGACTGCCGAAAAGGGTATCATCTGGATTGTACCCATCATCTCGAACTTCTTCTTTGGCGCGGGGAGCATGGTCATTTTCGGCTTGGCAACTACCATGCTTACAGAATTCATGCCGAAGCGTGCCAGCAGCGGGGTTGCTGTGAATAATTTCGTCAGAAACATATTCAGCTGTGTAGGAGGTATTGTCGCTCAGCCCCTTATCGCGGCCATTGGGGTCGGGTGGCTGTTCACCGGACTAGGAATTATATGTTGGATTAGCGCCTTGTCGGTCGTATGGGCCATGAGAAAATATGGCCCCAAATGGAGGGTCGTGATGGACAAAAAGCTCCGCACTTGAAGAGCAAACATTAGATATATCCATGCTCGCTATCCGGCATCTCAACATCCGGCTGGGGAATCGATGTCGTGTACGTTTGTGACTGAGAGGGATCACCAGACTCCTCTGCCCACGTTTGCAACCCGAATTCTATCATGGCAGGGCTCATGAGCGTCGCGACTCGAGAGTCTGAGGGTCTCCAAGCCGGCTCAGTGAACATGGGGCTGCGATTTTGAGCCAAACGCTGAGCCTCAGCAGCGACGTCAGTGGCAGCCCCTTCGTGGAACTGTAGCTTGTTCTGCAACCGGCTAGCATTTTTTCTGGTCCATGCGAGCAGTCGATCGCCATTTGCATCTCGACTCATCAACTCTTTCCAAGCGCTGTCAACATTGAAATCTCGGTAGATCTGCTTTAAGAGGCCTTTGACGACCAGAGATTGTGACCAGCGGGACATTCCCGGGTGTTGCTTTTCATAATGCTCAGCAATATGAATAAGCCTTCCTGTTTCATTCACGCTCGTTAGCTCCGGTTTGGGCGGATTGGGATCTGCATGGAGGGCATGAATTTTGCTTGGGAAATGGTTTCTAGCTCGGACAGTTGGCAGCGTATGAGGTTGCCTTCTCATTACATACGCTCGGCTGAGAGTATATCTTTCTGGAACAGTGTCTCCTCCATTGGCATTCCTCAAGTCAAGGACAGTGGAAGAACTTCCAGGGTAATAAAATGAGATCACTGAGTGACTGAGAGTACTAGAAATATGACCTGTGAGAAACAAAAACGTACCTTCCCAAGTGAAAGAACAACCGCCACAATACCCACATCCCCATGCCCATTTCTTTCTGGCAGCTTGATGCCAAGTCTCCCACACCGGTGAACAAGTTTCCGCGAGATGATGCACCTGTTGCAAGTGCTGCTTCAATTTGTCTTTCCGATAAAAAGTTCGAGCCTCGATCCTCTTATTGGTGCACACGGAGATTTTGTGCTTGTCTACAAGGTGGCTAATCATTTCGTTGCGAGTCGCCTTAGTTGTGGTGCAGAAAACACAAGTCCATCCACTTGTGGACATAGTTGTGGACATGGATTGTATTGCCGGTTCTCCAAGCAGACAAATCCAATACTTTTGAGGATCATGAGACTCTTCGTGTCGTTTCCAGTCGCCTTTACGGATGAAGCCTCGCTTGCAAGAAGTGCATATGTATTTCTCTTGCCCCTTTTGGGAGTTCGCAGTGGTTTCGGACTCCGAAGGCGTCTTGGAGTTTGGAGGAAGAAGCGCTTTATCGTAAGCACGTGCAAGCTGGGCACAATTTGAGCTATCAAGCTTTTCCTCAATAACTGTGCTCTGAGGATCAAAGCTTGACACTGGTGGTGGCTTTTTTGCCAATTGACTTGGATCGATGGACTGAGTCGTCTCTGCGTTGAAATCGGAAACTTTGATATCATCTCCATACATATCGCAGGAGACCAAAGTTGAAGCTGTATCCCAAGTTCGCAATGATGATCCATAAGATGATCGGTCTGAATCAGTCATGCATCTCCTGTGACCCATTGATTGAGACAGAAGAGGGCTGGATTCGGAGAAGGAAGGCGTCGTAGAGCGCAGAAGTCCCCTTTGAGTATCCATTGTGGGTGACCAAGGATTGCTTTGTGATGAACTCTCGAGCATTGAGGGAAGTGAGCTTGAAAACTCCTCATGTGCGAGGCCCATTGGAGACCAGGTCTGAGCCCCTTGTGATGAGGAAGGCAGCAAGAAGAAGTCTTCACTTGATAGTCCAAACTGTAGCCCCTCTGTTTGTTGGGCATTTTGGTTAGTAATGGCGGTTTCAATGGCTATGGATCCCAGGTGCTGGAAAGTGTTCTGGCACTCATCCGTTGTTTGCTGCGGCCGTATCACGGGTGCTCCGTCATCTGCAATCTTCAATCAGGGGAATGGTCAGAAGTGGGTCAGCGCTTGTACCTTGAGATTGTGTTGTAGAATCAATGTTCTTCCACCATGAGTCAATTTGCTCTTCACTGAGTCCCTTGTCCGCTCGGAGAAATGCCTTGTCACGTTTTCGAGGTCGTTTGCCTATGGTTGAGGCCCACCTTCGCAAGGTCCATTCTTGGTCTTCCGTAATTGGCTGCATCGATTCCCGTGGAAATGCAGCCTGGCCTTGTGTCAGTTTGTTGGATCTGTTGATATTAGAGATATTCGAGTCAGCGAGTGATGAACGGTTTGTTGGAATGTTGTAGAAATGAACGAGTAACTTTGAACGAATGTGTGGTCAAATGCCGTCCAAAAACACATCATCGAATCGCGCTGCGACTACATAATTGGTCCCTTATCTATCAGCTCCTCTTCGTAGGGCAAACTGAAAGGGCGCAGATGTTTGGTTTCAGCACAATTTCGCCCTCTCTGCCCACCATGTAGGGAGGTGATCTGACGTGCAGGGATGCCCTCCATTGAACGGTCTGCCTGCTGGTGCGGAAGGTGAAAACAATCCGAGGGTGCAGAAACTCCTGGTCGTCCCGCATGTTTCCTTTTGAAAATGGCGACGGTGGCTGAATCTTGAAACGCGCGTGGTGCCACGACCCATGGTCCCAGCCTCCGACAAACTGACTTGTCTGATCTGATTCGCTTCTCAATGAAACAGGACGAACGCTGTCGGTGGCACAACAGCTATGCTGCGCGCTGCCTGGATACCCCACCGATTTCAAGCAACGAGCGACACTTCACCCTGGCTTCACCGCTGGACGAACCCCGTCGAGGATCCCTCGATCGCTTGAAAGGACGAAACATTGGCGGCTCTGCCGAAGACTGATCTGAAGTCCCAGCGGACTTGGAGAGAACATGGTGATCAGAGCTTTCCGAGTATAAGCAGATCTCAAACAAAGAAACCTCCGAAGATAGCATCAGAAAAGGTGCGCTGGGGTGGAAATTTGGCAGAGCCAGTGGCTGGCCTGCGCCCTAGCTTTTTATAGAGCAGAGCATCACGAGGGCCGTCTGAGCGGGAAACGGCCAGACGGATTGCTTGGCCGATCCCGAGTCTTCGTGATGGACAAATTATGTCCACAGCTCGAGTTCTTTCTTTAGTAGAATTTGAAGTGGAAACCCACCTGCACCAACCGCCCTCAGAGTGGGTCAAAATCACGTGGCAGGCCAGCAGCGCTGCAGAGATGAAATTTACACTTCAATCGGATCCCTTGTCACCGTCAAGCCGTTTCTACAAGCTCTTCTCCCAGGCACTCCTTCTCAAAGCTGCTCAAGAAAGCCGGTGAGCCCTTTCTCGGCCCCCACAGAGCCCGCCCACGTCCTGCGGGCCGACCGCGACTGATTTCACCTACCCTGGCTTCTTCGTCAATTCCTCCCCCTTACCGGAATCTGTGACATATTACTCAGACCTTTTCTATTAATAACCAATTGCATTCTCGACCGCTTCTCTCTTAAGGTCTCAGCAGAGATTCCACACTTTTACTTGCAACAATGTCCACCCAGGACGTGACCCGAACACAAGCCCCGACGGGTTTATCTCCCATAAGCTTCGCTTCTCTCTGCTTCCATGCGCTCTGGAGGATGGCGTATGCAGACGAAGAGATTGTTGAGACACTGCCGGGAACACAGTTAACCGCAGTTCGGCGCTCGAAGACTCCCACTTCCAAGCACTCCTGTCAAAAATTGAGGCCTTGAGCGCAACAATAGAAGAGATGAACACATCTCTACGTAAATATTGACATCGAGATTTGGTTTTTGACCTAAAATTGGAGCAGTTGGACCTAGCGTTAACAGCAACAAGTCACCCTATCTGCCTTTGAAACTACCATGATTATTAGCCTCGTATTCCTAGCGCTTTGGTTCATAGGCCTGATTGCCTTTCATTAAAATGTGAGCAAATTGTTCAAAGGGTACTCTTTGGGAGTAATGCTGTTTCCTCGCTAGCTGCTAATTTTGGATTGGCTATTATCCTTTTCAATCCGAATCCGCTCAAGTGGTATATTTCTGTATTGTGTATAGTTTGGCCAATGCAGGCGACCATAGCGTGGAGGGTGATCACCGATAAGGGGAAGGCTGGGGAGATTGGAAAGGAAGAAAAGAAGTGAAGCTCTCGATCCTGCTGCAATTGTATATGTCTGATGGAACTGGATAAGATGTACGTCCCTCAAAATATCATATAGTTTACAACTCGGTGTTCGTCCGAGGAAAACTCCACAGTGATCTTTTGCTTACTAAATTTCCAAGTCAACGCCAAAGAAAGAAAATTCAGTGAAGAGTGTGATAATGATCACCGCTCACAGAGAGGAAGAAAAAAATGGTGAACAAGAAGCTGCTACGTAAGGTTGAAAGGACTAGCAATATGGATACAAAAGCTACGACCTTCTAACCCAGCAACACAGAAGATACTTTCGGTCAAAATAGAAGAACTATTCCATCTGCGTACCAGAATAGCTCGAGCTCTCGTTGACGAGGGGCTTGATCAACCAAGCATTGCCTTCTGACCAAAAAAGAAAAAAAAAACTCACGAGCAACGTGGTGCTGGAAGCTAAATCCAATGCTTGTGTTTCATTTCTCAGATACACACAAACATCTACAACTTCGCCCTCGCCTCGGTAGCTTTATGCAACGCACCCCCTTTCTCCTCAAAGTACTCCGCAATCTTTCCTCTCGCCACCTCAACCACACTAGCATCCTCCACTGTAGCCGGGACCTGAACCTCTTTATCAAACTCACCATGGACTGCATTCTCCACTAATTCTCTCAATACTCTTCTCAGCGTCTTCCCAGATCGAGTCTTGGGGATCATCCCTTTGCCTTGGATCATACCACCGAGAGAAGCAATGGCACCGATTTGGGTTCGGACCAGCTTTTGAATTTCGCTGAAGAGTTGGTCGGAAGGGATAGCCGAGGTGGGGTGATAGGCTGTGGAAAGGGTGACGAAGGCGAATGGGAGGTGGCCTTTGAGAGCATCTGGAATACCCACGACACAACATTCAGCGATGGTAGGGTGGGAGGAGATTGCTTGCTCAATGGAACCTAGACATCGTCAATACAGGTAACAAAATCAGTGGAAAAGGGGGGCTTACCAGTGCTGAATCGATGAGCAGCAACATTGATAATATCGTCCGCCCTAGACATAACATGGATATACCCGTCCTCATCAATCATCCCCGCATCTCCAGTATCGATCCACTTCCCCTCAAATCGCTTCAAATAACCTTTGTAAAATCTCTCTTCGTCTTGCCAAAGGGTTCTGAAGCCCGTGGGAGCAAGTGGCATTGCGAGGACGATGTTACCCATCTTTCCTTTCTGGACTTCTTTGCCTGAATCATCAACGATTCGGACGTCGAAACCTGGCATGGCTTTTCCTGCACTACCAGGTTTGATGCCTAATGGTTCTACATCTCGATTTTTGGTCTTGCGGTCTTTGCCAGCGTGAGGAACAAGCGCGACTCCTGAGATTGGAGAACCAGATTCGGAGGACCACCAATTGTCAATTACATTTGCCCCTGGTGCGCCGTAGTTTTGCAGTAGCTCCTGGTACATTGTGATGATACTTGGTTCTGATCTCTCGCCCGCCAAGAACAGAGCGTTGAGAGTCTTCAACCCACCCCTCTCGCCGACTTTCTTGAGCATCCTGTTTTCTGGATCGTCTCTCCGGATGGCTCTCAATGCCGTTGGGGCTGTGAACAACGTATTGACTTTATACTCTTCGATAATGCGCCAGAAAGTTCCTGCATCTGGTGTGCCCACGGGCTTTCCTTCGAAGAGAACGGTTGCTGCACCAGTGAGGAGAGGAGCGTAGAGGATGTATGAGTGGCCGACAACCCAACCAATGTCTGAGGCGCAGAACATGACATCCCCCGGTCCGTGAATGCCGAATAGGTAACTTATTGATAGATGAAGTCCAACAGCATGACCACCAGCTTCTCGCAACACTCCTTTGGGCAGACCGGTAGTGCCTGAAGTGTAAATGATGTATACGCCATCACTGGACTTGACGGGAACACAGGCAGCTTTAAGGCCTCTAATGGTTGCGCTCGTTACCAAACGTTGCCAATTTCGCTGGCCATTTTGCCTGTCAACATTACCCCACCTCAACTGATCTCGTTGCCAAATTATGGTCTTTGCTGGCTTGTGTGATGAGAGAGCGATAGCTTCAGTGATGAATGGCTTGTACGCCATAGGGGGCTTGGCGCCATCAATTCCACAAGAAGCTGTGAGAATGACAACTGGTTTGGAAGCATCAGTCCGCTGCGCCAATGATGCTGGAGCAAATCCACCGAATACAACAGCATGAATAGCACCGAGTCGTGAAACAGCAAGAGTTCCTATGAGGGCAGCAGGTATCATAGGCACTAGAGTCTGTTGTCAGCGAAGTCACTTGCCATAGTGCAACTCAAGATTCATAACTCACTGTAAATCAAAACCACGTCTCCCTTCTTAACACCCTCCTCCCTCAAAACCCCGGCAAAAGTCTCTACTTCCTTCTGCAACTGGTTATACGTGAACTTCTGCTTCGTCTTCGTCACTGGGCTATCCCAAATAATAGCAGTATGCTCCCCATGCCCCGCCTCTACATGTCGATCCACACAATTGTAGCATGTCGAGATCTCGCCATCTGGAAACCATTCCCAGTGATCATGGTCGATGCCTGATTTCAGCGATTTCGAAGTTCTAGTGAGCGTAGAGCTAGGCTTCTTGTGCCAGTAGAGGTGTGAGGCTTGTTCTGCCCAGAAGCTCTCGGGGTTGGTGAGGGAGTAGTGTTGCACTTCGTCTTGGGGATGGGAGGACATTGTGGAATTGGGGCTGGTGGTAGTTAGTATCTTGTACTTGTGTGCACGCGGGAATCGATTTTATACCTTCGGATGCGGATGAGCTAATATCGACCTAGATGTTGTTTAAACTGAACGGCAACCTACGTTCGAGCCTCACCCAGCGTGCTTCGATCAGGATTGTACTCGTACGCTGCAGTGAATGTAAAGTAGATGCAACATGAGAAAGGAAGAGAGAATGTGACTACTACCTGGAGCACTTGCAGGAAAACAACAATGGCTTTGTAGGTGGTGATGCAAAGGAAGCTTATGGATTTACCCCGGGTATGCTTCGGGCTGGAGGAACCTTGATGCGCAGTGATAGCGCTTGTTTGGAGCTCTGAGCTTGCCCCGCATTTTCTTGGCTGGAGCTCCCCGCTAACCCGACCTGGGGTACCACGTGATATGATGCCCCTTTCAATACCTAGATACCTTTCATCATCATGGTAAATACTAAGACTCGCTCAAGAGTCTTCCAGGAGAAAGCAGAAGGGAAACTGTTGAAGATGCTGTAAGCATTGGCTGGAGGAAGTCTCTGCAATGCGTGTTTGAAGTGGTACCAAAGAAAGTTATGAGTCCATACCACTTGAAGATTTAGCAAGAACGGAATTCTTTGGAAATGTTTCTTTACATTCTACTAGCATACAATATTCCTTGAGGCCATTTTTAAGTTTTCCGGCAGGATGCCATTCGAAGAAGGCCGGTCCGAAAGTCATTTCCCCTCCCTCGATTTTCCTGCAACGCAACATCCACACAAACATGACTTTTGTTCTCAATCTGAATCTGATAGTATGATTCTATACACTCGCACAATCCATACTTCACCAACGCTCTGCAATGTAGTTGCCGGTTCATAGTCATGGGTTGGTTGTGCTCTCAGAGATCGGTGCCGATACCTTCGTGACCTTCAGGAGACGTTCTCGGCGCTCCATGTTTGCCTTGTCCTGCTTATCGTCCACTTCTCTGTCTTCGTCGCTCAACCAGAACTCATATGAGACAGCAGAATCCTGGTAGTTGGGATGGCCAGTAGAGAAATCGACCAACTTCGGATACGATGGCCATTGCCTCCAGTTCTTCTCGCCATTTGTTGCTTCCTCCTTTTGGAACATCTGAAACTGACGAGCAGTGAGCATCGCATGCTCGAAAGCCCTCAGAAAAGGAGCGCGATCGAGAAACTTGACTTGGTTTCGGCTTGGGAGGTCAAGAATCTCCATTGTGCTAACCCATAGTTCTCTTTCTTCTTCTGGGGTGTTGATAGCCCATGTTCGTTGGGTGAGGAAATACTTGAATGCTGTGTATAATTGAGGAGTTGTTCGTACTTGCAAGCCTTTCGTGTCCTGGAGAAACTGTAAGGTTATAATTAGCAATGCCTGCTTGAAGAGTAATGCAAGAATTCACCCTTGGATCAGAGACAATCCTTCTGTATTTTCGAGGGCCAAGTGCCTTCAGACTCTCCGCAATGTCACCGGCGCTGAGGTCCTTAGCCAGCTCGAGAAACTCATCCAACTTGCGTTTGCTCATCTTGAATGAGTGAGAATGCCTTTTTTGATAATATCCGCCTGTGAGAGGTCAGTTCGTGAAGAACATGGGTACGAGAAGTGAAAGACATACAGAGCCAGTTTTAAAAAATTGACGCGGCAATGAACTCAGAGATTCTGATCTCAGGCCAACGATCTAGGGACTGGAATTGTGAGCCGCTCTCCTGTGTCTGCAAGACTGGTCCGAGGAAACTGCACTAGGTCACGACGCGTCCTCGGGGCCGTTCTCACTCGTCAGGTGCGGCAGTGTGCGAGAAGGGCTCCACCGGATGATAGGACGCGGTTGAGTTGAAGGGCAAACAATTCGCGGGATACGCGTTAGCGTTGCTCGAGTTCGGCAAGCCAAGTGAATGTTGAAGGCGGAGAAATTTGCCGGAACGAGATTGGGTGAAACTTTGAAATGGAGACTCGAGGATGATGTCTTCCAAGGTCAAGGTCAAAGACAATATATTTCTACATCACCTGGCTGGGTAAGAAATGAGGCTGGGGACTCTCTGGGTCTGTCCCTATTATCTAAGGAATACACGAATTGAGAACCTCCTTTTCAAAGACGAGGACGATGAAGACTTGATACAGAAGAGAGTTTGCAAGGAGAGGTTCAACTCCCTTGTTCCGTTCTTGGACTTCAGGCAGAACTCCCAATTGCGATAAGAATGCCAAAGACTGAATAAGCCGCGAAGGGCTCAAGGCCAGAACATGCAACGAGAATGCCCTCACCCTCTGTTTGACGTCAGCAAGCTAAACCGATCCAACCTTCATTGGCTTTTCAAGGAACTGAAATCGATTGAGTGTTGCAAGATCTCCTTTTTGTCGTCAACCCAGGCAAAATGCGAGGGGTCAATCTGGCTCAACACAATGTAGCTTTCCATGCCGACCAACTAGAGATGATCTCGCGATAGCTATCTCTTGTAGTTTTTGCAACTTGACAAAAGACATTCTCTGGCCTCCTGTAGTGGAAATATAGATTTGCTTCTAACTATTGGATGTCTCCAACACCAGTCACCAACTGCCAATCGACATCCTGTCGAATTCTCAACAGTCAAATGCCCATTGAGGACTTCGCCTTCCTCATGTCTGACAAAGTTTGCAGAGGTCGAGGAAGCAAATCCGGTGCATCTCTACACGGAATGTATAGTACATCTTGCCAGCAATTCCATTGTTGTCAGCCACGGGACTTCTGCTTCGCTGAGATGCCTCGAAGAACTCATATGGTGAGTACTCAGTATTCGTGCAAGTTGTCCTGAGCAAACTCTGCTCTGCAAAAAGGAACTTCATGCCTGCTACTTGGTGGTGTACTCGAGAACCTTTCTCAGCTTATTGAGGCAGCGCGAAGCCTGTTTCCTGTGGCTGCTACACATATTGAGGTATTTAAATGCTTTGCACTCTGCCCAATATCCCACAAAGCTTTCTAGCTCACGAAAAACCAAGTAAAACAAATTTATAAAACACAATGGAGAGCAGCAAGAAAAGGAACAGAAATCAAATCTTTACATTCTCTGCCTCTACAAACTCCACTAGAATAACCCATCACAAACGACCACCAAGAAGCTTCCAGCAGACATATCACAGGTCAACTCTACCTACATTATAACTAGGCCTCGATGTGTTTCGAAGAGCACTCTCGAAAGATCTTCAAGACACTCGTCAAGGCACTTCACACCCTTACGTCCATCTGGGATCACAAAGCTCCATGGGCTCGTAGTTCCAAGTAAATTAAAGCAACGGTACCAAACCTGAAGAGCTCACTGAGCTGCTACTAGGTTGCCGTCCTCAACCTTCATCTCAGTCTCATGATCGAATTCTGTGCTACTCATTATATTTCGCACTCGCCCAAATCATCACTGAAACCTTCTTTCACACACATAGCCATCGCCTGGGATGAATCGTCCAAAGGCATGGGTGCTAGAGTTCGTGAACTACATCGGGTGAAGCCTCTTCTTTTCAGGGAAGAAGGGTCTTTGTGAAGTTTGAGGATGTACTGTTCCTTGGTGCAATGATGTTTTACTTCACTTGAAGCCATCACCACACGTCAACGTAAGTCACCATCCTCTACAAAGCAGAACAGCTCACACGTGACACCACTCTCCCCGTCCTCCACCTTTCTTCATCTCCCCCATCTCCTCCCTCCTTCCCCACAAACCGCGCCTCCTCAAACAACACGTCGCGTCTTCCCAATCCTCTCTCGCCCCGAAGATAAAAGCTACCCAATCCGTCCATTGCATCCATTGCATCCACTCACCTCTCATTCGTCCACTCACCCGCATCCCAATCTCGCTTGCACCTCCCTCACCACGGGACCTCGGCACACCTTTCCCCCTCGCTAATAAGAATCCCCTGCATTAGCGTGCGCCAGCTAAGACCACCCTCATTTCCGACGTTGTTGGGGTCTCGTGGCCCGCCCACCGAAGTGCAGTCGATGGGGTCAGTGCTCCTGGCTTGCTTCTCTCCTCTTCCGCGATCTCTGGCGAGAGTGGGCGTCATGTCATGTCATGCAGCCCAGCAGCCCAACAGTCCGATTGGATTTTGATCTCGGCGCAGCTGTACTGCATTGTATGTACGAAGTCAATAAGTAGGCAAAGATACAGTACAACGCACAAGTACATACAGCTTGCATCTACTGGAGCCCGCAATGAGAGATGTGACGCAGTGTGTCCCCCGATCGATGATTTGGTGGCAGCGCGAACACTTTGAGAAACAGAGCAGAGCCGGAGGTAGATGGATTTATTCCCGAAGCAGGAGAGGCTGTTGATCACCTTCTCTTCTTATCACCATGTAGAAACATGCTCATATCACCTATAATAACACCATGCCACCAAAATACCACCATCACCTATTTCTCACTCACAATTTCAACGAGACCTCTATCTCGATCGCAAATCCAAGCATCACAAGCACAGCAGCTCAAGTCACAACAAACGAGCCGAAGGCCCGAAATAAAATAATGATCCCCCTCCCCCCCCCCCAAAAAAACCGTTGAAAACTAGAAAAATAAAGTCGGGGGTCTCCCGTCGCACCCTACCTCCTCCTTCTAGAATCTTGCTTCCGGGTTCTCCATTCAGAGGTGGGTGGGAAATTGCCCTCAATCTCGGATCCTCAGCAATGATCGAGTCCCAGCTACGCGCGGAAAGCATCTGGGGAACACTGGGTGTTTATTACTGTGCTGTACTGTAGGCATCTCGGATTTTCTCGAGATACTGTACAGTGGATGAATTGGCGCAACGGCGTCGTGATGCTGTTTCTTGAATTCCAAATAATTTTATTTTTATTTTTTTTGATTGGGTGAAGAGAGTGAGAAGTTGAAATCGTGAGAGCAAGGTGATGTTGTGGAGTTTGAGTTAGTTGGGAGAACGGAGCACTACATACACATGCACGATATTGATATTGATAATAGGATCAAAAGGGTGCTGGGCCAAAACTTGGTCTCCGAGCAATGCTGCCGTCTTCGGGTTTGATTTTCTACTGTACAGTACAACAGACAGGCACAGGCACTGTGAGAATTCAGATGTATTTTGAAATCTTTTTCCATTTGACAGAGACCAATAAACACTCCCAGCGTAAGTCATTAATAGTAGGATGAGAACCGAACAAGTCTATAGATGCAGGAGAAATGAACAATCGCGAACAGTGAGACTAAGTGTGAAGAAATTCAGGTGGAACAAGGTGTTGTTGATATTTTGACCGAGCTCTTTCTTCCTCGACGAAGCGTCCAGAGAACAGAATATTAATGTAACAAATCCCAAGACACCTGTCATCGAGACACCTGAAAGACCATAACACTCGGAGGGTATAGGGAGGATCCTCGTGTCGCCGCGAAGCAAACACTCGTCGACCGCACAAGCAATTACAAAAAAAGGTTGCGCCCTGCATGACGGACTCCAGATAACAATGCAGCACACCATGATTAGACCCAGAAACCACTATCCCGCTCCATCCACCTTCCTAACGCTTTCCTTCCGTCATGAATTACCGAATATCGCCAAAAAGGGAAATCGTACGTTCGTGACTATCCGGTTTGCGAGAGAAAGTGAACTGCTTACAAGAGGTAAGCAGCGAGACCGAGGAGACCAGCAAGGCTTGCGCCAGACATGGCGAAGAGCTTGTTGCCACCGGAGGCGGTGATGGTGGATGGGGTTGGGGTGGCGGAGGCCTTCACGGAGGTGGTTCCAACGGAGCCAGCGGTTGTGGTGGCAGTGGCGTTGGAGTACACTGGGGCACTGGTTGGGGCACTGTCGACGCGTTAGTAAATTGCTGTTCAAAACTGTATTGGAACAGTTAAGGGTACCAGGTGTTGCAGTACACTACGCTTGAGGTGATCACTGGCTTGACGACAGTGCAAGGGCAGTTGGTGACGGTCAAGGTGGTGGCCTGGCAAGCATATTAGCATGACTCGAGCTGCAGAGCTAGATACCCGAGATGCGATGCAATATTTCGTCTCATTGCATCCCAGATATCTGAACTCCCTCGGATTCCCAGCTTACCTCGGAGATGGTGTAGGTAATGCCGTTGAAGCTGACTTGAGTGGCTTCTGGGCAGTAGGTGGTGTAGGCAGTGAAGACCTCAGTGACGTAGTCAACAGCCACGGAGGAGCTGTTTGAGGGCCATGCGGCAACGGTGGCTGCGAGAGCGGCAACGGCGGCGACGGTGGTGAATTGCATCTTGACGGCTTGTTGATATTATTACTTTAAAAGTAAGGTAGAGAGGGATCGAGGTGATGAGGTTGTAAGGTTAGAGAGACTGCGTTTGAACGAATGTAAGTGACTAAAAGTCGGGGCTTGGTATTGATTGAAAGCGAGAGTGTGGGTGAAGAGAAGAAGAAGGGTGTGATGGGGGTGGGCTTGGAAGTTTCTTTATACGGGAGCAACAAGAAAGCTGGTTAGCGTTGGGGCCGGACCTGCAGCTCTAGTGGTTAGCGTGAGTGGCTTGGACTGGTTCGGGGGAAAGACAGGGGCAAGATGCAGGCGGCACGGGGATTGGACGGGCTCATGCCAAGGACAGCCAAAGCCAGCCAAAGCTAGCCAAGGGCCGGTGGAAAAACATGCCCGAAGCAAACAAGTGGTCCAGCGCGCTGCCTTGTCCCTGCCAGCAGTAATGAGCGCTGAGTCCACAACCTCGTACCGCTGGCCTGCCCAATTCCAGCGCGCCAGGGGTGTTCTGACTGATCGGATGAGCCGTTTTCAACTGAGAGCAGAGCAGGACGTGGAAGTGACTTACGTGCACCGCGCATAACAACAGCCTCTCTTTTCCTGCCGCTGACTGCTGCCTTGCCCTGGCTTAATACTTACAAGTATATGGAAGATACTGTACGGTACTCCGCACATCCGTATAAAATACAAAGTTGTGTTTACTGTAAGATTACTATATTCACGATGTTTGCAGGAGTTCCTTGCTGCAGCAGTGACTGCACCCAGCAGACCTTCCAGCGGCCTCCTCTGGCTCGTCCGATCTCCTGCTTGGCTCGCTCGCTTCACTGTCTCACCGAGTCGCCCCAATGCAGCCCGCCGTTTCTACTAGTCAGGGGCAGTGAAGAGTGGCAGAAACAGAAGAGACGCCGCCACGCCAACCAGCACTACTAGTCTACTACCGTAATAAAATTCTGATCGTTGATGGCACTGTGCACTCAGCACTGCGCAGTCTCGTATGGCAGGAGATTTTTAATTTTTAATACAGTACGATAGCGCAACCAGTGAACCACACACGCCGGGCGGAAGCACGGAGGGGGCTCCCCAAGGCTTGCTGGGGCTGGAGATTGCCTTGTCGCTCTTGTCACCCTATGTCACCATCATCCGACAAATCATGCTTCACCATTGGAGCGCTCAGCGCACAGAAGAGAGGTCCAACTTCCAACATCCAAGTTCGAACTTGCAACTTGCAACCTTCAACTTCCATGGACCACGGCGCTTTTCCTGATCTTGCCTTGTCTTGCCCTGGTCTTGCCCGGTCTTTTCCCCAACAGTGGGCAGTGGGCGGTTACCGGCACGACCGAGGCCCCACTTCTGCCCATCCGGATCGCGGATTCGTGGGCACTGGACATGCGACCGCGGTTGCCAGTTCCCCAAAGCAGAAATCAGCTTGCCGGAGCAATGGAACAAGCTTGGACTTGGAGAGGGTCAAGATTCAAGATTCAAGATTCAAGATTCAAGATTCAAGACTCAAGACTCAAGACTCAAGACTCAAGACTCAAGACTCAAGACTCAAGACTCAAGACTCCAGCGAGCCAAGTCCCCGTTTTCCAGAGTCTGGATTCTGGAAGCCCAAGGGTTGAGGAGCCAAGGTCCTGTTTCCCAGCTTCGATGCTTGGGATGTGAATAATTTCAATTTTCAAACCTCAACTTGCAGTCCCGTCCCCGTCTCGCAGAAACTTCACATGTCAAACGCCGATATGCGCGGTCTATTGCGTGTTCTCCTCGCGCATCAACAATGCCATCTCCAGGTTTGATATCTTCATACGAAAGTACGGTATCTTAATCTCCCTCCCGACTCAGACATCCTCATCTGGCCAGGAATAGGTGGCAATGGCGGGCCACGCTACTCCCTCTTTCGCCCAGGAGTGGAGTCTCATCAATTTCCCAGCAGAAAAAAAATTACGAAATTTGCACGGGCGGGCGTCCGCCACAGTGCCATCGCCGGTGCGGCGCTGTTCACGCGAATCACGGCTTCTGCCATCCGGAGCCGCGATCTCTATTCTTAGATCATTCGATAGATTGGGTTCAATGGGTTGCCTCGCTTTCGCGTCTATTCATATTCATAAATCATGTCGTTTGTCGAAACGAGGAATAGGCCGCTCCAGTATCGGTATTAATGACAGGAAGATCCTTCTATGCACGAGAGCCTTCCTGCAGCGTGGAAAAGGGGGCCAGGAGCTGATAGACCCGCGGCGAAGACGATAGGACTTTGTTCCTGCGTATGCGTCGAGAACCGCCTGCCAACCGATTGTCGATGGGCGAGATGGCTCACGTCATGCCACGCCAAGCTGAATTCACGCGTCAGCTGCAGTACCAGAAAATACTTCACGATATAAGCTTTTCGCGGCCATCTGGAGGCTTGACATGCAAAACGGTCTGCCCGTCTGCCCCGCCGGGATCGAAGCGATCGGCAATTCCGCCTCCTGGACTCGGCTCTCGATTCAGAAATGCAGCGCAAGACACAGCTCCTGAAAGCGACGTTACTTCTCCTTTTTCTTTCACCAAATGTTTCTGCACACGAATTATCCTGGTTTCTCCTTCTCTGACTGGTATCGACTTCATCCCTCGTACCACTTGTTATGCATCGCAAATATCTATTTGCAATTCTTATGTTCTTAAGCCATCTTTAGACCAGAGACAAGTGTTTGGTCAGCATAACCTGTTTATTCAGGGACTGAGGAAAGAGAATAATGTGGTTATGCGATTTGTCTCATTTTCAACCCAAAAAGACAGAACAGCATTTCATGAAGGCTTCCTCGTTCTTCGGTGCGGCTTCCCTGCAGAATTCGTGGCAAGCTCGACCTCATGATGCTATTGAGTATATGAAAGACCAAAACCTGGTTCTCCTCTTCTCCTTATCCATTTAATCTAGCAACTGGCCCTACTTGAGAGTGGAACCGCGTGGCATGTTCATCAGATCCTACTGCTCCAGTTTCCATCGATATTCAATCCTGGTCCGCCATCAAGGACATCGGACAGACCGTACTGAGAAGAAATTATCTGGAGTCTGATGTAACACCATATTGTGGTCGGCCTTCAACCAATCGCTTTAATGTCCACCAGGAGTATAAAACGCCGATATCAATGTCCTACCTTCTGCTGGTGATTCAAAGTCAAAGGTTGTCGCAAAAGTGGAACCACAATTGCATTTTGCTAATTGTGCAATATATACCGCCCCTCGCCGTGCTTATTCTACGACAAAGGTTTTTTCTAAGGCTTTCTTAAGTACAACCGGAGGTCTTATCTCCTCAACATCCAATGTATCTATCTACCTGACAGCAACCGGCTGTCATCTATACTCTTGGTAGTTCAAGTCCACCAACATTGTCAACTTGACAATAGCTTTGTCATCATTCGCCCTTGCATCTGCGGCTGACTCAATTTGCGGGCGTAGTGATGCAACATTCGTGCCTCTTCTCTCTATTTTGTTAACAAGATAAAGTATTTCGAAGTGTTCATGCTTACCTCGTCTTCATTGGATAACCACGGTGTGAGTTGCTTGGTTTAAAGCTTGTCAATCACGAGTCTAAACACTTCGTTGCTTCTGTAGGAACCAACCAGAGCGATAGCGAGTTCCTTGAAGAAGGTCACCATTTTAGCGCGTTTATGAAAAGCGCTTTTGCATTCTGTTGAATGACTTTTTCTGGTTGTCAGGCAGGCTTGATCGAGGGTGGAGCAACAACACCGCTCCGTTGCGACACAGGTTGTGACTTTACAGAAGTGTCCGATTTCTCAGAGTTCTTGCAAGCAGTCTCACATCGGCAAGTGTATATGCAGAAGAATTACTATGACTTTTTGATGGAACGTTCCTATTATCTACAATACACTTAGTTTTGTGATTCCACGAGGTCTTTCGACATCGTTCAAACATGGAAGGAACCACCACAGAGACTTCGCATCTTAACTTAGGAAATTCCGAAGCAGCATCGACCTGCTTTCGCAAATTCGAAATCCCTTGATCAGATCAGAGTGTTGAACTCCCTGCATCCTATAAAGCTCGTTGGGCTTTATCAAGACCTGCTACACAAATTTAAGGATTAAATACACTTTTGCTCAGGCAGTACTCAAACGATGTCACGATACTTTCTGCTAAGTTCATAATGAATGTCCCATCCAAGAGGACGACCTTTCTCTGTGGGCCCTTTGACAAACTACATCACTGCAGCCTCACGCATCGTGGGAGAAGTCTTCTCGAAGACTTGTGGCATATCCACGAACTGACGGAAATGTGGCAAGCCCCACAGTGCAAGCCCTAGCAGGATTACCCCGACAGAATATATATCGAAAGATATGCGATACTGAGTCTTGTTTATCATTTGCCGGGTCGGGGGCCGATAGATTGAAGCCTTCCAGTCTTCATCGCCTTTGCAATAAGAAGTCGCTAGGTCGCTGCAAGCCGAATAGAGACCTAAGAGAAATGCTTGAGGAAGGTAGCCTGACCTAGCCTTCTCAGTTGTAACGCCGATCTCGTTCAAAAGAAGTATCTTTTGCGGGCATACATCCTTGTGAACCCAGTCAACGGCGTGAACGTACAGGATAGCTGTAGAGATGTCCCTTGCAAGTCGGACAAGTTGGTCTAGGCTATGTGCCGGTGGTTTATTGCTCCATATGTCAAGCAGTGTGATGATATAAGGCTTGCTATTCTCCGCAGGGTGGCGAAATCCAGTTGGAATATCGAACAATAAGCCAAGTCGACACAATTCAAAATCATGAAAATATCCGATGCAGGTCAAGATTCTAGTCTGATTTGGATCGGCTTGGCAAAGGAATTCTGCAGCATTCTCAAGTTGCTTTCCTAGAACTTCGGTTTCTCCATTGGTCAAGTTCTACTCGTATAGAATCAATTCGGCGATTGCTTCTTTGGCCCCCTGAAGTTCTACCAAAGCAAAGGTATGAGCCTCTTGGATAACTTTCGCTTCATCCTTTGGGCATGGCAAGCGTGCTTTGTCCAAAGATTCAGCACGTTGAAACTCTTCATTGAGAAAAAGATTCAAGACACGCCTATATGTCGAAGCCGTTTCGATCTCCGCTGGTTGCGGAAGAGTTGTAGCAGCACGAATCGAGACGTACGCAAGATGGAAGTGGTTCACCCAGTCAGAGAGGTCCCGCAGCAAGCTTTCCATGTCCTGCTTCCTCCAGATAGTCCAAGCGCTTGGCGTTGTGAAGCTTGCGCTTGCATTCCACTTTTCCATGGATGCCACCCAAACGACTCTAGAGTCTAGCCAGACGTGGGGCCTGGTCTGCGATCATTTTCTGCAACTCTGCTCTTCTCTCTATGTCACCTGGAAAAGTAATGGTTGGACTTTTGAGGGTCTTACAGAAATATTTCAACGCGAATCCAAGTAGTTGGAAGGAATCTGCCATGGCGCGTACATCGGAGTCGATGAAGTCATGGAGGATAGAGACGACACAAGATGTCAGGTCGACACTTAAATCAATGGTTCCCACGAGACCGGCCACGTCCAACCCAGCGAGCAGGGCGATAGAGATTGTTTTGAGCAGAGCTATTGTATAGACCATGATATTTTTAACCCCCTAGCGGACAGGGTTTCGATTCTTCGAGATCTAGCGAACGGTATCCGCTTTTCACGACGTTGGAATCGTCCATGGAGAGCTAAAACCTGCCAACTGCTTGGTGTTCAAAAGGCCCGATCGCAGGCCTCTGGCAAAAGTAGCTGATTTCGGGTACTCGAGATTCTTTACTGAAAACTCACTTGCCGTCTCTTCCGTGGTACCGAATACTGGGATGCTCCAGAGTGTGGTTCTAATGGGACATTGTCACATTCAGACTTATTAACAAAGGATTCCTGGGTTTGAGACCAGAAATAACGAAACCGCAATACCTCACACATCCCAGCTTAGAAACTGATTTATTTTCATGAGATCACCACAGCCTTTTTAAGTAGGAAAGTCATCTTAATCCAAATCATTTCAATTCATCTCAATATACTCCGATTCACAAATAAATACACCAAGCCGCGACGAACAACCAACGAACCATGAGGTATCGGGGTATCGGGTAGCCTCGCACTCGCCAACCAAGAAATTAAAAAACAACATTTGCTTGCCGCCCAACTCTTGCTGCTTTTCTCCTTTCCCAAAAACCAAAAAAACAAACCGAAATCAAGAAAACGGGACGATGAACGATAGCGTGTTCCTTGTGCTTGACAGAAAGACAGTTAAAGGGAAAGTGGCACGATGCCGTGCCGGTGGACATTAACTCCTTTTTGCAAGCCAAACCCAAAATCCAGACGCAAAAAAAAAAAGTGCGAAGCAAGCAAGCGACGACCAGGCGCGAGCCGATTCGTGTGAACGCCAGACCCCCAACCCCAGTGATTCATCCACAATATTCATACTGAGAGAGAAAAAAAAAAAAAAAAATAAAGAACACCCCATTTCCATCACGTGCGTATAATGTATCGGATTAGAATCCTCGGAAAGGATCATGACCAAAATGCCCGCTTTCAAACTGGGCGTATTCGCCCTCTCCCTCCGTCCTACTGCCGCTGTAGAAATCATCACTCGGTCGGCCTCGCGACGACGAGTAGTAGCTATCGCGATTCCTGCTCCGCCTTCTCCGTTCTCGGCTCCGGCGCCTTTGCATGCCGACGAAGTCCATCTCGTCTTGCTCGTCGGGGAAGTCGTCGAAGCGGGACATGCCTAGAGGACTGATGAATGCTTCCATTCGGACGGTTCCTACGGCGTCGAAGAAGTTGTTGACTACCGCTCCGGGACGGTTGCTTGCGTCCGAGGTGCGGATGGAGGAGCGGCCCGAGACGCTCATTCCGTTGTATCCTGCGATCGAGGATGAGGGTTGGGATTGGTTGTAGATGTCTGAAGAACCTGTGGTGCCGACGCTGAGGCCGGCGGTGCTGGATGTGGGTGCGTGGCCGCTCGAGGCTGGGCCTGAGAAACCGCGAAATGAGAGAGGTGGTGGGACGCGTGAGCCGGTGTTGCTACGTTTTCGTCCATGGGTGAGGGGAGGTGGCACATTATGAGGTCCACGGTCTGAGAATCGTGGCACAATGGGAGGGTCGGCTGCGATGTCGGGTTGGGCATCGGTTCGAGAGGAGTAGAAAGACTCGACTTCACGGATGGAAGAGTCTTGGTTGGAGTGGACGCTCGTTGGTCCTTGTCGTGCTACTGCTGTTTTGCCTTTTGCTACGCGGATGGAATCTCTGATTCCATTCTTACGGAGGCGGTTGGGCTGTCTGGGGATCTCGAAATCGGGAATTGGAGGTTGTGGAATTGGTAGAGGGGCTTGCACGATTTCGGGGACAGCTTGGGAGGAGTGGGCCAGGAAGGAGAGGGCTGTGAGCCAGACGTAGTGGCGTTCTGGAGAGGTGGCCGTGAATTTAAGGGCGCGGGCTGGTGTTAGGATCAAAATGGACCGGTTGAAGAGAGGTGCAGATCCCTTGGGAGGTGGGTTGTCATCTTTGACGTCCAGAACGGATTGAATGGTCACTATAAAGGTTAGGGTGAGGAACCAAACAAGGCTGTGCAATGACTTACGTTTTCGACCCGACTTCCCCATCAAGGCTGATCCAGATGTTGGCTGCTTGCTGCTCCACATCACAGCTCTCTCATAGGGTGCCAGCCACACCCAGCGTTTGTGACGAACGCCGTTGGCATTATCACCATCAATACCGTTGGATTCGGCAACGCCAAACGACTTGCGTCGTCTCACATATTTGAACATCCATTCACCAACCATGGTCTGCGCAATGGCATCTACAACACTCGTAGCCTGGTTGGTACTTCCAATAGATCCACTGCCAGTGTTTGTTGTATTGGCTGTATTCGCCGATGGCTGTTGCCTGTGATGAGTTCTATATCGGCTGCTTCCAGTTTCTTTCATGTACCCAGGAGTGGTAATATCATTGTTGGGCATGGGAGGAAGTTGAGGGCTCTCAGGAGCTTCAGTGGATGCCGACATTGGTGGCGGCGATCGACTGCCACGGCGACGAGTTCGACCACCTCGAGTAATCGCAGCAGCAGATCTGACCTTTCGGATACTGTTTGCTCGGTAATGACCTCTGGCTGATCCTCGTCCCCAGGTTGGGCTTCTGTTGCCGTCACCTGGAGCACTAGCACTGATAGGCGGTCTTCTTGAGCTGGCTCTGGTTGGGATTGGGAACGGAGGTTCCTTCACTGGCTCTGGTAAACTGGGGCTTCGAGAACGGCCTTGGTGAGCAGCTACACCACTTTGTATGAGAGCAGCACGACGTATGCCAGTTAGTTTGTTGTTTGTGACAAGTGTTAATGGCTTATCAAGTTGACGGACGACAGACTTCATCTGATTTCTCGGCGGCAGAGATTGCACTTCCGGCAATGTATACTCGCCGTTTGTATCGTAGGTACCCATCTGCTTCATTGAACTCTTCCCTGGCAATGGTCTCGAGACCTCGGAAAGCTCCACATGCTCTGGAACAGATGTTGGCCCTGATGAGACACGTCTGGTAGTTTTGCGTGCAGGAGGTGGCTTTGGAGCGGACAGTGGTGTCCTGTAATCATTGTCACTCATGTCTGCATCAGCGAAGTCCTCGGCATCATCAGAACTTGCATTGTCAAAACCAGCAAATAAGCTGCTGATTCGATGAGGCCGTCTGATGGATCCTTTGTCCTTTGCCAGTGGTCCATCATCGTTGTTTCCGGGATACGCATCCCGAGTCTCACTTGCTGGGATCTGAGGCGGAGATGACGGAAGTTCTTGCTCCAAACTCTGGCGACTCTTCATCCGTTTGGGATTCCGAGGTGGCAAGTTACCAGGAATTGGGGAGAATCGTTTGACTTCTTCAGTCGTTGGTTCCGGGGAGGGAGGCTTAGATGATATTGCAGAGGGCTGGAGATGGGGTGGGAGTAGATTGATTCGCTGGGCCACTCTGATTTCCTCTGTTTGTACGGAGATTGACCTCGTCGGGACGGGTACCTGCATGGAGACTTGGCAACCCGCATCTTTGAAATGTTGGGGCAGCAATGGTTCATGCGGTGTCGCAGGAGCGGAATTGGGAGGGTGTAACTGAATTGATGGAATTGGAATGGGTGGAGGGGGAGCCGCTCGCCTAGGTGACTGCAGCGCGGGAACGACATCTGTTTGCGTGGAAATTGATATCATTTCCCGTATGTCATCCTTGATCGGCGGTGGAGGGGGAGCTCTTGTTGGTGATATAGGAGTCCTGGGAGGACTCAGAGGGTCTTCTAAAGTTTGAGATGCCGCAGATACCATGAAACTCGGTGGTTCAATTATCAAAGGCGGATTGACATGTACGCGTTTTCTTCGTTGATTGGCTTCAATCTCCCATTCTCGAGGAGCAGCCTCGAATTGTTGCCGCTCAATCTTTCCAGCAAGAATCGTGCCATTGACTGGCAGTGGCTCCGCCGCTGAGTTGGCTTCAGTTGCTTGCAACTTGGGCGACGGCGGAGGTGAAAATTGGATACCAGTATCAACATACTCGACTTTCGAAGTCAGAGTTGCAGACGTCTCATCATCCTCAATAATTCCATCTTCGAGTCTCTCGAGGACTGCTTGATTGGCCAGCATTCGACCTCGTGCCACGCTGCCAGGCCGCATGAGACTCTCGATGCTCTGATTGCGGCGGTGGTGCTTCGAAATGACACTCTCACGGCTCTGGTTTCGGTTATGCAGGACAGACAGAACGCTTTCGCGGCCATCATGATCAGTGTGTTGATCCTCATCCTCATCGAGGTCCAGCTCGTCTGCAAGGCTCACACCATTTAGTTTCGTTCCTCCATATCCATTGGGACCATTCAGCATCGAGAATCGAATGCTGTTTGTCATGCTCATTGTCCGGACGCTGGCGGTATCACTACCGTGTCCATGGATAGGATCTCTGGACACCTCCTCGACCTCAACTTCTTGTTGGTGGCCATTCTGATGACTGGCTTGATATGCAGCGACTTCTTCTAGAACAGTCTTCAGACGACCCTCCGCCACATGAATCTTGCGTTCGTATTTTCTCTTTTCTTCCTCCCAATTATCTTTGTCTCTGGCCCACTGTTCATGTACTCGATCCGAGTCCTTTTCTTGACTTAGAATCTTCTTTTGAGCAGTCTCCAAGCGTCGTTTTATTTCGGAGTTGAGATCGACAGCTTCGTCGCGTTCTCTTGCGAGTTCTGAGAGAGCTGATGAAGTTCCTCCTTCTAGCAAAGCTAATTGACGCTTCAGTGAGCGGCTTTCCTTAGCAGTGGCAACTAAAGTTGCGTCCAATTGTTCATGCTCCCCTCTTGTGTTGTGTAATTCGGATTCCAAGTTCTCAATCAGCTTCGTCTTCTCTTCCTGGTCCCTGCGGAGGGCCAAAATTTCGGAGACTAGATTGGCATGTAGTGTGGGAGTGAAGCGTCGAGGATCGAGTATCGAGATACTTTTAAATGTCAGCATAGGAAACATCAAAGTGGCCCAATTAACCTACCTTTCGTCATTCGTCACATCCTTGGAATTCCTGTTATTCTTTTCTCCGGCAGGAAGAGGGGGAGGAGACGAGGATGGTCCTGGGGAAACTGACTTCTGCCTGGATGATCGTCTGGAACCGCGTGAAGGAGTCCTATATGGCGTGTCGGTTGGAGTAGGAAGAGAAGCCTGAGCAGCCGCAGCATACTCGTCTTCCGTTTCCCACGCGCCAGTCATTGTAACGATTGAGAGTTAGACTTTCACCTCCTGAAAGATGTGCCAACACCTCGCGGTTGACTTTCCATCAAGCACCAGACATCAATGAAGATCGTCAAACGGTGCGAGAGGAATTGTTAGAAGAAACCAATGGGGACTTTTTGGATTTGATCCGATATTGCGGCGGTAATCCTCGGAGATTCGTACTTGGGCCCGTTTTTTGCAACAACTTTGAAAGCTTAAATCTGGGATGAACGCTCGAATTTGGCGTTTTAAAAATTGTTATTGCTTGAGCGCGCTTTGACATAAGTTAGCTATAAGTTTTTATGTAGCCAGGATGCCTTGGGCAGACGGGTATTTCGTATGCACCGACCTTACCGGGGATCTATTCCATCGAAAGAAATATTCTATTTCAGAAATGATCTACCAGGAGGGAAGCAATGCTATTCAGAATATCAGCTCAATTGACAACGGGCAATAATTTGGGACTGTGGTGGGCGATAGGCAAGCATTGACCCACGAGGCTTGGCATACCGTTTTAAGACACCAACATATATGCCATAAAAGAATGATCTGGGATCGATTTCCAGGATCTGTATGCTGTGCAACTATACCATACCATATATTTCTTCTATCGCGCCTCTCTATATGAAGATAGCAGCTGTACTATGTCCGTCTCTCGTCATTCATATCGATTCGAGTCGCTGGCTGCACTGTAGAACTGGCGATCCGAGGCTGTCTTTCGGCCGTCTCGTGCTCGCAATTAAGACAGCAAAAACAGGAATTCGAGCAAAGTGTTAACAGGATAGGCGAGAGTTGCAGTGGGAGCCTCGGTGGTTCGTGTCTCTCGTGAGATACTGTTTGTTCAAAAAGTATTAACTACCATTGTTTCGAGGTAACCTTGTGTATCCTCGTGCTTTTGGGACGACATTGACAGTGATCAATGACTTGCCAGGACTCGTATCTTGGGGACCACAATGTTGTGAAGAGCGTAGAGGGCTTACCCGTATATCAGATTTCGCGTTGAGAAAAGCAAAACAGTTATGATGGAGCAGTTCGTCCGAGGTTCGATATGTCATTCACGGTACGGGTCTCAAGTACGCATGCGAAGCAGCTGCTTATCGTGGTCGTCGTGGCACACAAGTGACGGCAAAGTACAAGACAGAAACACGTCTTTGAGAGAAAGAAACGCGCTCAATGGGCACTGGACAGCAAGAGCAGGAAACAAAATGAAGCAATGAAGATCGGGGCAGCGTCCGTGAGAAACCCACAGACTTTCTCAGCGTCGTCGCCCCATTTGCTATCGGCGTGGGAAGAACGCCATGCTCCGTTTAGGTTAAAGGAGGCCCAGGGGCATGTCGGCGGGGGTCAAACTACGGGGGATTTAGGGCAAGCCCAATGGGTAGGTTTGATGAAGCCGTTGAATCGGGCTAGCCGCTCAGGGGGGGCTTCAGGGCTTGCCCGTGGCCCTGGCAAAGGAGCTTGGATCAGGATCCGGATCCGCTTATGCAAGAAGGTGGTGCACTGCGCAGGACGTGCAGCAGAGCACGCAGAGCACGCAGCATGGCAGCACAGATTTCTGCCAGCAGTGAGCAGGCCGACTCGAGAATGACTTGACACGGCAGAGATGCTGTGGTCTGGTTCGTCTGGTGCGTTGTTGACCGACCTGCGATGCGGCCCAGAGAAGTTGAGAATGTTACGACGGGGTAGGCTGCTAGGGGGCGTGACTGGCTGTTGAGCAATCCTTCAAATTGCAAGGCTTCGGAACGAAGCCGAAGACAAAGACAAAGAGGGGCAGTGATGAGAAGGTGAGCACTGAGCACTGAGCAGGCCGGCCAACTGGCTGATCAGGAAATAGGTCCACCACTCAGCAGGCTGCGAAGTGTGATTTTAGCTGTGATTTAGCATTAATAGGCTGTCGTGCACCCGTTTTCCATTTCCAACGACTAGACACCGTGATTGGCCTAAATGCCAACAGCTGACGGAGGTTGGAGGTTGGGGGTCGAGACTCGAGACTTGAGCTAGCTGCCCACACACAAGGCATTGTTCAGATTATCCGACGGCAGGCCCGTGAAGATGCGAGGAGGGCTCTGGTCCAGCCAAATCGTTAAACAGAAGCCGTGATGAGCTGTGGCTCACCTCTCGTACCAAAGCAGTTAGTGACCCGTTTAGATTGTTTCGGACGTTCTTTAGGATCTCGCCTGGCCCGTCCCGCCATGTTAGTGAAATGAATAATACAGTAAATTTACAGTAAGTACAGTAGTTACTTTGTGCTGTACGGCAGTGGACTAGTGACCAGAGCACAGCGCATCTTCGAAGCTATTGCCAGCTGCTCGGTAGAAAGCGCGTTCCCATGCGTGACGACCCAGGTTGATGGGACTCATGTCCGGGCGTCGAGTTTCGAGAGACAAGTTTGAACTTTCCGTCCCGAGATGAAATGTCACGAAAGGACGGGTGAGGCTTGGCGGACAGGCCGTGGAAACAATTTGATCAAGCCTCAGTTGGCGGCGACCTTGTAAATGGATGTGAAAGAGGCTTGCGCTGCAGTGTGCTGATGTGCTGATGTGCTCTAATGTGCTTCTGCTGCTGACTGGGGCAGTTTCTTGGTTGGCCTCTCCATTCCGTGTCCGCAATTGCAGATTCGCCGCGGAGCGCATTCAACCCTTGATGGCATGCTGTAAGAAGTACGAAGTACTCCGTACAATAGTACAGTTCTGTAGGCCGTGGGAGTTCGACTTGCACACTTGCGCACTTGCACACTTTCAGTACGGCACGAAGTACTTCTGTAGTAGCGGTAACCGGTTGATTTGATTTGATTTCGTACATGCTGCAGCTCGGACCTGCTCTTGTCAACTACCGGCCAAATGCGCATTCTGGAGTTCGGTAGATCCAACAGGCTCAGAAACTCGCGCGCGCCGCATGACTGATCCTACAAATAGAACTACCTACTACGTACAGTACGGAGGTAGGTTCCCAAATTTACTTCAAATTTCCGAAGTCAAAGCGCCTTCCATCAGGAAATCACCATCGATCGTACTTTGTACCGTACCATACATTCGTACTGTACTTCTCCCCAGTCGTCACTCCCCTTGCCATGCCGCCTCAGCAGGCCCAGCAAGTCGTCACACTTTCCTGGGTTTCCTGCAAAACGACCTCTTTGGGTCATCATCTGTGTGCGCATCTTGGCAGCCGGACTCTACCCCCACCAGCAGTTTGACGACATGCATATCGCCATGCCGATATACTCTACTACTGTGCTGTATCTCATCATGTGCAGCACGGTTCCTGTATAGTATCAGAAGCCCGAACCTGCACCTGCCCGAGTACGAAGTACAGGCATTTCGCATACTGCAGCAATTCATGATTCATTGCTCATTCCAACCCCCCTATCGGAAGCGACAGCCATCCATCCCCGCAGATTGGTCGTCTTCCTGAGATTCCCGTGTGCGTTTCACATTTTCAACCCCGCCAACTTCCTAGTACCTTCGTACCTTCGTCCTGGTAAACGTGATCTCTAACACGGCGCATTTAAGATCCCTCCAAACTCCTTTTCTTCGTCAATATCCCAGGAGTTGGAAATACAGCAAAACCTCCGCATAACGATACTCGATATAGTGATATCCGCGGTTTTAACGATACGATCGTTGGTCCCGCGCGATTTCGGTAGTAATTTAACGATATCCCTCTTTATAACGGATTCCCGGCCCCGCACTAAGAATTTATATAGAAATATTGTTAAAACATCCCTCTATTTTCGTGGAAAATGCTTAACTTCTAGCCGGAATTTGGCTGTTTTAGGCGTAATTTAGAAAGGGGATGAAGGGAATAAGCAAAGAAACCGCCTTTTCTGGCTTAGATTTGTCTTTAGCACCGTCCTTTAATCTTAAATGAGTACCTTTTTATAGAAGTCTGCTTAGTAAAGCTTACACGTGACACTAAATATACCGATACCTCGGAATATCGTTAGAAAAAGAGGCTAAAATTAGTATCGTTATGCGGAGGTTTTGCTATAGCCTTGAGAGCCTCAAGTCTGCTCACGTTCACATGAGTGCGTGAAGGAAGAATGTAGAACATCAGGAGCGCACATGAATTCACGGGGCTGAATTTACATCGAACGTTAATCTTCACTTGATACCGAACCTCCTAGCTACTTCCTCGAACCCACCTTCATCCTCGGTCACCCACATGTCAACTATCCAATGAATTAGCACTGTAAATTCTACTGTAGGAAAGCGTGAAGGAGAGCTTCGGAGTTGTTTTGGCTTCTGAGACACAAGGACAATCAGATCATGCCGGCTCCCAAGACAGCTCCCTGGCTCTCAGCTCCCATAAGAAAAAACTGCAAATTAGTAAGAGAATTAGACATACCCCAGGTCTTAGCATCTTCGTACTGCTCTTGCTCCGGCCTCCAATCTTCCTCCTGCTTCCGCTCAACATAGATGGTCCTATAACCACAACCCCTCGCAGCCTTCAGGTCGTTCAAATGTGCAGCAACCATTGCAACTTCATCCGGAGGCAGTCCCATTGCCTCGGCCGCGCCGTTATACACACTTGGATGCGGCTTGTACGCCTTGAAGTCCGCAGAAGACTGCAACTTCTTGAAGCCGAGGTTCCCATGCTTGTCCAAGTCCTTCAATAATGACTGATTGCCATTCGACAGTGTCGACGTGATGAATTTACTCCCCAGCTTCTGCAGTCCAGGGGAAGAGTCTGGCCATGGGTCAAGATAGTGCCATACCAGGCTCAGCTCTTCCACTTCCTCTTCGGTGTAAAGGCCCTCAAGTTCCCATTTTTCGAGAAGACTTTTCAGACTGAGATAATGATGAGTATCAATGTCCCTCCATTCTGTTTTGCCTGGAATGAAACCATGCACAAACTGTTTATAACTGTTCCTCCATTCCTGAGCAAACCGAGCCCAGTCCTCATTCGTGAGCTTCGGCAATCGACTCCGAAGTTCTGGAGACAGAGCTGCGGATCTTGACGATGAAGAAGTTTTAGCTGCAGCGCTGTGAATGAGTGTTGATGTAACTGTACTCCTCCAATTGACCACTGTGCCGAATACGTCAAAGGCGAGTGCCACTGGAGGTGTTTCTATGAGATTATACTTCGAAGCCATTTCGATGAGACGTCGAAAGATGGCGTTCTGAAAAAGTACAAGAAATTAAATCATTGCTCTTGACAACCCTGTCTGAGTGAAGCGAAATATGATTATGGTGAATACCGTACCGTACATGAAAAGGGGTTGGTGGTGGAGGAGGACGTGGCGTGCCCAGATGGTTTGTGGTGACTCGCTCTTTCCCCACTAAACAAACCCCTGCCATGGCTCATGCATCCCGCAAAACCGAGAGCATTTCTTGGCTTTCTGGCGTCATAGCATTTTAATTTCAATCGAAACACAACACCACGCCGGACCAGAAACCACCCCAAGTCTATTCACGTTAACGCAGTTGGTGAATTTGGGCTAAGGACCAAGGATAACCCACAATCAAATCAAATTCGCAGTCAACGGAACCCCAACCGACATGATCGGCCATTTCCACCACGGAAAAGGGGCTGAATACGGCCCCTTCACGTTCCTCAATCCGACTTCAAGACGGTATCCGCTAACCTGGAAGCCGCCGGGAGAAGACTCAGGCTCAGAAGCATCGTCAAGCAAGCAAAATGACCCACAGCCAAAACCAGGTCAACCGTCAACAAGCAAGAATGATGAATTGCGAGCTGAGGAGGTCCAGCGGCTTTACAGGACCCGCGACAACCGCAAGGGCAGGTCTCTCCTTTTCATATATAAAAACAGATGTCGTTGTTGACAAACTCGTGCCAACAGGTCGCCACGCCATAGTCGTAAACCCCGACACCTCCCAAAAAGCCAAATACCTCACCCCACCATCCACCTCCTCACTCAAAGAAACACTTAAGGGAATATGGCGGATGTTCAGCACATACCCATACTGGGACGTCTCCTATCTGGTGGCCGTAATTTTCACCCTCGGATCAGTGGTTTGGTGCATCAATGCCTTCTTTGTTTGGCTGCCGCTTCAAGATCCTTCAACCGAGTTTCCGGGGGAGATCGCGAATGCGGGTGGTATCACGGCTTTTATCGGTGCGACAATTTTTGAGTTGGGGAGTATATTGTTGATGATTGAAGCTGTTAATGAAAATAGAGCTGATTGTTTTGGTTGGGCTTTGGAGGAGGTGTTGGAGGAAAGGTAAATTCTTCTGAAGTACCTCTTCTCGAGCAATTGCTGAACTTTCCGTTACGCAGGGGGTTGGTGCGTTTGAAGCCGGACGGATGCACGCATCATCATCGGAATAGGAAGAATCTTGTAGGGAAGGGGAAGGCAGCTGAAGGTTTGGGATATTTGAATGAATTTGGGCTATGGATTAATTTTATGTATAGGCAAACCTCCTCTTGACGTGGCCATGGCTCCAAAGGATCAGCCAACTTCGAAGTCTGCGAGCACTTGGACTTGGTTTCCAAGTTGGCAAGAACTCACAACGCACTATTTCAAGGAGGTTGGATTTCTTGCTTGTCTTGCACAGATGATAGGAGCTACTATTTTCGTAAGCGGAGATTCTTTCACTCGTGTATTTTTCTTCTCTTTTCTCGATACACCTCCTTTCAGAGCAATTCCTGTTGTTTCCTAGTTTCTGGGTAACGACCAGAGTCTCTATGTGTTTTCGGAAATTGCGGGCTTTCTTAATTCATAGTCCGCGCTTTTATTGGTTCTTGGTTTTTGGGAGTTGTCCGCTCCAGATCGATTGGTACCACGATTTGATGACTGTGCATATTCAAGATATCGCGTCAAATAACGTTGAAATTCTCGTTTTTCGTATACCCGATTTGAGAGACTCTATTTGGATCAGGACCAGGTTAGAGTGCTGACTCCTCATTTAGTGGATCTCCGGCTTCACTGCCTTGCCTCCCATCTACAACCGCCTTACATCAGTAGCCGCCCAAAACGGCGCTTATTGGCTACCTCAAGTAATGGGAGGGACAGGCTTCATCGTGTCAGGCACACTATTCATGTTGGAGACACAACAGAAATGGTACTTACCAGCACCAAAGGTATTGGGGTGGCACATTGGGGTTTGGAACTTGATAGGGGTAAGAGTAACATCCTCGGCTCCCTTTCCCTTTGCTGACTGAGATAAAGGGGATCGGTTTCACGCTCTGCGGAGCTCTTGGATTCGGAGCTTTGAACAGTGGCTGTGTTTACCAAGGTTCACTTGCAACTTTCTGGGGATCCTGGTGTTTCCTCATTGGCAGTACCATACAGTGGTTTGAAGCATTGGACAAACACCCTGTCGACATTGAAGAAGGTGGAGGACGAGTGTCGGATACTCAGCCAGTTGCTTGAGTATTTTGTCTCTATCTTCCTGTGCATTTCAACGGTTGCGAACATGTGGTTTGGATATCACGTTGCATATCAAAAAGGGCATGGAAAAGTTCCTCGGCAAGAAAGTGATTTTGGGGAAGGTTCAGCATTTTGGAGATCGTGCTACAGGATACCAGTACTGCTTCAAATATAATATCTGCATTTATGTACAGTACACGGTCACGAATATACTCGGAAAATATCCTGATAGGATACGTTTAAGATATGTTTCTGTAGTTCAGCCTACTTCCTGTCTCTTCTCGCCTTCTCCAGAGCCTGAACTTGGTCCCTGCACACCATCACTTAATACGAGAGGACCTCGCCGAACTGTCCCGCCAACTTTCCCACCAGTGGACATCTCCCACCTCCGCCATGCAGCCCTCTTCTCCACAGAAGGTACAGTCGGTACACCGTATCCACTCTCCGGTCGGTTCCCCGTCCCGGGCCGTTTCTGGTTCAGCCTCCCCGGCGAAGTGTGCCGAACCCGCGCATGAAAATTCCCCAGAATCTAAAACTAAGGTTGTAAGAGGCATTCCTTTTTCACCTTTAGGTAGCAAAACATCTCCCAAAAACTGGCACACCGCAAGCATCAAATCAGAAGGATCGAAATTCCCTCAGTCTCCTCTCGGTCCCGCAGATGGATTTTTACGCGTGCATGCCCGTTCCCTTCCCTCTGGCACCCTCCTACTGTACGTAGAAATCCCAACACGCAGCCGGTGCGGTGACACAAAATCCCCTTAGTCCCCCCATTTCCCCATTCCGGAAACTAGGAACAAAGCGACGAGGGAAGTTCCGAAGCCGATCGTACCAGTAGTCCCGAAGTTGGTTGCCTAGGCAGGAATATCACGTGGGTGGCTAGCTCCGCACGAGCAAGCCTTTTTGCATGCGGCCAGAATGGGGACCAGGGACGCCGCTTTTCCGGGGGCGTGTCCAGGGAAGAGGGGAGGGAGGGACTGACCTGACGCTGCTGCAAGCCTGTAACGCATAATAGGATGCGTCTGAACCAGCGAGCGAGGGTTAGTTACAGTAGCACTGGACCTGAACAACCTGACAGAGCTGCGTGGAGATAGCACGCTTGACAGCCTCCAAGCACCTGCAAGCTGTCTGCAACCCTGCGGCGTTGCTTTTTCGTTCTAGAGTGGAGGGGCCATGGTCGCTAGAAATTTTTTTGGAGGATTTTCTTTGGGATTCTGGGACGATACTTCGTACAGCATTGGTTTCTGAAATACTGTTCTGGCCTAGATCGTCTCGAGCCATCACAGAAAAATCCCACCAGATCTCGTCATACCGAGCTGAAAACCGTCAGAGATCTGATCCAGGATCTCGGTTTGCCGCGTTGTGCATTTTACCTCTTGACAAATAATTCCAGCACACCCCCCTCGGCGCCATCCCCGCCGATTTCTCCAAACGCAAAAGGAAGCTTTGACTTTTGGCGAAATAAGATGCAACCACAAAGCAGTTGAGAAATTACGCCTGGAGATATATAGCACCACGCTATATACGTGCCGAAACAGCGGGTTCGGGTACAGCCCCAGGTTCCGCACGTCTGACATCGGTAGGCAGTCCAGCGGGTTCTTTCGTCGGACCGACGGGGGTGTTTGCAAGGGTTTTTACAGGGTGTTTGAAAAGTCGCGGGTCAGTGCGCGGGAGGTTTCTGCCTTATTTGACTTGATGAAATTCGAATCTTTTGATTTACTTGTCAAAAGCGTTTATACAACGCTTTAGAGACAGTTTAAAAACATTTTAGTTAGGGTTAGTAGTTAGGGCTAGCGGTTAGGATTAGGGTTAGTCCGGGGGGTTGGGGGCGGTGGGAGCCCACCGCGTTGGGAATACTTTAGAAACGGTTAGGATACGGGTTAAAAACAAAATACAAGTAATTATAATAATAATTAGAAGGTAAAGTTAATACCTAGCGCTATATAATTTAAACGGGGAACTTCAAACACTCCGGTTATTTTGGGCGCCCATGCGTTGTCCCTTTTAGCACTTTTATACATATACATATGTCAATATATATTTCATGAATACAAGAACTCTTAAAGCAAACCAACAGTCAGACTTGATTCCAGTTTCCTTCCCTTCCCCTACTGTTCACTTCTTTACTCGGTCACGGCTGACACTGACA